>Ga0307952_1000125_pt1 | contig 47889 bp, 42 predicted proteins | sample OrgLakmetagen376_FD_201821 | JGI IMG/M metagenome (GOLD analysis project Ga0307952, IMG submission 201821) | Saline water microbial communities from Organic Lake, Antarctica - #376 | ecosystem: Environmental > Aquatic > Non-marine Saline and Alkaline > Saline | place: Antarctica: Organic Lake...
TCTTTGATGCGTTAAACTTTAAGGCTAGACCTTTTACAAGAAAGGTAAAAGTAGTGACCTAAATGTCAAAACAAAAATTACAAATCGCTATATAACAGTGTTTTGCGAATTTGTATTTTCAAGTTGGTTTAAAGAAGTTTTCTTCTTTAAAATATTGATGTAAATCATTGTTTTACAATGTGTTATAATATTTTTGAGTGTTTTGATGAATAATACAGGCTAAATTCAATTAAAAGGTATTTAAAATATCTTTTAATTGAATTTAAATGTTGTTCGTCGAATTTCCTGCTTTAACTTACTTTGCGCATCTACTAATTTTTCAATAAGAATAAATCTGCCTTTTCCCAATTTAGCAGCTTCTCTCATACTTTCTTCCGATTTTGAATTGGTTTTTATGCCCACCACACTCATTGAAATGTTATTTTTCCTCAGATTCTTTTCAATGTGCTTTTTGTAATTTCCTGAACTTTGATTGAATGCACCATCAGTTATTATAATCAAATGATTCTTTCCTTCTTCAATCTTATTTCTCCTGACCTGTTTGTAGCCTAATTTGATTCCTTTTCCTCCAGCTGTTTGTCCTGATATCTTTAATTGTTGGACAATTTCTGATATCATTTCTTTTTCATCACCAGTGGTAGGTGTTAACAATATTTGTGCGTCTGAAGAATAAGAGACCAAACCAATCTTATCTTCTGGTCTGAGCATTCTTAACAATTGATCTAAAGAATATTTTAATAACTCTGCACGGTCATATCTATTCATAGATGAAGAGACATCCAATACAAAAACAACGTTAATAGGTCTGAAATACTTGAGGTTAAAATTGTCTTTCTCCAAATCCTTAAACAATGGATTTCCTTCTATATTTTGAGTGTCCGTTTTCGGCGTTTCTTCAATTATGTCAGATAAGTCAATTTCAGGCTGTTGCTCATCAATAACTATTATATGCTCTTCTTTAGCCACTTCAGGTATTTCCTCAATAATTAATTCTTTTCTCTTAATAATGACCTCTTCAATTTCCTCTTTTTTGGTCAGTGCTAAAGTGATGGTGTTATTTTTAAAATTCACGTATTGAGCCATTTCCTCAGGGTAATAATTTTCATGTGTCGCATAGAAATAAGTAATTCCCAAAGGAAGTTTTATTTTTAATGTACCATTATTTTTAGTAAACCACTTTCCTAAAGCATTTCCATTTTGAAGAATTGCTACCTTTGATTGACCTAGATTCTCACCAGTCGATTTATCAATAGTCTGAACCGTTAAGGTAAAGTCCATTGGATTTCCTTGTGCTGGCTTTTGTCCAAATGTCGGACAAGCAGTTAAATTATTAAAAGTAGGGAGAGACTCAATTTTCCCCTTTAACACTATGTATGTCGCTTCATTATTATCACTAGTAAAAACGGGGATAGAATAATCAAATCTTCCCTTTGTTCTTTTTTTTATGTGTAAACGAATAATAGCTGAACTATCAGGTTGAATTAAGTCATTTTTTTGAATATAATTAACTTCAATAGGCGCTTTAACACTGAGGATATAAACTTCTTTATTTGATTTATTTTTTAAGTAAATATCTACATATCGCTCATCGTTTCCTTTAATTTCTTCGAAATCATGTATGGTTTTATTAAATACAATTTGAGACTGTAATACAAATGAAACAAATATCAAGAAAAGGAAAATCACTATTCTCATACATTAAATTTAATTAAAATATTGAAAACAAAAAAGAGGAAAGATCAAGCCCTCCCTCTTAAAACGCTGTAATGATCTAAAGTATTTTGAATTATTAAACTTTCTTACTGATTTAACTGGATGACTATTTTATGGTAGATTAACGATAAAAATAACACAGAGTCCAAACTTTAAAATAATTTAAGTTATCCAAAATTATATTTGGTATTATTTAAGTAGTCCAGTCAAAGCATCATCCAAAAGCGTATCAGCATCACCGAAATTTTCTTGGTAGTCTAAATAGCTTCTGCGTATAACTTCTTTTGCTTCTTCTGCCCCGTAAACATGAGTGATTTCAACATTTTTTGAATCTCCTTCTAAGTCTTTGTAAGTAAGAAAGAAATGTTTGACTCTGTCCAATACCTTTTGAGGAATTTCATCAATTGAAGTCATTTCACCATAAAACTGATCCCCTTTTAATACAGCGATTATTTTGTCATCTGCTTCACCACCGTCAATCATTCTAAATCCACCAATAGGAATGCTCTCAGCTAGAATGTTTCCTCTGTTTACTTCACGCTCTGATAAAACACAAATATCCAAAGGATCGTTGTCACCTGTGATATTTGTTCTTCCTGTTTTTGTATTACAGTATTCTGCTACGTGTTTGTCGCAATAAGTTTGTGGAACAAAACCATACATGCAAGGCATGTAATTGGAGAATTTTTGTGGACGGTCAACCATGATATATCCACTGTCTTTATCGACTTCATACTTTATAGCATCTGAGGGAATTATTTCAATAAATGAATTAATTATTTCTGGCTGTTTTTCTCCGATATTAATTCCATGCCATGGGTGCGCAACAAAACGTTGCTTAAGCGCTTTTGCTAATTGAGCTACTTCTTCTTTCATATATTATATAATTTCAAGTAATATTCTTTAAAATAAAGGAATACAAAAGTACTTAAAAATATGAAGTAAAAAGAAGTAGTTACCCAATAATGAGCAGATGTGCAGAATAAAAGTAAACCAACACTGAAAAATATTATTTAGTGTCTGGTGGGAAACAGACGATTTTTATAAATTGTATAAATTTTGAGAAATATTTATTCAATCATAATAATTTTTTAAGGTTTTTCCCGATTTCTCGGGACAGGCTATGAGCTTGCTTTGCTGCGGTTTGGTTTTATTTATTTAGGAGATGCCATAGCATCAGCCGACGAGAAAAAAAATAAAATAGACTCAAAAGAATCAATGTTAATTTTGTCGTGTTTCCGACCAGACACTATTTACCAAAAGAGAAATAATCCATAGGATTTATAGGTCCCATATCACTCCATAGTTCAAAGTGTAAATGTGGTCCAGAGCTTCGCTCTCCTGTATTTCCAACTACACCGATAGCTTTTCCTCGGGTTACTTTATCTCCAACATTCACATATACTTTCTGTGCATGCTTGTAAACGGAGATTATCTCATTTTCGTGACTCAAAATAATTGTGAATCCATCCTGATCATCGTAAGATGAATGTAAAACTACTCCATTCAGACAAGCTTTGATTTGTTCCTCTTTTTTGGTTACAATATCAACTCCTGGATGGTTTGGAATTCTAAATTTTCGACTAATCTCTCCTTCTACAGGGTCAAATAAAAATAAATGGTCAAAAAGTTGATCGTTTGTTTTCTTTTTCTTTAGAGCATTTTCTTTTAGATTTTGGTCCAACTGTTTTTCTGCTTTTGAAATAGTAGTATCGACAACCAAAGCAGCATTTTTATCAGCACTTTCGTTCGAATTATCAGTATAAATTGAATCAATGGATACCTCACCCAATATTACTTTTTGTAAATTAATAATGTAGTTGTCTTGCGCAATAAGTTTCTTTTCTAAACTAGCAACACGGATTGCAGTAGCCTCAATTTTCTGCTTATTTCTGTTTTTAATATTTTCAGGTAATATGTATCCAATAGGAGTGTAAGAGAAAAAAATAAAATTTAAAAAGAAGAGGATGATAACTATTATCAAGGTTGTGCTAATTAGCTGGATACGGTTTATTTTAACCCTCCACCATTCCTCAAAAGTTACAGGATCCATTCCAACAATTCTTGTGGAACGTTTAAACCAATTTTTTTTCTTTTTCTTTTCGGATTTTTTCATAACTATTGTATGCAAAAGTACATTTTATGAAAACAAATTTTAAGTATATTAAAGTTAATTTAATTAAAATGATTTGGATTGTAAATAATCACGAAAAATTTAGGACTATTATTTGTTAATTTTACAACTATTTTGAATATAAATCGTTATATTGATATCATGAAGATTATTCTTTCAATAGTATTGCTTTTGTTCGCTCCTTTTACTTGGTCTCAATTGCAGACAGCTGGAGGTCAAACACCAAATCAGTTGGTGCAGAATGTGCTATTGGGATCGGGTGTTGATGTATTTAATATCAATTATTCAGGTGCTAGTGGAGCTATTGGTACTTTTAATTCAACCAATGCGAGCATAGGTATTGATGAAGGAATAATCATGACAACTGGAACGATTAATCAAGGGGCTGACGGACCGCATGGTCCAAATAACAGAGCGAACGCTGGAATGGATAATGGTGAGACGGGGTATAGTGCACTAACAAATTTGGTGGGTACCACTACTTATAACGCAACTTTACTTGAGTTTGATTTTATTCCTTATTCCGATACTGTGAAATTTAAATATGTTTTTGCTTCTGAAGAATATCCTGAATTTGTAGGATCACAGTTTAATGATGTTTTTGCATTTTTTATTTCTGGTCCTGGAATTCCGGGAGGATCTCAAAATATGGCAATTATTCCTGGTACAACTCAACCTGTTGCTATTAATAATGTGAACCATCTTCAAAATACAAACTTCTACCAAGATAATGGTGATGGCAGCCAAGCTCCATTTAATAATGATCCTTTCTATGTTCAATATGATGGATTTACTGTTCCGCTGGAGGCTGTTTCTAAAGTTCAATGTGGAGAAACATATCATTTGATTATTGCAGTAGCAGACGTAGCTGATCCAATTTATGATTCTGGAATATTCTTAGAGAAAAATAGTTTAAATAGTTTACAGCCTGTTCAAGTGAGTTATCAGTTAACAAGTGATCCATATGGGGATGGGCAAACAATGGCCCAAGGCTGCACAAGTGCAGAAGTAACTGTAAATAGATCAGGACCTATGGTGAATCAAGCATTAACTATTCCAATTAGTGTTTCAGGGTCAGCTGTTCAAGGTTTAGATTATTCTACCGTTCCTAATAGTATCAGTTTTTTACCTGGACAGACTTCAATTACATTTACCATTGACGCATTAAACAACGTAGCATTAGCAGGTTTAGCCAATTTAATATTACAATTTCAAATAGAAGATCCCTGTGGAAATTCTGATTTTCAATCCATAGAATTATTTATAAAACCTGTTGAATCAGTTTCGGTAACATTAAACTCTCCAGATGTTTTCTGTCCTGGAGAAGAGGTTCAATTGACAGCACAAGCTCAAGGTGGAGGTGGAGGTTATACTTATCTATGGAATACTGGAGAGATAACTCAATCTATTTTTGTAAGTCCACTAATCACACAAAGCTATAGTGTTCAGGTTACAGATGGGTGTTTAAACGAAACAGCTTCGGCTACAGTTGAAGTTGAAGTTCCAGAATATGATCCTTTAGAAATTAGTGCAACAGATGATATTGTGGAGCAATGTCCTTTTGTACCTTACGATTTAGTGGTTGAAGCAATTGGAGGTGCGGGTCAATATACTTATGAATGGTCTGATCCTTCTGGAAATATAATTGGAACTTCTCCAGAAATTAATGTTGCTGCACCAGCAACAACAATTTATACTGTTGTTGTTACCGACCAATGTGGTGTAAGTCAATCAACAACAGTAACAATAACTATATTAAGTCCACCGTTACTGCTTAGTATTACCCCATACCAAGAAATTTGCCCTGGAGATTCTGTACTGCTAACAATTAATGCCACTGGTGGTTTTGGAAATTACTATTACAATTGGCCGCATTCCAGTGAGACTTCACAATCAGTTTGGGTAAATCCAATGCGAACAACTACCTATACAGTTATTGTAAAAGACGATTGTCAGACATTTCAAGTTTCGGCATCAACTATTGTAAAAGTGGTTAAACCAGATGTGAATTTTAGAGCTGTTACTGAACCTAAATTTATTGGTTTACCTATCACTTTTCAAAATTTAACGCAAAATGGAAATACTTATTTTTGGGATCTAGGAAATGGAGTGACTTCAACAATGGTTCACCCTAACAACACCTATGATACTCCAGGAACATATGAAATCACTTTAATTGGAATGGATAATAAAGGGTGTTTGGATTCGATTACCAAAACAATCACAATTTTAGAGGAGGTGTACTTATACATTCCAAATACTTTCACTCCTGGAGGAAATAATCGTTACAATAATTATTTTCAAGCCAGTACCATTGGAATTGTAGAACTGAAAATTGAGATTTATAACCGCTGGGGAGAACTTTTATTTATTGCAAATGACGTCAACTTTAGTTGGGACGGAACCTATGGAAATGGTTACATTCAGGACGGCACCTACATTTGGGTAATAGAATATAGAACAGTTCATGATATTGAAACCAAAACCAAAACGGGTCATATTAACGTCTTAAGATAAAATTTCATTAAAATTATTTGAATTTTCCCATTAACAATCAGGGTATATTATCTTTGTAATAATCGAATTATGCAATTATGAGTTTTTCACGTTGGCAAAGGTATTTGTTAAGTATTTTGAGTGGTTTGTTAATGACCATTTCATTTCCTCACACAGGAAGTTTATTCCCTCTTGTATTTATTGCTTGGGTTCCACTTTTATTAGTAGAACACAACATTTATCGTGAAAAGTACCGTTCCTCAAAGGTATTGATACATGCTTATCTTACATTCTTTATTTATAATTTAGGTTCAACATATTGGATTTATTATTCAACCGGTGGAGAAGCGGGTGCAATTGCAGCCTATCTGCTAAATGGATTTATAATGGCTTTGGTTTTTTTACTTTTCCATTGGACGAAGAAATATGTGGGACAAAAAGAAGGTTATATAGGGCTGCTCTTTTTCTGGGTTGGTTTAGAATATATTCATTATCACTGGGAACTGAGTTGGCCATGGATCAACATCGGAAATACTTTTGCTATTGCACCCGAAATTGTTCAATGGTATGCCTATACAGGAATATTAGGTGGTACGCTATGGATTCTTTTGGTGAATTTAATGGTATTCAAGATTGTTAATAATATTTTATTCAAGAAAGAATCATTTAAAGTTCAAACACCTTTGCTTTACGTTACGTTTGCTCTTGTTCTTATCCCATCATTACTTTCTTTTTGGAGTTATACAACTTATGAGGAGACAAAAAATCCAATTGAAGTTGTCGTTACTCAACCTAATATTGATCCTTACAATGAAAAATTCAACACAGAGTTAAAAGGTCAAATTGATAAATTCATTATCAAGGCCAATGATTTAATTACACCAAATACAGCTGTTGTATTAGCTCCAGAAACTGCCATTTCAAAAGGATTTGACGAAGATCGATATAAAGAAAGTGCAGCAATGAATTATTTGCAGGGGATTGTGGATAATTGGGGGAATACGTCTTTATTCACAGGTGCTTCAACTTATAAAGTATTTGATAATAAAAATAGTTCTGCTGCAAAGTCGATGCCTGGGTCTCAAAATTTTTATGAATCTTACAATACCTCGGTTTTAATATCTAATACAAAACCACCGAAATTTGTGCACAAATCAGAACTTGTTTTAGGTGTAGAGAAAATTCCTTTTGCAGCATGGTTTCCCTTTTTGGAGCAGTTATCACTTCAGAATGGAGGGACATCTGGAACGCTTGGTATAGAAAAAGAACCGCGTGTTTTAAAAACCAATGGGTTCACTTTTGCACCTATCATTTGTTATGAATCAGTTTATGGCGGAATGATTTCAGAGCAATGTAGAAAGGGAGCAGAAGTCATTTTTATAATTACAAACGATGGATGGTGGGAAAATACTGCTGGACATAAACAGCACGCAAGTATTGCAAGGCTTAGAGCTATTGAAACAGAGAGATATGTTGTGAGATCGGCAAATACTGGGATTTCATGTGTGATTAACCAAAGAGGTGATGTTGTCAAAGCAACTGAGTATTGGGTGCAAGATGCCTTCCGTGAAACAATACAATTGAATGCGGAACCTACTTTTTATGTTGTTTATGGCGACGTTATAGGGAGATCATTTAGTTTTGTTTCTTTACTGCTCCTCGTATTAACGTTAGTAAGGTATATTCGTCGATTTGGTACTTCTGTTTAATTCAATTAATAGAATCAAAACATTTATATATCAGAAAAGCACGAATCAAATTTGAATCGTGCTTTTCTCATATAAAAACTTCTTGAGAAGAATATGATTTTATCATTCCTCCTCAGGTAATATTTCCATTTTCTCTGCAAAATGATAACAGTAATCTCTTAAATCTTCCGAGATGTTTTTCTCACCAGTTGCTTTTTCGAAAGTGTCAGCCATTGTCACCAATGTTTGATGAAAAAATTGTTTCATTTCTTCAATGGATAAATCTTTTGTCCAAAGATCTATTTTCATAGTATTCTTTTCTTTAGGGTCCCACATAGAGAGAAACATAGCACTTGATTCCGCTTTTTCAATATCTCCATCTTCTGCCGACCAAATCATTCTTACAGGAACGTTGTTTTCATTAGTTCCTACGCTAACAGAAATTTCTGAGGTTTTAGTAATTTTCTCTTCATTCATAACCTTTACCAATTTATATTTTTAATATCTCAAACGTATCCATTCTAAAGTACCAATAGTTATTTAGTATCTGGTCGGAAACAACACAAAATCAAAATTGATTCTTTTGAGTATATTTTGCTTTTTTTCTCGTCGGCTGATGCTAAGGCATCTCCTAAAGAAAGAAAATCAAAATATTTCTCAAAATTTATACAATTTATAAAAATTGTCTGTTTCCGACCAGACACTATTTAGGATCGGTATTATTGAATCTCGTATGTTTGTAAAATTATATTGTATTTTTTTTCTAATAATTCTTGCAAAGATAACGCTTTGTTTTTAGACATATATCCTTTTACGATTCTATATCCTAAAAATTGTCCTATTCTATCAGGAGATTTCTCATCTAATCCTATAGTTGAGGGTCCTTCATTTAAAAAGTTTGTACGAACTCTAAGATCTGTTTTAAATAACAATTGTTGTCTAACTAAATAGTTCCAGACAGATCTTTCATTTTCCCTAGCCCATTTGTATTGCTCCTCATTATATCTGAGTATATATGCTTCATCCGACTTTGGAAAAGTAGCATTTAGAACATATAAAATTTTTCCAGCTTGAATAATATGTTCTGCTAATTTACCGTCTAGTTCATCGAACAATTGAACTTGGATCCAGTTTAAAAGTACATCTCGCTCTAGAAATTCAATATTCATTCGCGCCCTTTGCCATTGATATAGTTTTTCATTGGGAATCGAAGAGATAACATCGCTTTCAGGGGGTAAATAATTTTCTAATCCAATAGCAATATTGGTATTGGTGCAAGCAACTTGACTAAATAATTTATTAATATAGAATATGTTTTTTGGTAAAATGGAATCGCTGAAATGGAAGGATAGATAATTAAAAGCTGTATTCATTTTATCTTGATGAGCAGGAAGTTTTGCATATAAATTATTTTTAGATTCTTCTATTTCAGAAATATAATCAGAATTGTAAAAACTAAATATCGCATGATAAGAAGTATCATTAATTTGTTGTCGTATATTTTGACTCAATTCATAAATAAATAAGTCTCCAAGTTGCTCTTTAAATGATTGAACATTGGATTTTAATTTGTCTAGGGGTTGACCATATAACTGTTGATCAACATTTATATATTTAATGGGAAGTTTTTCATCCTTTATGTTGACATCCAAAGGATTTGGGTTACATCCATAAAAAATAATCGTTAAAAAAAGAATTGCGTAAAATGATAATCTATTGTTCATGAAATATGATTATTTTTGTCAGTAGTGATAAGATTAAATATTTAATAATTTTAATTGACAATCTACTAAACTTAAAATTTAACTAATATCAAAAGTATGAAAAAATTACTAACATTATCATTAATAGTCGGACTGATCTTTAATGCAAATGCGCAAGATGCCTCGAAAAAAAAAGTGTTAGCAGGACTGACTCTTGGTGGAGCGATTAATTTAAACGATCCTCAAACCAATTCAATAGATGCTAATGCAGGCGGTGACTTTGTAGTTGGAATGGCCTTAGATTGGAATTTTTCTGATAATATCGCTTTGGCAACAGGAATAGAGTTTGATTTTAATCGTTTTAGAACCTCCTATAATGAGGCCGTTTATTTCGATTACAGAGATAAAGAAATTTTGCAATTTAAAGATTATGATCCAGAAAATATTGAAAATGACTTCTTGGTTAATGAAAGACAGCATCAAAGTATTTATTTGAGTATTCCAATTATGTTGAAATTCCAAACGAACTTCATGGGGTATATGAGGTATTATGGAAAGTTTGGGATTAGGAATAGTTTTATGTTATCGACAAAAACAAATAATTTTGGACAAGCATTTGATGAAACTGAATTTTTGGACATAACTCAATTGGACGAGATGATTTCTCCTGGCACAATGTCCATATATAAAGGGGCGATTGGGATATCTGGTGGAGCAGAGTATAACATATCAGGTAATACTGTTTTAGTTGCTGAATTAGGTTACTACTATGGTTTTACAGAAATTTTTCAACAAGAAGGCGCGCTTGTTGGCGATGATCAAAAAAACTTATCTTTGTATCAAATTCCAGAGCCAAATGATGAAAGAGTTTATTATGCTCCAAGCATGAGACAAGGACAATTATTATTGAAAGTTTCCGTATTATTTTAATTTATGAATTCATTTAAGTGCAATAAAATAGCTAGTCATATTATTGATTGGCTAAATAATTATATAAAAGATGTGCCAGTTGATGGTTTTATCGTTGGGCTTTCTGGTGGAGTTGATTCAGCTTTAGTCGCTTCGCTTTGTGCCAGAACGAATAAGAAAGTACTCCTGTTAAACATGCCTATTAGACAATCTGATGGCGAGTTTAGTCGCGCGCAAAAACAGATTGATTCACTTGAGAAAGCATATTCAAACGTTAAGGGACTAATCATTGATTTAACAAATTCATTTGAATCATTTGAAGCAACAATGCCTGATGATGTCAATAAAGATTTGTTATCTATGGCTAATGCTAGGGCACGCATTAGAATGACAACTTTGTATGCAGTAGGTCAAACAAATCAGTTATTAGTTGCTGGTACAGGAAACAAAGTTGAAGATTTCGGTATTGGTTTTTATACCAAGTATGGAGATGGGGGAGTAGACCTCAGTCCTATTGGTGACCTTATGAAGTCAGAAGTATTCAAATTAGCCAAGCATTTAGGAGTGATTCAAGGTATAATTGAAGCCAAACCTACTGATGGACTTTGGGGAGACGAGCGCAATGATGAAGATCAAATTGGTGCAACTTACGATGAGCTTGAATTTGCTATGAATTATAATGGGGATGCAACAGCGCTGACAGATCGTCTAAAGGAGGTGTTGAAAGTATATAAAAGACTAAACAGTATTAATCAGCATAAAATGAATCCAATTCCTGTGTGTAACTTGGATGGAATAAAGTAATTCATAGTTAAACTTTTTAGTGTTACTGGTATTAGATTGTAAATAAATCTAACTATTGTGATTCTGGAGCCAATCTTAAAACGATGTTATCAATGGATTCTGTAATGTCTAATTGACATCCTAATCTGCTATTATCTTCTACGAAAAACGCTTGGTCAAGCATATCCAATTCTGCATCACTTTGCTCAGGTAAATCATGATCAGATTCTAAATAGCACTGACAAGAAGCACACATTGCCATTCCACCGCATGTTCCTTCAACTGGAAGTTCATAAGACTTGCATAATTCCATAATATTCATGTTCATGTCCGTAGGAGCCAACAATTCGTGTTTCTCTCCTTCTCTGTCTACTATAAAAACGGTGATGTTCTCTTCCATTAATTGAAATTTTGATACAAAAATAGTGATTTATACCGATTATGAATTCAATACTTTTAAAAATGGGTTAATTTTATTTTGGTGTGCCAGGATGTAAAATGGTATAATCTAAATTGATATCTATAGAAAAAAATGATTAAACGAACACAAAATCAAAAAGTCCTGAAAGGACGACATGCGCTATGGATGGAGGTTACTCCATCCATATAAAACAAAACATGTTATTTCAAACCCCGAAAAGGTGGCATAATTGCATGCAATTATGCCACCTTTTCGGGGTTTGAAATTCTTACATAACTTCTTGTCAGAGGACTTACGTCCTCGGCTAACACATACCGTCCAGCTAGGACTTTTTTAATTCCTCTAGGTTTTATAAAGCCTTAATAATGTAGAAAGATATTATTGTAACTAATTTGCACTAAATAATTCTGAACTATTATTTAACTCAACACACCAAAATAAAATTAACCCTTAAAAATGCTTCTTTTAAACAGACCAATAATTACGAAATATACAAATTTATCAAACTGAAATTACTAGATGGTGTCTGGTCGGAAACAGACAATTTTTATAAATTGTATTAATTTTGAGAGATATTTTGATTTTGTTGTGTTTCCGACCAGACACTATATAGTGAAGTTTTTATTAGCGGTGATAATCACATTGGCTGAGACTCAAATATTCCCAATAAAAAAGCCCTGAAGTTTCCGTCAGGGCTTTAAATACTTCACTAAAGTTTATTAGTAACTCCAAACATCATGTTCGATGTTTCTAATTTCTTCAGTAATTCTTTGAGATTCCATCAAAGCATCAACACCGATTCTGTACTTTTCGATACTTCTATCATATACGTTCTCTTCTTTGTAAATAAAAGAGCTAAATCTACGCTTCATGAAGTAGTCATCGAAACTCATCCATCTAGAACCATTGTCCTCATTGTAGACAAAGTAGTTGTTAAATACATAACGACAATCAGTAGGAAAGTATAGCCAGAACATTATAGTTGTTCCGGTCACTTGTCCATCGGTTTTAGCGTATCTTACAGGAGCAATTCCTAAAATACGTACATCTAACACAGATCTTTGTTTATCGAAAATCCAATCTTCTTTTAATCTATATTGAATAATATCACCAGATTCCACCCAATTAACTTCTCTTGGCGGATAAACCTTTTCACCATTTGCACCCACTGAATCTTCACGATACTGATTCAAAAGAGCCTGTGTTGGCTTCAATCCTACGTCTGCTAGGTATAACCTCAACTCTTCTCTGTATTCGGGATCCGTTTCATAATTTTTACCTTGTTCCGGTAGGATCGGATACTTAAACATATCACCATCCTTAATATATGTAGTTACAGGGTTATAATCAGAATATACGATTAAATCACCTGATAAAATATGTTGACGAATAATTGTCCATAAACTCCATCTGTTGTCATTCCGAATCCAATCTACCTCTCCTGTTATCTGATCAGGGGGAGTAATCTTATCTAAGGGGTAATATAAAGGTCTATTAATCTTCTCACGAAGGTCTATTGCTCTCCATACACGTTTACTCCAAATTGCATCCGCTTCACGAATGCTAGGATAAGGAATGAGTCTTTTAGTAGGAATGTTTGATTTAAGGTAAACACCATCAATAACTCCCGTTTCCGTTCGGCTATTAATTGGACCTCCCTTCACCTGAGCAAATGTGCTCAAACTAAAAATCAACAATGTACAAAACAATAAATTCTTCATGACTTCTATTTTTATCTATTATTTTACTGAAAATACAGCACTTTGGCGATCAATAGCGCCTCCAGGTCCTCTAAACTCTGTTACTATCGTAATCATACCACCTGGCTGTGCATTAGATATAATTCTCAATGCAGCACCTGATAGTGTAGATCCTGTTCCTGAAGCAGGTCTTGGATTTCCAGTTGCTGTTATTTCATAAGAAACCACCGTAAAGTCTGCATCCAATGGTATCTCTGGTGGATATCCTGCAAATAGTCTTCTAGATGCTCTTAGCTCTGCTGTTGTTGCAGATTCACCGTCTTTGATACGACCTAAATCAATTGATGGCTTAGGTAAGTTCATAACACGGAATTTAGTAGGAGAACCTAATGTACTGGTGGACCCATCTGCCGCAACTCCAGAAATGCTTATAAAAGCTTCTCTTGCTGAACCTGGACTAGCGATATACCCATCTCCATTTTTAGTAAGGGATACGTTTCCTGCTCCCGCTAGCGAGTAGTCAGGAAATCCAGATGCAGCACCTTCTATTTTATTAGGGTAACTTCTGTAAAGAACATTCATCATAGGCAAAGAGATGGTTCCCGATGGTTTTCCAACAGTATATCTAAAGTCCCAATTTTTAAAATTAATTTCACCTTTTTCCTTAACTCCAATTTGACCAGTTACATAGTAATCACCTGGAGAACTAGCATCTAATCTAATAGCGCCAGTTGTATTTTTCCAATTCGCAGGTACAGAGTCATTGATTCCATATTTTATTGGAGCGATATCAGTTGTGTCATACGCTGCAATCATAACATTTAAGTCCAATGAATCACCTGCATTTACATAACCAGTTCTTGCAAATGGTAATGGTTCTATTTTATTGAAATTAAATATAGGAGCATCTACTTTAGAAAGCATAAATTCTGCAGCAGTATTCGCACTGTTGTATACATCTAATTTTAATGCTGTAAACATTGCTGCTGCTGCTACAACTGGTGCATGATCAAACATAGCTGAAGGCCAAGGCATCATTTCAATTACCCCAGCATTACTAACCTCTACTTCAGCTGGAATTGTCATTGATACATAATACTGTGCAATTTTTAAAGTATCTTCAGGGTTTGCAGTTTGTAAAGCTTCCCTCAAACCAGATATGTCATCTGGAGCTGTAAAAGTATATTTATTTTTACCTGAAGTGTAGTTGCCCATTTGTTCAGCAACATAGTTCCTGTATGCATGAATAGAATCTAGAATAGCCAAACCTCTTGCAATAGGTTTTTTAGGATTTCCGCCTATGAAAAGCTTTGTTGCCTCGTCATAGTTATCCATAGCCTGAATATTTCTTAATGATTCAAGTTCAACTATTATACTATCGTTTTGACCTTCTATTTTTTCTTTCTTTTTAATCCAGTCTTTACCTTCAACACCTGTTATCATATCGTTAGACTCTGATAAGATGAAACTAACTATGTTTTTGGTATGTTTATTTAAGTTCTCAGCTTTTCCTTGCCATAAATCAATGATTTTAGTATCACCTTTCTCCGCATTAATAGCGGCTCTTTTACTATCGAATGTTCCATAAACAGATGTAGTAGCGTTTTCAATAACTTCACCACTTGTTTCTAATTTATCATTTATGGTAACAAAAGCCGCAATTATCTCTTTGGACACATTAAGTGCTAAAAGAGCAGTCAATACGAGATACATCATCCCGATCATCTTCTGTCTTGGGGTTTCTTTTCCTCCTGCCATTTGTAATTAAATTTTAAGAATTAATTTATTAATTAATGTTTCGAATTTTTAATAACACGTTTTGATTAACCGTTACCTTTAACAGTCATTGCTTTCAACATGTTGCCGTAAACATTATTTAAGTCCGTTAAGTTCTTAGCTAACATTGACATATTTTCCTTATATAATTGAGTGTCCTGAACAGAGTCAGATAGATTTGACATCATATTAGTTACTTGACCATGGAATTTTTCAGTTGCTTCTAAATGAGATGAAGAACCTTTTAATTGTAATTCATAAACATTGTTCAAAGCAGAAAGGTTTTTAGATACTTTTTGCATTTGTTCACCAAATGATTGACCTTCATCCATAGAAGAAGTCATTCCAGAAATAGACACTGAAGCTCTTTCATACGACTCAGATAACTTTGAAACTGTATCTGAAGCAGCTTGTAAATTGTTAACATACGAATCTGTTACTGCAACAGCTGAAGTAACGCCCTTCAACTGTGCTGCATTGTCACCTAACGCTTTCATGCCTTCTCCTAATCGCTCTAGCAGAGCGCTATCAATTTTAGCATCTTCGAGCATGGTATCAAGTTCACCCGTAATTCCAGAGTTTCCGCCTTTTCCTCGTCCTGCTTGTAATTCTTCTGGATCGAAATTTTCATCATTACCCAAAGCCAATTCTGGATAAACAAGTTCCCAATTAGGATCTTCGTGAATAGGTTCAAACGCTGAAAATAGGAAAATCACAGCTTCTGTTCCGAGTCCAACAACTAACATTGGTCCTGCAAAAGGCCAGTGCATAATCTTAAATAAGGCTCCAAGTATTACAATTGCTGCTCCAATACCATAGAGCTTTGCCATAAAATTTTTCCATCCTTTACTTCCTGGTTTCATAGTTTTAATTTTTAAGGTTTAACGATTTATTTATTTGTTTTATATACTTGAATTAACGATTATCTCAATTGAAGATCTTGGTCTAATTCTTCACCACCTTCTTTAGAGAAATCTTTTCCACCTCTACCAAGGTGAGAAGCTACTGATCTAAATCCGATATATGACTTAGCAGTATCTCTGTATTCGTAAGTTCTTGTTCCATTTTGTAAATAGTAACCAATGTCTTTCCAAGAACCTCCACGAATAACTTTACGCTTCATTGCAGGTGGATCCCAGTCTAATGCGTTGTATCGGTATTCAGAGTTTTGATCATGAGATAAATCGTACATTGTCTCATCATAAGCCGTTTCACACCATTCTGAAACGTTTCCAGCCATACAGTAAAGACCAAAACCATTCGGGTTATAAGAAAATGCTTTTACAGTGTGGTTCCCACCATCTTGTTCATAACGACCTCTCATTGGCTTGAAGTTACCTAAGAAACAACCAGCTGAGTTACGGATATAAGGTCCACCCCAAGGGTAAGGAGCTAAATCAAGATCACCTCTTGATGCTCTTTCCCATTCTGACTCACTTGGTAAACGGAAATCATGAACATATAATTCACCCATAGACGCTAACCATCCGTTCAATAATTGTGTTCTCCAAACATTAAATGCTTTTGCTTGGGTCCATGTTACTCCAACTACTGGGTAGTTATCATAAGAAGGATGCCAGAAATACATCTTTGTCATGGGATCATTGAATGCATATGTAAAATCTCTAACCCATACCAAGGTATCAGGATAAACATTAATTGTTTCATCAATAACAAAACGTTGTCTGTCTTTATGGCCACGAATAGCATTGTTTTGTCCTATTTTATTTACATTACCTAAATCTTCATCAAAACCTCTAGGCTCTTCTGTAAATGGATGATCAGCAGTACGCAATGTACGGTGTTCTTGATCTGTTTTTATACCTTGGTTATTGTATCCATTAGGTTTAATATGAACTTTCCCTTTACGTGCAGCTTCTACAAGGTCAATCCAGAAATATTTGAAATTTAATTTTCTTGTATCAATTTCTTTTCTTTTGTAGAAACGCTGTGCAGAAGGGTAGTACATTTCTGACAATAGAGGAACCAACATTGGATCTTCATAAGAAAATTCACGATCCCAGTTTAAAGAAAAGATATCCAGATTCTGAAAACGATTGCTTGGATCATATTCAACCCATTCCATGATTCCTTCGTCGTAATATTCCTCTTGATAATTAATGAAGCGATCAGCCTCTTTATCTTCTCCTATATTTTCATAGATCATTTTACGCGCTATTGAGTCTCTAACCCAATTTACGAACTGACGATATTCATTATTCGTGATCTCAGTTTGATCCATATAAAAGGCAGATATAGTAACTGTCTTTGAAATTGACTGATGCATGAAAGGAACATCCTCATCGTTCTGACCCATAATATAAGAGCCTGCAGGAATATATACCATTCCTAATGGGACCTCAGGGTAGTAGACGCGTCTACCTTCTACTCCAGTTAAATATCCTGATCTTGTACTACAAGAAGCAAGCATTAAACTGATTAAACCTATAATTAATAATTTCTTCATTCTACCTTGTTTTTACTCTCCTGTTTTTCACTAACAATTTGAAGGTCGTTTCTACTTATGATTGTATAACGGAAAAGCTATCAAAATGGTTACAGATTGTTTTTATGTTATTATAAATACCTTGGGTTTCTTGCCTTTGTAATCGGAATTGGAGGCAATGGATAGCAGTATTTCACCATCAACTCATGAGAACCAGTTGATATACTTGAAACTCTATTTACAGTAATGTCATATGAATAGCCAAACGTAAATGATTCCCAGTTAACTCCAGCCATTATACCAATAGCATCTGTTGTTCTATATGTAAGTCCGCCATAAAAAGCGTCGTCCCACACAGCGCGGAAATTAATGTCTGCACTAATGAAGTTTAAGTCTGTTCTAACCAATCCGTTTGCTTCAACACTCAATTTGTTGATATCAAAAGCTTGATCCATACGATATCCCCCCATTGCATAATAGTGTCGTGCAGTATTGAAATTCAAATTTGTTAATTCTATAGCTGGGAGATGTGTAGATGAAACTCCGGCGTACCATCCATCGAATGACATATAATACAAACCGAAATTTGCATCAAATGCTGCTTGAGATACCGCTTGAGGTAATGATTCATCAAAAGGATTGCCATCTGGTGTTACCCAAGTTGGATTCATACCAAAGCTATTCAAACCTACTGCTGCTCCAATACCTAAAGTTCCGTTTGCAAGAGATAAATGATAAGAATAGTTTAAAGTAACATTATTTTGTCTAGAAAAACCAATAGCATCATGATAGAATGAAATACCGGCGGCACTCGGGAAATAACGTGATAAATTTGCTTCAGCATTTGCTAAAACAGAGTTTGGTGCTCCGTTAAATTGATCCCACTGATTTCGGTAAATCATTGTACCACATACCTCATGTGCCATTCCAACACCAGTGGCTCCTGGGTTAATACTCATCTTATCAAAAATAAAATGAGTTAGAACTTTGTCCTGTTGGCCGTATGTGTAAAATATGGCTGAGGATAACAGAATTGAAAGAAGTACAAGTCTTTTCATATATAGCTTTTTTTCAATGGTTTATGCATGTGATGAAGCAATACGCTGCTAAATCAGTGCACTAAAGTAGTTAAAAATATGTAAACAGGAAATAAATAAATTGTGAAATCATGATTTTATTGAAAAATCTTGTGTTTTTAAACTGAAATAAATACTTAAACTAATTTTTGGTAAGTTTTCCACCATAAATCTGGTACCTCTCCTTTCATAGATTCTTCATATGTCGCATAACTGCATGGAATCATTTGGTGCCGCATGAACTTTGATCTTTTTAATCCGGGATAAGTTACCTCAATCCACCATCGGCCTGATTTATTGCTTTTGTAGAAAACAATTTCTTCATTAAGTTCTTCGAGGAAAACCCTAAACTTAGTATATGATTTTTTGCTTCCAATTGGGAAATCGCCTTTTCTATGTGCATATCCTTCATTAAAGTACCAAATTAATTGTGCTACAAGTTCATCTGTTACGTTATGATTATTGCTGTAGTAATTAAAGATTCCAAAACTTGAAAGCTTATCACTTATTCCAGCATAACGTGTAAGTTGACATGCTTCATTTGCAAACAAACCGTTCGGAGCGCTGTAATTGTTGTTTTGTAGGTCACTAGCACGAATACTTGTTAAATCCATGCTTAAAATATCAGTATTGCGCATAAATGGTTCAGCAAGCTGAATGGACTGACTAACTTCTCCTAATCGACAAACGTCGAAATAGAGTTCATTAAAAAGATCAAGTGTTTTATTGGAAATATAATGATTTTGTGCTCCTATATTTGTATAGTTAAAAAGGAAACATGGTTTGTGAAGTAAAACGTGACTTAACCAACCTTCATGGTGAACTTCATTTTCAATATCTCCTAAATCAAGCTGATTGTCGATAGAGGTCAAATTAACCATCTGCTCCAATTGTTCGTAGGATTTATAAAGAGCGTTTGTTAAATCTTGTGTACCCCCGATTATAATAGGAATAATGTTTTTCTTTATAAGTTCCTGACAAACAGTTTGAATTGCATAAGCAGTATCTTTGATTTCCTTTCCAGGTACAATCGTTCCTAAGTCGTATACGGTATGAGACCAATTAACCCCTTGGTACAATTTGTAAAATTGGTTTCTGAAATTATTAGTGAAATCATTTTCTATTCCTTTGCTGTGGTTTCTGTATTCAGGAACATAAATGATCGCTGTGCCTTTATCGTCTAATAAAGGAAATTTGTCTCCAATATTTGCACGAATTGAATTTCCCAACATTTCCTCCTCATATTTTTCATTTGAAGGAATGCTTTGAAAGTAAATAGAAATGTCTTTCATGATTTTAATATCATTAGCCGTAAATTTTTCATTTAATAGGACTACACTTTCAAAATAAGGTAGTCCTATTAAATTATTGTTTTACTTTTTCTTAGTGGTTTTTGATGCCGTTTTTTTAGCAGCAGGTTTTTTAGTTACTTTTTTCTTTGCAGCGGGTTTCTTTGTAGCGGTTTTCTTTGTTGCTGTCTTTTTAGCTGGAGCCTTCTTCTTCTTTGCTGCTGTTATTCCTCTTCCGGTTTTTTTAGGTTGGTTTTCAGAAATCTCGATACACTCTTCGTAAGTAAGTTTCTTTACCTCTTCTTCTTCATCTTTAATTTCTTTCGGAAGTTTAAAATTGTCTTTTCCAATCTTTAGATAAGGTCCCCAACGTCCAATTAGTAATTGCATGGTTTCGTCTTCAGGGAAAGTTTTGATTAGCTTTTTAGCATCTTCAATTCTTTTCTCTTTGATTAATTCAATTGCTCTGTCTAATTCGATATCCATTGGATCGTCTTCCTTTATAGAAACGAATTTTCCATCGTGTTGAATGTATGGTCCAAATCTTCCAATATTTGCTTTTACGACTTTCTCTTCAAATTCACCCAACTGACGTGGAAGCTTGAATAAATCCATTACTTCTTCGAAAGTGATCGTTTCAATTGATTGAGTTGGGCGTAAGCTTGCAAATTGAGCTTTCTTTTCACCTTCTGTATCACCAATTTGTGCCATTGGACCATAACGACCAATACGCACAATAACTTTCTCTCCTGTTTTTGGATGTTCACCCAAGTGGCGTTCCCCTGAAGCACGTTCTGAATGTTCTAATGTGTGTTCTACTGTTTTATGAAATGGATCATAGAAACGTTTAATCATTTCTGTCCATTCTTTCAATCCGTGTGCAATTTCATCAAACTCTCGTTCCACTTCAGCAGTAAAGTTGTAGTTTAATATTTCACCAAAATGTTCAACAAGGAAATCAGTTACTACCATTCCAATATCAGAAGGAGAAAGCTTGTTGCGGTCTCTTCCTGTAATTTCTGTAGCTTCTTCTTTGTGCATACCTCCCTGGTCTAACGTATAAATAAGGTAACTTCTTTCTGTTCCTTCACGCTCCATTTTTTCAACATATCCTCTTTTCTGAATAGTCGAAATTGTTGGTGCATAAGTAGATGGCCTTCCGATTCCTAATTCTTCCAATTTCTTAACCAAAGAAGCTTCAACATATCGCGGAGCAGCTTTAGTAAATCTCTCACGCCCAATTATAGATAAAGTAGAAAGTTCTGCTCCTTCTTTTAAATCTGGAAGTAAACCTTCTAATGCTTTGTCATCTTCTTCGTCATCATCCATTTGAGATTCAAGGTAAACCTTGAGAAAACCATCAAATTTGATTACTTCACCTTTTGCAACAAAAATATCTTGAACTTCTTGAGCTCCAATTTTAATTGTAGTTCTTTCTAGTTTAGCTTGACTCATTTGTGAAGCGATTGATCTTTTCCAAATCAAATCATACAAACGGTCTTCGTCATTTCCTTTATTCACTGATGAAACACCGAAATCACTTGGACGAATCGCCTCGTGAGCTTCTTGTGCTCCTGCACTTTTACTTTTATATTTCTTAGGGTTACTGTATTCTTTACCGTAGTCTTGAATGATTGTGCTTTTGGCACCTTCCATTGCTGTTTCAGATAAGTTTACACTATCTGTTCTCATGTATGTAATAAGACCTGCTTCATATAAGCTTTGCGCAACTCGCATAGTTCGTGAAACACTAAACCCTAATTTTAAACTTGCTTCTTGCTGAAGCGTTGAGGTAATAAATGGAGCACTTGGGTTTTTAACCCCCGGCTTTTTCGTTACATCAGTTACTTTAAAAGTTGCTTTGTCACAGTCCTTAAGGAAAGACTCTACTTGTTTATCTGTACCTATGTTGTGTGCTAAAGTTGCAGAAACTTTATCTTTTCCTTCAGCAAAATCTCCAACTACTCTAAAGTAGCTTTCTGGAGTAAAATTCATTATTTCTCTTTCGCGTTCTACTATTAAACGTACAGAAACTGATTGAACTCTACCTGCTGATAAACTAGGTTTAACTTTTTTCCATAATACAGGAGAAAGTTCAAATCCTACCAATCTATCCAAAACACGTCTTGCTTGTTGTGCATTAACCAACTCTTGGTTGATTTCACGTGGTTCTTGAATAGCTTTTTGTACAGCCACTTTTGTAATCTCGTTAAAAGTGATGCGTTTAGTATCCTTGTTTTTTAACTTCAAGGTTTCGTATAAATGCCAAGAAATAGCCTCCCCCTCACGGTCCTCATCAGTTGCTAGCCACACAGTCTCGGAAGCTTTTACCTGTTTTTTTAGATCGGAAACAATAGTTTTCTTGTCTGGACTTATTTCATAGTTAGGCTTAAAGTTGTTTTCTATATCAATCGCTACTCCTTTTTTTACAAGATCTCTAACGTGACCATAACTAGACATCACGATAAAATCTTTACCTAGATAGCCTTCAATTGTTTTTGCTTTTGCGGGAGATTCCACGATAACTAAATTCTTTGCCATATTGATTTACGTTAAATACTTTTTATGAAATTGAGTGCAAAATAACTCCAAATTAATACGAAATACAAACTTTCTTGACATTTTACTTTTATTGTACTTAATTAATGAGTTAAATTATGGACTCCCATTCCCATAAACAAAGCAAAGAATTGTTCAGTTTTAATAGAATTATTAAAAATTAGCTACTGACATTTTGACACTATGAGAAGAAAATATATCTTTGTCCTTCATAAAATTGAAAATCACCAATGGGAATTGTTTTAGATAAAGATATTGATGAGACTCGCCAAGGCGAAGCAATCTCAATGAATAAAGCGAAGGAAGGTAAAAAACTATATTTAGAAAGCTACGGTTGTGCAATGAATTTTGCAGATAGCGAGGTGGTAGCTTCTATTTTAACTAATCAAGGATTTACAACTACACAAGATTCAAATGAAGCTGATGTAGTACTTATAAACACATGCAGTATTCGTGACAATGCGGAACAAAGAATAAGAAACCGCCTGACCCAATTTAATAAAGCGAAAAGGGAAAGACCAGGAATGGTTATCGGAATTTTGGGTTGTATGGCCGAGCGGTTGAAAACTAATTTATTGGAAGAGGAAAAGCTAGTAGATTTAGTTGCTGGTCCTGACTCTTACCGTGATCTTCCTGGACTGATTGAAGAAGTTGAAGGAGGTCAGAAAGCGGTGAATGTTTTACTTTCTCGTGATGAAACTTATGCTGATATAAGTCCTGTTCGTTTAGATAAAAATGGAGTGACTGGATTTGTAAGTATCACGCGTGGATGCGATAATATGTGTTCTTTCTGTGTTGTTCCATTTACAAGAGGGAGAGAAAGAAGCAGAGATCCGCAAACCATCGTTCAAGAATGTACAGATTTATTTAATACGGGATACAGAGAAGTTACTTTATTGGGACAAAATGTAGATTCTTACCGATGGAATATGACCAGTAAGGGTAAAGTCAAAGATGAAACGAATCCTACAACTAACTTTGCACAGTTGTTAGAAATGGTTGCTGAGGTTCATCCAGAGTTACGTATTCGTTTTTCTACTTCTCATCCAAAAGATATGACGGATGACGTTTTATATGCAATTGCAAAATACAAGAACATTTGTAATTACATTCATTTACCTGTTCAATCCGGGAATAGTGATGTTTTGAAGCGTATGAACAGAGGCTATACACGCGAATGGTACATGAATAGAATTGAAGCGATAAATCGTATTATTCCGAATTGTGGAATTTCAACAGATATAATTACAGGGTTCTGTGATGAATCAGAAAAGCAATTTCAAGATACACTTTCAATTATGAAAGAGGTGAAATATGACGCCGCTTATATGTATAAATATTCTGAACGTCCAAAAACTTTAGCAGAAAGAAAATACGAGGATAATATACCAGAAGATGAAAAGCAAAGAAGATTGGAGGAAATAATAATTCTTCAACATACACACAGTCTTGCTATTCATAAGAGGCAAATAGGTGAAATCCAAGAGGTTTTGGTTGAAAAAGAATCGCGTCGTTCATCAGAACAATTGATGGGTAGGACAGATAGAAATCATAAAGTTATTTTTGACCGTAAAAATGCAAAAAAAGGTGACTATGTTATGGTTCGAATTGCAGATTGTAATAAAGCTTCTTTAATGGGAGAAATTGTTGAAGGGTAATAATCGATAAGGAATATGAATATTCAGCAAATCAAACAGAGGTTTGGAGTAATTGGTAACGCACCAGAATTAAATCGTGCTTTGGAGGTAGCAGCGCAAGTGGCACCAACAGATATTTCGGTTTTGGTAACAGGACAAAGTGGAACAGGAAAGGAGATTATCCCACAGGTTATTCACCATTTGAGTACGCGAAAGCATGGTAGTTATATTGCCGTCAATTGTGGAGCAATCCCTGAAGGAACAATCGATTCAGAACTTTTCGGACATGAAAAAGGAGCTTTTACAGGTGCCAACGGAAGTAGAAAAGGATATTTTGAAGAAGCAGATGGTGGAACCGTTTTTCTTGATGAAGTTGCAGAATTACCGCAACAAACGCAAGTGCGCTTATTGCGTGTTCTAGAAACAGGCGAATTTATTCGTGTTGGTTCTTCTAAAGTCATTAAAACGAATGTACGTGTAGTTGCAGCAACAAACGAAAATATGGCGCAAGCTATTCGAAAGAATAAATTTAGGGAAGATTTATTGTATCGTTTGAGTACTGTTCCTATTAAGCTTCCTCCTTTAAAAGAGCGAAAAGAAGATATTCATTTATTGTTTAGAAAGTTTGCAGCAGATTTTGCGGAGAAGTACAGAATGCCATCGATTAAATTAGTTGATGATGCAGTAATTGCGCTGACAAATTATCCTTGGCCAGGAAATATTCGTCAATTGAAAAATATTGTAGAGCAGATTTCTGTTATTGAAAATGAGCGTGAAATTTCTTTAGAGAAAATGAAGTTCTACTTACCACAAGATGAAATATCTGGCGTTCCATCAGTTGTAGGCGGGAAATCAGAAGAAAACGATCCTTTTTCAGATCGTGAATTGATTTATAAGTTCCTTTTTGATATGAAGAGGGATATGAATGAATTGAAAAAATTGGTGATTGAATTGCTCAACGGAAATAAAGACGTAGATTTAACAGGGACACAGCGCGATGTATTGGATCGTGTATACAGTGATATTTCAAATGAAGATAGTAAAAAATTACTTGAAGCTGGTGTTCGAGATGAAATTACAGAAGATAAAGAATATACTGCAGAAGACGAGGTAACTATTGTAGATAGCGATTATCAAGATCATATTGAAGTGGAAGAATCTTTGTCTTTGGAAGAACGTGAAATGGAGTTTGTTAAGAAAGCGTTGGAAAAACACCACGGAAAAAGAAAGGATGCAGCAAAGGAATTAGGAATTTCTGAGCGAACATTATATAGGAAAATCAAAGAATATAATTTAAAATAGGCACAGGACTAATCATGAAAATATTTCTTTTATCAATAATTGCTTTTTTATTCTCCGCTTGTTGGCCAACAAGCTTGTCTTTTCGTGATGGAAGTGTGCCACCAGAATGGAAACGTTTTGTCGTAACAACTTTAGAGAGTAAAGCTGCGAATGCTCCAATTAGTTATGCTTCAGAATTGTCTGAATTAATTAAAGATGGAATTCAAAATAGGGTAGGGCTGGAATTGGTTTCAGATGAATCAGATGATCCACAAATTACAGTTGTTGGATCTGTCGATTCTTATTCTGTTACTCCATTATCATTGCAAGAAAATGCAGCGGAAGTGAAGAACAGATTAACCATTAGAACTAGTTTTCAAATTTTTATAACTGCTCCAGAGGAAGATGTTATGGAATTAACTTCTACAAGATTTGCTGATTTTGATGCTTCACAAGATGTAGGAGCTATTCAACAACAATTGTTAACAGAAATCAATGATCAGATTTTGCAAGATGTTTTAAATAAGTTACTTTCGAATTGGTAATGTTAAATTTTATCGAAATATCGCAAAGAATTGAAAATCCTTCAATGATTAAATTGGAAGATTTGGATGGCTTACGTCAGTTGGCGGAGAGGTATCCATTTACTGCAATTTTTTCTCAACTGTACTTGAAAGGTTTGGCACTGCACAATACCATTCTGTTTGAGGCTGAGTTGAAGACCCATGCTTATAAAATTCCAGATCGAACCCAATTGTTTTATTTGGTACATTCTGTTGAAGAAGATAGTCAAAAAGCAGATTCTGTTAACGAAAGCTATAGTGAACAAGAAACTATTGAAAGTGATAGTGCTGTTCAACATCCTGAAAATACAACTCCGAAAGTAGAAGTTAAGCCAGCTTTAGGACCAGAAGTTGAAAATCCAGAAGAGGAAACGAAAGAAGAGATTCTTGATATTATTGAAACATTGCCAGATCAAGAGGTTGTTTTGTCGCCTATTGAAAAGGAAACAAATGTTTTAAATCACCTTCAAGAAGAACCTTTTCCAATAGAAGAGGATGTACCTAAAGTAGATTTGATCGAAGAAGAGTCTACGGAAGATAGGCATGAAATAACAAAAGATTTATCGGAAAATAAAACTGTATCAGCCTCTATTGGAAAAGAGGAAGATACTGGGGTTGAAATAGATTCAGTTAGTCAAGAAGAAAGCGCTACGCTATCACAAGATGAAAATGCCAAAAAGTTTGCTGATATTTCCAATAAACTTAAAAATGTAAATGATTTAGAACGTGATATTTTAGCTCATGCAATTAGTTCTTCCATTTTTATAGAAATCGACGAATTAGAGACGGATACCTATCATTTCGAAAAGCTAAAGAAACTTGATCGTTTTCCAATAGTAGAAGAAGATTATGATTCTGCAGCTATAGCTTTTGATTTTCCTTTAAATGAAGAGAGAAATCATAGTTTTGAGGAAGAAAGTAGAGGAGTAGATAAATCTGTTTCGGAAAACCAAGAGGAACGAAAAACATTTACTTCATGGATGAGTTCATTTGTTTCCGAAGAAGAAGCTGAAATACGATTGGAAAAAACTGTTGTATTGTCTCAAAAAGCTAAAAAAACAACTAAAAAATTAGAAGAAAAGGAAAAAAATAAAGAAATTTCAATCCCTGAAAAAAGAAAATCAGAGTTCTTTTCACCAGTCAAAAAAGCACGTGAAAGCCTAGATGAATCAAGGCTTCCAGTGAGTGAGACCTTGGCGAAAATATACGGTGCTCAGGGCAATTATCCAAAGGCAATTGAAGCTTATGAAAAATTATTGTTGAAATTTCCAGAAAAAAAGAGTTTCTTTGCACTTCAAATTGAAACTTTGAAAAGAAAATTAAATTAAAATATGGGAACTTTATTAACTATACTTATTATCATAGCAAGTGTATTACTTGTATTACTCGTTTTAATGCAAAATCCAAAAGGAGGTGGTTTATCAACTGATTTTGGTTCTGCACAACAATTAGGAGGTGTTAAACAAACCAATGACTTCATAGAGAAAGCAACATGGAGTTTAGCAGGTATTATTGCTATTTTAAGTATATCAATGACTTTGATGTATCACGAACCAACAGCTTTACCAGTTGATGCTGCACCGCAAGATACAGAGCAACCAGCTCAGGCGCCTTTAGGTGAGACTGGCGAGTAAAAGGATTCTTATGGATTGACCTTGTTGTCAATATTGTAATATAAAAGCATTTAAGAAATGTCAGTGTGTCATATACGCTGACATTTTTTTTGTTCCTAAGAGTAGCTATATGACAAATGTTGTTGGTTTCGCCATTGGCATAGAATTGGTCAAGTTTTTAGGACAAATAAAAACATAAATAAATAATAAAAATGTCAGCATTAAAACCATTAGCGGATCGCGTTCTAATAGAACCAATTCCAGCCGAAGAAAAGACAGCAAGCGGAATCATTATACCAGATGCAGCAAAAGAGAAGCCTTTAAAAGGGAAGATTGTAGCTGTAGGAAATGGTAAGAAGGACGAACCAATGACCGTAAAAGAAGGCGATACTGTATTGTTTGGTCAGTACTCTGGAACAGAAATCAAAATTGAAGGTAAAACTTATTTGATTATGAAAGAGGCTGATATTTACGGTGTGTTTGAAGCATAGATATTAATCTTAAAAATAACCTTTTAAATAAATACAATTAAAATGGCAAAAGAAATATTATTCGACGAAAAAGCGAGAGAGAAACTGAAAAGTGGTGTTGATGCGTTAGCCAATGCAGTAAAAGTAACACTTGGACCAAAGGGCCGTAACGTAGTTATAGGAAAGAAATTTGGTGCACCATTGATTACAAAAGATGGAGTTTCTGTAGCAAAAGAAATAGATTTAAAAGATCCTATTGAGAACATGGGAGCACAAATGGTAAAAGAAGTTGCTTCTAGGACTGCTGATATTGCAGGAGACGGAACGACAACTGCTACTGTTTTAGCGCAAGCAATTATTACAGCAGGTTTGAAAAACGTAACTGCTGGAGCAAATCCAATGGATTTGAAAAGAGGAATTGATAAAGCAGTGAAAGTAATTGTTCAAGAACTTAAAAAACTTTCTAAAGAAGTTGGTTCCGATAACGATAAAATCAAGCAAATTGCTTCTGTTTCTGCAAATAACGATGAAACAATCGGAACACTCATTGCTGAAGCAATGAAAGTTGTAGGAAACGATGGTGTTATTACTGTTGAAGAAGCTAAAGGAATCGAAACAGAAGTAAAGACTGTTGAAGGAATGCAATTCGACAGAGGTTATTTATCACCTTACTTCGTTACGAATACAGAGAAAATGATTGCGGACCTAGAGGATCCATACATTTTAATCTGTGATAAAAAGATTACCAGTATGAAGGAGTTACTTCCTGTATTGGAGCCGGCAGCACAAACTGGGAAACCATTATTAATTATCGCTGAGGATATCGACGGAGAAGCTTTGACTACACTCGTGGTAAATAGAATTAGAGGTTCTTTGAAAGTAGCCGCTGTAAAAGCACCAGGATTTGGTGACCGCAGAAAGGCCATGTTGGAAGATCTTGCTATCTTAACAGGTGGACAAGTTATTTCTGAAGAGAAAGGATTGTCACTTGAAACTGCAACTTTGGATATGCTAGGAAGAGCAGAAAAAGTAGAGATTGATAAAGACAATACAACTATCATTAATGGCGCTGGTAATAAGGAAACTATTGATGGTCGTGTAGCTCAAATTAGAGCTCAAATGGAAACTTCTACATCTGACTACGACAAAGAGAAAATGCAAGAACGTTTGGCTAAGTTAGCTGGAGGTGTTGCAGTTCTTTATGTTGGAGCCGCTTCAGAGATGGAGATGAAAGAAAAGAAAGACCGTGTTGAGGATGCTCTTGCAGCAACTCGAGCAGCAGTTGAAGAAGGTGTAGTTCCTGGAGGTGGAGTCGCCTTACTTAGAGCTTTAGGTGGTTTAGTAAACTTAAAAGGAGATAACGATGACGAAACAACTGGTATTGAAATCGTAAGACGTGCAGTTGAAGAGCCATTGCGTCAAATCGTTAAAAACGCAGGAAGTGAAGGAGCGGTTATCGTTCAGAAAGTGCTTGAAGGAAAAGACGATTTTGGTTACAATGCAAGAACTGAGAAGTACGAAAACTTACTTGCAGCAGGAGTATTAGATCCAACGAAAGTAACGCGTATTGCAATTGAAAATGCCGCATCTATCGCATCAATGTTGTTGACAACAGAATGTGTAATTGTAGATGAGTCGGAAGATGAACCTTCTGGTGGTGGAATGGGTGGCGGAATGCCAGGTGGAATGCCAGGTATGATGTAATCTGAAAAATTATATTTTAATTGAAGGCGGTCATTGATTTGATCGCCTTTTTTTTTGGTCTTGATAGGACGGATTGAATCCTTTTGAAAAATACAAAGTACGGTTGAAAAACGTCCGAAAGATTTTAAACTTTTATATTTACAATCCAAAAATAAAAAATATTTTAACTCAAACGATCCGTAAGAATCTTCATTTCGATAACAGGAGAAATACGTTCGTAGATAATGTTATTTACTGCCTCAACAATTGGCATTTCAACATTGAACTTTTTATTGATCTCCATAACAGACTTTACAGCATAGTAGCCTTCAGCGATCATGTCCATTTCCATTTGGGCTATTTTTACAGAGTAACCTTTTCCAATCATAAATCCAAAAGTTCTGTTTCTAGAGAATTTAGAATAGGCTGTTACTAGTAAATCTCCTAAGTAAGCGCTACTTTTTACATCTCTGTGAATAGGACTTACCTCGTCAATAAAGTTTTCAATTTCTTGTATGGCGTTGGATATCAAAACTGCTTGGAAGTTATCACCATAACCTAAACCAGCACAAATTCCTGAAGCAATTGCATAAACGTTCTTTAAGATTGCTGAAAATTCTGTTCCAAATAAATCGTCAGAAGTTGTTGTTTTGATATATCTAGTTTTGAAACGGTCTGCCATGTCTTCTGCAATATCTTCATCTTGGCAAACAATTGTAAGGTAAGATAAACGTTCTAAAGCCACCTCTTCAGCATGACATGGTCCACACACAATTCCTATCCTTTCATAAGGAATATCAAAAGTCTTATGGATAAAGCGTGCTGGAATAGCGTGATATTCAGGAATAATTCCCTTAATAGCAGAAAAAACAGTTTTTCCTCTAAATAACTCAACTGGAAAATCATTGAAGAGTGAGGATAAAAATGCTGAAGGTGTAGCCAGAATGATAATATCTGAAGCTTTAACAACTTCTTCAAGATTTGTTGTTACATTGATTTTATCAATCTTTAGTTCAACAGCTTGTAGATATTTAAGATTTCTTCGATACTTTAAAATATTCTCGACAGCATCCTCGTTTCTCATCCACCAATGTACCTTCGTTACATTTTCAGTAAGAATTTTTATTATTGCAGTAGCCCAGCTTCCTCCACCAATAACACCAACTATTTTTTTAGATCTATCCATAGTACTTCCTACAAAAATACATTTTCTTCTTAACTGTGACTGTTTTTACTGACTAATCTTAGAAAATTATTTTTTTTAAATTTTATTCATAAAATAGTTTTTGACTTGACCATGTTCTTTTTTAGAATAATTTTTGTAAAAACTAGCAATAAAAGTTTGGCGAATGTACTAATTTAATACTTTTACCATGTTGTTTTTAAACTGTCAAATAGTAAATCATGAGTAATAGTAAGCCTAGAGTTGTAAAAGATTATGCCAAGTTGGATAAGCGAGTAAAGCAGCAAATAAAATTGAATTATCCAGAAGGTTTTGAAGATTATCTGGTAAAATTCAAGAATAAAGATGGAAATACCGTTAGTGCGCTTCCATTCGAAACTAACGATTATTATTATTTGATAAGAATGACTATTAGTCAAGCGCAAGAAATTATTGAAGGTGATGAAGACTACGATGACGATGGTTTCTTAAAAGAAGATATTAAAGAGGAATACGAAGACGAAGCTATTGATGAAGATTTTGAATAATGGATTCAATAGTTAGTGTCTGGTCTGAAACAGACAGTTTTTATAAATTGTATACATTTTGAGAAATATTTTCATTTTCTTTCTTTAGGAGATGCCTTAGCATCAGCCGATGAGAAAAAAATTACAATAAACTCAAAAGAATCAATTTTAATTTTGTTGTGTTTCCGACCAGACACTAGTTAGATCTGTTTTTAGAATACTGTAAACTTTAGTGAATTTGAAGTCGTTTTTTTAATTTTATTTGGCGTCTTTTTGGGATCACTAGTGATGCTGAATATTCTTGGGGTAAGTCTTTTTATATATTTCTCAAAAGATATTGGAATCTCGAAAGAAAGTTCTACAACTTTTTCATTGGCTATTTGATTTTTTCTTACCTAATCATTTTTTTTGCACTGATTTTATCTCCGATTTATAGGGTAAGAAAAGAGCTAAAAATATTCTTTGGATTGGACTACTGCTAAATATTATGGGTATTTTTTGTATTAAGGAATGGAGGTTGGTTAGACGTACCTGAGAATTTGCAAGCGGATGGTCCATTGCTAATATTAGTGAGGAAGGGAGAAGCAGTTGTTCCGCATGGTTAAGCTTTCTACGTCATAAAAATTCTTACTTTTGGAGCGACTTTAGCATCAATGATTGCGTACCTTACCGCACAATTTGTTGATGTACAAATTTCCCGCTATTTGATGAAGAAATCACAAGACAAAAAATTAGGACTAAGAAATAACGCATCAACTTTGATACGTCAGCTGATTGATTCCATATCCGTAATTTTAGTGACACATTATTTTGTAACGGAATTATAATTGCCGAAGATAAATTATTGTTGCTTCAATGGGTATCTTTTATTTAGTGTCTGGTCGGAAACAGACAATTTTTATAAATTGTATAAATTTTGAGAAATATTTATTCAATCATAATAATTTTTTAAGGTTTTTCCCGATTTCTCGGGACAGGCTATGAGCTTGCTTCGCTGCGGTTAGGTTTTATTTATTTAGGAGATGCCATAGCATCAGCCGACAAGAAAAAAAGTAAAATATACTCAAAAGAATCAATTTTAATTTTGTGCTGTTTCCGACCAGACACTAACTAATCCTTAGTTTGCTTTTTGTAATTTATATTCGTCTTGCTAAAAATTAAATGGAGGACAACATAAAAGAGTGCTAATCCAGCAACGAATGCTCCAAAAGTAAAAGCGTGATTCAAACTCTCAGGTGTGTTTTTGTATATGGAAAGTGTACTGGCAGCTCCAAATAAAATTCCAAACTCTAAAGCGATAAAGAGCGTTCCAGACCCAACCCCTCTTCTGTGCGCAGGAGATAAATCTGCCATCCATGCAAATAAGGTAGGTGAGCTAATTCCTGTTGCAATTCCAAAAATAAAAGATGCCGCAGTATACCAAAATTCTGTTTTGGCATTTCCTGTCATTAGCATGGCTATAATCAAAAAGACTATTCCCAATATAAGTGCCTGTCTTCGCCCTATTTTGTCAGATAATTTCCCTACAAATAATCGAACTGCAATTGTTGAAACAACATAAAAGACATAATACCATCCTTTGTTTTCGATTCCCAAATAAACAGATTTATCAGGTGTTAAAACCAAAATTAAACCTGTGCAAATAGTAGTTAAAAACATTACCATGGCAGCAGGGAGAACATTTTTCTCTAGCACATCATTGGCTTTTATTTTAAATATTTTGAAAGTGAAAGGTTGCGGATTGGGTAAAGTTTCTTTCACTGATTTAATCAAAATCAGCGATATGACAGCTGTCAAACTAGAAACGATAAATAATCCATTAATTGTAAGGGCATTGGCAATTGGAGTTCCTAAAGCCTGACCAACACCTAAGCCTAAAGCGATTCCTGTTCCAAAAACACCCATTCCTTGACCTCTTTTTTCTGCTGGAAGAATATCAGTTACCAAGGCTGTTGCGCCAGTAGGTAAAAAGCCTGTTGAGAATCCATGTAAAAATCTTAGCGTTAGAAAAAATGCAATTGTACCACTGAATGGGTAGATCAATGTGATGACTATACTCACAATAGTTCCCACATACATTGTGCTTTTTCTACCGACAAGATCTGCCATTTTTCCCGAAAATGGCCTAGAAATAGCAGCTGTAATGGTGAATAGCGCTATAATTAGTCCTTTGTAAGTTTCGCCTCCTAGCAGAGTGATAAACTCATTGAGTTCTGGAATGATCAAATTGAAGGAGGTCATAAAGAAAAACATACCTAATGTAAGTGCCCAAAAATTTCTACTGTATGTCATATATTATTAACAATAAACTATAATATTCAAAAATGTAAAATTAGTTAATACTTAAGCGAATGAACATATTAAGGGTTATTTTTGTTAACTTAACATGAAAAAACATATGAATTATATAACACTGAATATCGCCATCATATTTTTATCTTTTTCAACAGTGTCTTGCACAAGTGATAATCTTGACGATAGTATTTCAGGCAATGCTTCTGAACAAAAAATAGCTTTTTTAGATGTAAATGAGAATATTGACTCTAGTAATACCATCTCAAAAGATGATACCATAAAGAAGATTACAAAAACAGATGAACAATGGAAAAAGCAGCTTACAGACGAACAATATTTTGTGAGTCGTCAGGCAGGAACTGAACGCGCTTTTACTGGGAAGTACTGGGACAATAAAAAAGAAGGTGTTTACTATTGCGTGGGCTGTAATTTACCCCTGTTTAGTTCATCGACAAAATATAAATCTGGAACAGGTTGGCCGAGTTTTTATTCACCATTAAATACTGAGGTAGTTTCTGAAGTCACTGACAATTCAAATGGTTGGACTAGGGTAGAGGTGGTTTGCACGCGCTGCGATGGACATCTTGGACATGTGTTTGAAGACGGTCCCAAGCCAACCGGATTACGTTATTGTTTAAATTCAGCTGCTTTAAACTTTAAAGAGAATTAACAACTAATTTAATTTACCAGCATATTCAAGTGTGAAACGAGGAACACTCACATTGAACTTACTTGTTTTTTCACCTTGGTCGTTAATGGTAACGAAATGATAATGGCCTTCCATAAATCCAAGTCCAGAAGATAAATCACAACCAGAAGTATACAAATGAATCTCTCCAGGTTCTAAAGTAGGTTGTTCACCTATTACTCCCTCTCCTTCTATAATTCTAGTTGGTGCCAAGGAGTCAACGATTCGCCAATGTCTAGAAATAAGTTGTACCCTATTGTGACTTAGGTTTTCAATTTTAATTGAATAGTTGAAAAAGAAAAGGTTCTTTTTTAACTGAGTCAAGTCCGAACGAAATAATGTAGTAACAGTAATTTTTATTCCTTTAGTTATGGCGACATTCATGATTTATGAGTTAAAATAAAATACCAAAAGAGTATTAAAAATAAGTTATAAATATAGTTAATCAATTGAAATTTACCAAATAAAATACCATATCCAATGAATGGATCATATATTTCCTTATTTAGAATCATTATAAATTAATACAGTGTCATTCTAAAGCATACATTACTTGTGCAAAATGCGAACTAATTCATATTTTTGTGCTTTAAATAAAAGGATTATATAAACATGTCAAAGGCTGTTAGACTTAAGAAAGGACTTGATATCAAGTTGCTCGGTGAAGCCGACCAGGTTAAAGTAGAGGCTAAAAAGCCTACCATGGTCGCATTAAAACCTTCTGATTTTCACGGACTAGTTCCGAAAGTCACTTTAAAAGAGGGAGAGAAGGTAAAACGCGGAGAAGTCGTGTTTTATGATAAATATAATAAAGATGTAAAGTTTGTGTCACCGGTAACGGGAACTATTTCTGAAATTTTGAGAGGTGAAAAAAGACGTATCTTAGAGATACGTATTTCAGTTGCCGCAACAGATGATCCAGTAAAAGTTAATCCAATAGATCCTTCCTCGATTTCGAGAGAAGAGGTGAAGTCAATGATGTTGGCAAACGGATTATGGCCATTTGTAAAACAACGTCCATTGGATAAGATTGCTGATCCTTCGGTAAATCCGAAATCAATTTTTATTTCTGCGTTTGATTCTGCTCCATTAGCACCCGATTACGATTTTATTATGCACGGTCAAGATCAATTTTTCCAGCATGGTTTAAATGCATTGGCAAAATTAACAGATGGTAAAGTGAACATTACTTTAAATGGTAAAGATTCATCAGATGACTGTTTTCAAAATGCAAAAAACGTTGAAATCCATAAGATTATTGGAAAACATCCAGCTGGAAATGTAGGTACACATATACACCATTTTGATCCAATTGATAAAGGACAGTTTGTGTTTACTTTAAATCCACAAGATGTTGTGATTATAGGTAAGTTTTTCGCAGAAGGTCAATATGACGCTTCAAGAATTGTTGCTTTAACAGGTTCAGAAGTAGAGGAGCGAAAATATTATAAAACAATCATTGGAGCGCGCTTAAATAAGATTTTAGATGGCAATCTAACAAGTGAAAATGTTCGAGTTATTAGTGGAAATGCATTGACCGGTAGAGCAGTTGAGAAAGATGGATTCTTAGGTTTCTACGATGCTCATATCACTGTACTTCCTGAAGGAGATGACCACAAATTTTTCCTAACTGAAGGTTGGTTAGCACCAGGGTTTGATAAGTTTTCAAGTCATAGATTGTTTCCAACCTGGTTAATACCAAACAAAAGACATCGTCTTGATACCAATCTAAATGGTGAAGAACGTGGTTTTGTTGTAACGGGTGAAATGGAAAAGGTATTGCCTTTTGATATTTTACCTATGCAGTTAATTAAAGCCATTATGGTAAATGATATTGATGCAATGGAGCAATTAGGGATTTATGAAATCGCTCCTGAGGACTTCGCACTGTGTGAATATGTATGTACATCTAAAATAGCTATTCAGGAAAAGATTCGTGAAGGTTTAGATGTAATTGGAGAAGAATGTATGTAAATGTTAAATTATAAATTTTAGGAAATTGAAAGCATTAAAAAAAGTCATTCAAAATCTAGACCCAAAATTTGAGAAGGGCGGAAAGTGGGAGAAAATGTACCCGCTTTATGAAACACTCTCAACATTTTTGTTTACGCCAAAACACGTAACAAAACAAGGGGCTCATATCCGTGACGGAGTAGATTTAAAACGTACCATGTTTATGGTTGTTTTAGCATTGATTCCTGCATTATTGTTCGGTATTTATAATACAGGACACTGGTACTATGAATTACAATCTTACCTTAACCCAGAGCAATATGGAGCTTACAGCGACTATTTAACAGGTTTTGTTGATAAAGTAATCTATGGTCTGTTTCAAGTATTGCCGCTAGTTATTGTTTCTTACGGAGTCGGTTTGGGGGTAGAGTTTATTTTTGGATTTGTCAGAGGCCACGGCCTGCATGAAGGATTTTTAGTGTCCGGAATGTTGATTCCCTTAACTATGCCTGCTGACGTTCCGTTGTGGATGGTTGGTGTAGCAACAGCTTTTGCAGTTATAATAGGTAAAGAGGTATTCGGAGGAACAGGAATGAACATTGTAAATATCGCCCTTACTGCTCGTGCTTTTTTATTCTTTGCTTATCCTACAGCAATGACGGGAGATAAAGTTTGGAAATCTGGTACATCTGATATAATTGCCAGTAATGGTGGTGTTTTACCCGATGGAGCCTCAGGAGCTACTGCTTTAGGTGACATGGCCTCCTTTGTTGGAAGTTCGCCCATGGTCTCAGGAGAAGCTCTTTCGGCCAATGCTTCCAGTGCAGAGTTACTTCAGAAATTTGAAGGCACTTACGATCCATTGCATGCAATTATTGGAATGATTCCAGGATCTGTTGGTGAAACATCACTAATAGCTATACTTCTCGGAGCAGGTTTATTATTATATACCGGCGTTGCTTCATGGAGAATTATACTTTCATTCTTTGCAGGTGGATTTGCATTTGCTTTGTTGATGAACTTAATTGGAGCAAATGCATACATGGATATGCCTGCTTATTATCACTTAATAATTGGAAGTTTTGCCTTCGGTGCTGTATTTATGGCAACTGACCCTGTAACAGCATCTCAAACACAATATGGTAAATTATGGTATGGTTTCTTGGGAGGTGGATTAGCGATTTTAATTCGTGTTCTGAATCCAGCTTATCCTGAGGGAGTGATGTTGGCAATTTTGTTTATGAATATTATGGCTCCATTAATTGACCATTATGTTGTGCAAGCAAATATTACTAGACGTAAAAAACGATTTAAAATAGCTTAGATATGAAAGTTAATAAAGACGGAAACGGTTATACTTTTGCTTTCTCAATTATATTGGTTATAGTTGTTGGAGTAATTCTTTCTTCCTTATCGATAGGTTTAGGCCCTTTGAAGAAAGCAAATGTAGAAGTAAAGAAAAAAATGAATATTCTTTCTGCTCTAGGTGTTGAATCAACGCGTAAAGATGGTGTTGAGAAATATGATCAATTCATATTAGACAGCTATGTGATTTCTCATGATGGTGTTTTGCAAGAAAATCTACCTAAAGAAAAGCAAGCCTTTGGTTTAGATGTTCAAAAACAGTTCAGAGATAAAACGATAAGTCTTGCAGATAGACTTTATCCAATTTTTGAAGCGGACAAAGATGGGGAGAAACTTTTTGTTTTACCAGTCGTTGGAAAAGGGCTTTGGGGACCAATATGGGGATTCATTGCTTTAGCTGATGATTATAAAACTATTGTAGGTACTTCGTTTGATCACAAAGGTGAAACACCTGGATTAGGAGCAGAAATTTCTCAAAATTTCTTTGAAGATCGTTACACAGGTGAGCAAATTGCTGAAGCGGGTATTTTTACTCCAATAAGTGTTGTTCAAAATGGTTCTGGGTTCGAAGAGCAAAAAGTTGATGGAATTACAGGAGGAACAATAACTTCAAAAGGTGTTGAGAAAATGGTAAACGAGACTATGAGAGTGTATTATAAATATTTCAGTAAAAATAAATAGTGCTATGAGTGTGACTGAAGAAAAATTAAAAGCGCCAAGCGAGCCGTTGTTCTCTAAAAAGAACAAACGTTTAATTATAGACCCTTTATCGGAGAACAATCCTATAACTATTCAGGTTTTAGGTATTTGTTCTGCTTTAGCTATTACAGTGCAAGTAGAGCAAGCATTCTGGATGTCAGTAGCGGTAATTTTCGTTATGATTTTTGGAAACCTTGTCGTTTCCTTACTAAGGAATTTAATTCCATCACGTGTACGTATTATTGTACAATTGGTGATTGTTGCTTCATTGGTAATTATCGTGGATGAGATGCTTAAAGCCTTTGTTCCCGACGTATCAGAGAAACTATCTGTATTCGTTGGATTGATTATTACAAACTGTATTATCATGGGACGTTTTGAGGCATTTGCAATGGCAAATAAACCTTTCCCGTCTATATTAGATGCGATAGGGAATGCGATTGGATATGCTTGGATACTCTTGGTAGTAGCATTAGTGCGTGAAGTATTGGGTTCAGGAAAAATCTGGGGAGCTTCTATTTTTGGAAGTAATATACCAGATGAGAATGGGAATCTGTCAGGTTTGTACGAATTAGGGTACGTGAATAATAATATGATGATTCTGCCTCCAATGGCATTGATTGTTGTAGGAATCATTATCTGGATTCAGCGTTCAATGAACAAGGGACTTGTCGAAGAAAATTAATAAGAAGTTAAGATTTTAATTATGGAAAGTACATTAGATATATTCGTAAAGGCGATTTTTACCGAAAATATGATTTTCGCCTATTTCCTTGGAATGTGTTCTTATTTAGCTGTCTCTAAGACAGTTAAAACAGGAGTCGGTCTCGGTTTAGCAGTAGTATTCGTATTGGTTGTCACCGTACCGATGAACTATTTACTAGAGAACTATGTTTTAAAAGAAGGTGCTTTGTTCTGGTTGAATCCAGAGTACGGTTTAAGTGGTTCTAATACTATAGATTTGAGTTTTTTATCTTTCATTATGTTTATTGCGGTAGTAGCTTCAATTGTTCAGTTAGTAGAGATGTTGGTTGAAAAATTCGCACCTGCTCTTTATGGTGCATTGGGTATATTCTTGCCATTGATTGCGGTGAACTGCTCAATATTAGGTGGTGCTTTGTTTATGCAGGACCGTCAATATTCAACAATCTTAGATGCAACATCATTTGCATTAGGTTCAGGTATTGGTTGGTTTATAGCAATCGTTTCTTTAGCAGCAATTCGTGAGAAGATTCGTTATTCAAATGTTCCTCCGGCATTGAGAGGCTTAGGTATTACTTTTATCGTAACTGGTTTGATGGGAATGGCTTTCATGAGTTTCATGGGGGTAGAGTACGGAAAAAAGAAAGAAGGTAAAGTTGATACTGCTGTTGAAGGTGCGGTAAAAACTTCTCAAATTATTAACGTAAAACTAGAAAACTAATGGGTTTATCAATTTTAATTACAGTAGTATTCTTCTTATTAGTAATCTTATTGTTGGTTTCAATGTTGCTTTTTGTAAAAGCTAAATTGTCTCCAGCAGGAAAAATAACGATTACTATAAATGGAGAGAAAGAATTAATTGTTGACGGGGGGAGTACACTTTTAAGCACATTGAGTAACAACCAAATATTTTTACCATCTGCTTGTGGTGGCGGTGGTACTTGTATCCAGTGTATTTGTCAGGTTCATGAAGGAGGTGGTAGTATTTTGCCAACAGAAGAACCGCACTTTTCAAGAAAAGAAATTAAGGATGACTTTCGTTTAAGTTGTCAGGTTAAGGTAAAAGAAAACATGCAAATCGAAGTGCCCGAAGAGGTACTTGGAATTAAGGAATGGGAAGCGAAAGTGGTCTCAAACTATAACGTTGCTTCATTCATTAAAGAGTTTATTGTTGAAATACCAGAAGACATGGATTACAAAGCGGGTGGTTACATCCAAATTCGTATTCCAAATTGTGTTGTTGATTTCAAAACAATGGACGTTACTGCTCATCCAGATGATCATCCTGGTGAACCAGATAAGTTTAAATCAGAGTGGGATAAGTTCAAACTTTGGCCGCTTCAAATGAAGAATACCGAAGATACTGTTCGTGCCTATTCAATGGCTTCATATCCTGCTGAAGGAAGAAGAATTATGTTGAACGTTCGAATTGCAACTCCACCATTTGACCGAAAAGCGGCAGGATGGATGAAAGTTAATCCTGGTATTGCTTCCTCATATATTTTTAATATGAAACAAGGAGATTCAGCTATAATTTCTGGACCTTATGGTGAATTCTTTATCAACGAAAATTCTGATTCCGAAATGTTATATATCGGAGGTGGAGCTGGAATGGCGCCAATGCGTTCTCATTTATATGAGTTATTCAAAACAATGAGAACAGATCGTAAAGTGACTTACTGGTATGGAGGTCGATCGAAAGCAGAACTTTTCTATATTGAACACTTCCGTGAGTTAGAAAGAGAGTTTCCTAACTTTAAATTCTACATGGTTTTGTCAGAACCATTAGAAGAAGATAACTGGACAGTTAAGAAGGATATGGATGATGAAGAGGGAGATGGATTCATTGGATTTGTTCACCAAGTTGTGATTGATCAATATTTAACAAGTCATGATGAACCAGAAGATATTGAATATTACTTCTGTGGTCCACCATTAATGAACCAAGCGGTTTTGAATATGTGTGATCAGTGGGGTGTTCCACCTGAGAATGTATCATTTGATGATTTTGGAGGATAATTCAAGATTATATATTTTATTTTTAAAAGCGCTTCTTATGAAGCGCTTTTTTTTGTGAAAGAATTTTATTTTTAACCAATTCTACAAACCCTGTAATCCCTTTCAAATGATGCTTCATCGGCTTGTTGTAAAGTGATATTTGTGAGGGATCTCAATTTCTCCTTCATAAAATATTAGAAATTTTTTTAATCAACTGGTAAAGTAGCCGACAGGCATTATTATTTTATTGGGTAACCAAGATAAGTCGTAATTATTTAAAAAGAGATTCCTCGTCGTTTCACTCCATCGGAATGTCAGGTTTTTGCTGGCTTGGGTGGGGCGAAATTTGTTCAACCGAAGCTTTAGTAAATTTTGCCCCAAAGACTTCCCTATGAACTGTCATTCCGATAGTTGAGGAAATATTAGATCTTAACAACTGAGGAAGCCCTACTTTCTTTTTGATAAAATCTAACTTTAGACAAAATTAATTGATACGATTCTTGGCTGTTATTATTGAAAAAACACAACGTTAAAATTAGTGATAAACGAGCTATCTTGGTAGCCCAATTATTTAAAATAGATGAATGAAAAAGGAGAAGGACTTTAGTTTCTCCTTTTTTAATAGATATAGTCTATTGCATTTCTCTTCCCGTTTTGAGTACTTTCTCTTTCAGTTCATCGATATATTTAACTAATCTTTCCATTAATTCTGGTTCTCCAACTGCTACGATCTTGGCCGCAAGTATTCCTGCGTTTTTAGCACCATCTAAAGCAACTGTCGCTACTGGTATTCCTCCTGGCATTTGTAAGATAGATAAAATAGAGTCCCATCCGTCAATTGAATTTCTTGATTTGATGGGAACACCAATAACTGGCAATGGTGTAAGGGAAGCGGTCATTCCAGGTAAATGAGCAGCTCCTCCAGCACCGGCTATAATTGTTTTCATTCCTCTTAAATGTGCATTTTTACCATATTCAAACATCTTTTCAGGTGTCCTGTGAGCGGAAACAATATCCATCTCATATGAAACTCCCAAGTAGTCGAGAATATCAGCAGCTTCTTGCATTATCGGCAAATCTGATTTGCTCCCCATTATAATTCCAACTTTTGCCATCTTTTCTTTTTCTTGTAAAGTTAACTATTTTCTAAATGTTCATAGAAAGGAGTGTTTAAATATCTTTTCTCTATTGTATTAGTTATCCTATTGATGTCTTCTTTATTTTTTTATGGTAATTTAATATCATTGCTGTTCGGTGAAAGTTTTTCAAATGCTTTGAATTCTTTACTAATAAAGGGGAACAATCGGTTTTAGAAAACGTGTGCTTAGTTTTTTATAAATGCCAAAATCGGAGGGCCTGGGATTCCACAGCCAAAGATGAGTTATCATGTGGTATCGCTTTCCTCTGAAAGAGTGGAAGTGTAAGGAACATAGATACTACGAAGTCGCTGCGAAGCTAATCTTATGTTGCGCAGCATTCACTTTGGAATTTCATTGATTTTTTTACTTACGCTTGATAATTTACAAAAGTGAGTAATAACCGACGCGAAGCTAGCTCATAGCCTGTCCCGAGAAATCGGGAAAAACCATTAAAAGACAATTAAAGAATTGAATAAAAAAATGAACCGCAGCGAAGCAAGCTCATGAAGGCAATAAAAAATAAATAAAGACTGAATAAAAGAGAAGAAGGTTTGGATGAAAATCTATATTCATTAAGTGAAGTTTATTTTAATGGGACAATAGTGATTTAATATGATAAACAAAACTTTTCAGACTACAGCAATCGAATTAGAAAATCTTCAACGCTTCGTCTATCTCTTTTGCCATTTTATGGTCAATTTCAGTGACTATATTGCCTTGGTCGCTTGTCGTGAGTTTAATATTTACTTTTTTGTAACTGTGCATCAGAATTGTTGGATGATGATCTATCCTTTCTGCTATTTCTCCTACCTTATTTACAAAATCTAGCGCTTCCTTGAAATCTCCAAAAGTAAAATCTCGTTCTAATTTGTTATTATCAATACTCCAATTCATATTTCTAAGTTTTATGGTTTTAAAGTGAGAGTAATGTAGTAAATGAATTCAATATTCCAATACATATATTTTTCTGACATTGTTTTATTTTTATTTATTTCACGAAATGAATGATTTAACTGAAGTTTCGGGGTTTAATTTTACAACGTATTTAAAGGTGGAGTTTGTAATTAGGAGGAAGTAAGCTTTAGGCTATATGCAATTGGCAAGTTTTAGCAATTAATACATCAAATTGATTTTTTTAGATAGAAAGTGCAGTAAATAAGGGCATCTCTAATAACTCTGTTTGGAATGATAAGGTAGTTGTTTTTTTTTTAATACAAGGCGCTGAAAACGGAATTTAGCTGGGCTAAATGAGTATTTCGGCAACGAAGTAGTTGGAAGAAAGAACAACTTAGCAACCAAAGTAGGGTTTTTAGAGGTGCCCTAAAGTAATCAATTTAAAAACGAAGGCAAAAACAAGCATATTGCATAAAGCCTACTGCCTATTGCCTTCATCCCATCTAAACTTACACGTATTCATTTAGTACCGAAACTTGAGTGATTTAATTGTGCTACTAGATTGAGTTTTTAAAATATATAGTTGATTAACGTTTTACATTCATGAAATATCAAAAGAACATTTATCTTTGTGTTTATGAAGTGGATTGGTGAACGTATAAGTTTTTTAGACAAGAAGGAGAGTATAAGTTTTGTAATTTATCCACCTAAATTGGGTCGTAAAAAAGGTTTACTAATAACTTGGTTTGTGCTTTGGCTTCTCATTGGTGGATATGTAAGCGCTCAAATGTTTAAAGATTATAATGAACAAGAGAAGCTCTCCCTTTTTATTTTTATGGTTTTCTGGTTGTACTTTGCCATTCGTGTATTTCGAACAATGTTATTTTTATTTTTTGGAAGAGAATATATTAAACTTGACAAAAATTCTTTACGTATAAAACGATCCACAGGAACTTATGGTAGATCCAAACAATATTTTATCGAAAATATTACGAAATTTTCTTTGATAACTTTAAAGGAAAGTTCTTTTCAGAAAGTATATGATGATTCACTTTGGGTTAGAGGCTCTAATAGAATTGAATTTGAGTTCTTCAAAAAACGCATTTCCTTCGGTCGTAAACTTGATGAGAAAGATTCGAAAATGATGTTCCAGATTTTGACGAAACGCATTGAGAAATTTTTGAGTACTAAGAAGAAGGAGGTTTAATGGAGTTAAGTTTGTTGCTTCGAGACATAGGTTTGAAAAGCAAATTTGTGAATAGTGACTGGTCGGAAACAGACGATTTTTATTCCCAATTTTATCGGGATGAGAAATATTTATTCAATCATAATAATTTTTTAAGGTCTTCCCCGATTTCTTGGGACAGTCTATGGGCTTGCTTTGCTGCGGTGTAGTTTCTTTAGGAGATACCATGGCGTCAGCCGACGAGAAAAAAAGTAAAATATACTCAAAAGAACCAATTTTAATTTTGTGCTGTTTCCGACCAGACACTAAATAGGGACAAACTTTATTTTTCTTAATATTAGAATTATGACTATAAATTCTAAGAAATAAATTGAATTATTGAAAGCTATTGAAATTATGATTACCAATAGTGATTTAGTTTTTAAGCTTGAAGATGATTTAGGTGATCATCTATTTTATTTGACTTCAAGAACAGGTAAGCAATTTACTTTTGATATTTGCAATGGTTATGTTGCGTTTTATGGAAATCGGAAATATGATTTAATAAATTATGTAGATTCTGATTATATCAATCAGACCTTGAATTTGATTAAACTTTAAATTCCTATCGGGATCTTTACTCCAGAAGTTTTTTTGTCTGTCTTTTAGTTTTTTAATAGACTAAAAATACTACTGTCATTCCGACAGAGCACAGCGACGAGGAATCTCTTTTTAAATTTTCTATATTGAATATTATCATTCTCCTAACGCTAAAAATTTAAAATTTTTGATGTCAGAAGATTCTATTTAAATCTTAATTTATCTATTTGAGGTAAAGTACCCGTTAGGCATTAAACTTTATTTAGAAGATTAATCTACAGCATTAATTTATCAGCACTTAAATTGATTTTTTTTTCAATATAACCAAAAAAAAAGTCCCAACATTTCTGTTAGGACTTTCAATAGTATACTAAAGAATTTAATCTTCTACAACCTCTTCTTCACCAGGAACTAAAATTCTTCCACAGTGCTCACAGATTATAATCTTTTTCTTTTGAACGATATCTAATTGACGTTGTGGTGGAATTCTATTGAAACATCCTCCACAAGAATCACGATCAACAGGAACAACAGCTAATCCATTTTTCGCGCTTGTACGCAATCTTTGGTAAGCTGTTTTTAAATGAACATCCAATAACTTCATCGCTTTTTCTGATTTTTTCTTGAGTTTTTCCTCATCTTTCTCAGTCTCCGCAATTATGTTTTCTAGTTCTGCTTTTTTAACTGTTAAATCTGTCTTACGACCAGTTAATTTTTCTTGAACATCATCAATAACTTCTTTTTTGTGCTCAATTTTTGCTTTCGCTTCTTTGGCTCTTTTCTCATGCAACTGAATTTCCAATTCTTGGTATTCAATTTCTTTACTTAGAGATTCAAACTCACGATTGTTACGTACGTTGTTTTGCTTCTCTTTATATTGTAGAATTGCAGTTTGAGCATCTTTTTGCTCATTCTTACGATCGCTAATATCAGTCTCTATATCTTGTAATTCACCAGTTAATTTATCAACTCTTTTTTCAAGACCTTCGATATCCGCTTCAAGATCTTCAACCTCCAAAGGAAGCTCACCACGAATCGTTAATATACGGTCAATTTCTGAATCAATTTGTTGTAAATTCGCTAATGCTTCTAAGCGCTCAGCGATAGTTGTGCTTGACTTAGCTTTTGCTTTTGTTGCCATAAATGCTAAAAATAATTAATAGGGTTTGTATTCACCTTACTCAAATGGAAGGCAAAGTTAATAAATTTTTTCTTCAATAGTGCAAGAATTAAGTGCGGAGTATATTGCTCGCTTTCAAAATGTCCAATATCGGCAATGATTATAGACTTTTCAGCATCAAAAAACTCGTGGTATTTAAAATCTCCTGTAATATATATGTCGGCTTTCTGGTTCTTCGCATTGTCTAATAAAAAACTTCCCGCTCCTCCACAAAAAGCAACGGTTTTAATTTGCGTTTTTATTATTTCAGTATGTCGAATAATGCCACAGTTGAAAACGGCTTTAATGTGTGATAGAAAAGCCTCTGTTTCCATTGGTTTGTTCAATTCTCCAATCATTCCAGAACCTTCATCTTGATTTACATTAGAGATAGGGTAGATGTCATGTGCAACTTCCTCATAAGGATGTGCAGCTTTCATTGCGCTAATGATTTGACTTTCCTTATGAACTGTAATTAATATTTCAATGCGTTTCTCTTCCGCTTTTTCCAAGTTTCCAATTGTACCAGAAGTAGGATTGGCATTTTCTCCTGCTAAAAATGCTCCATTTCCTGTGCTTTCAAAGTTGCATTCTGAATATTCCCCTATATTTCCCCCGCCAGCTTCAAAAATGGCTTGAGAAACTTTATTAGAATGACTTTCTGGACAAAATACCACCAATTTTTTCAGAATATTTTTCTTAGGAGCTAAAATCTTAGGATTCGAAATTCCTAGTCGCTGTGCAATTTCATAATTCACACCTAATTTATAATTATCTAAGTTCGTGTGAATCGCATAAATGGCAATATCGTTTTTGATGGCTTTTATGACCGTTCTTTCAACGTAGTTTTTACCATTCAATTGTTTGAGTCCACTAAAAACAATAGGGTGATGCGCTATTATTAAATTTGCTCCCATTTGAATTGCTTCTTCTACTGTTTCTTCAATACAATCTAAAGAAAGCAAGACTTCTGTAACTTCCATATCATGATTCCCCACAATTAACCCTGAATTGTCGTAGCTTTCCTGACTTTCCAATGGAGCGACTACCTCCAACATTGCTGTGATGTCTTTTACCTTTAATTTCATAGTTAGGCAAAAATACAAAATTGTAACTTGATAACTGTTGTACAGAATAATTGTAACTTTTATTAGGTCTTTTTTTCGTTTGTAAATCCTATTATTCCATGCGAACTTGAATTCCATTCTAACCTTTATCACCTGCCAGTTGAATATTTTTTTTAGTTCTACCACTAATTTAATATCCATTAAAATAGGGGTAGGACCTTTTGTTTTAGTTCCTATTTCAAAGATATTTATGAAAGTGCATAAACCTTTCATTTAAAAGTATTAAATGCTTATCCGTTTGTTTCCCTAAGATAGCCTTTCAAACAAGCTTTACTGCAAAAATTAACTTCTTTTCTTTTTCGCATTACTCCAAAAAGAAACAAAAAGATCTAGCGCCTGATATTTTTTATTGTCTCCACTCCTAAAAGTCGATAATGTCGGTGATCTCCGCCGCAAGCTCTGGAGCTTCCGCCATTATTAGCGACTTTCAGTACGCTTTATCTTCAAAAAAACATAAAGCGCGTCCGAATCAAACT
>Ga0307952_1000135_pt1 | contig 45839 bp, 43 predicted proteins | sample OrgLakmetagen376_FD_201821 | JGI IMG/M metagenome (GOLD analysis project Ga0307952, IMG submission 201821) | Saline water microbial communities from Organic Lake, Antarctica - #376 | ecosystem: Environmental > Aquatic > Non-marine Saline and Alkaline > Saline | place: Antarctica: Organic Lake...
ACCGCCGAGAAGGCCGGCGTCAAGAATGGGGCGGTCCAGGACAAACTCTGGCTACCCGGCCTGCTGAAGCTGCAACAGCTCAATGATACCGGCTTCTTTGGCCGCATTCTGAGCGTCAATCTCGACTTCGGCTATTGGGTGTTTGAGGGCGACACAGTGCCCGCACAACGGCCTTCCTGGAACTATCGCAAGGAAGATGGCGGCGGCATGATCCTGGACATGATGTGTCACTGGCGCTATGTCATCGATAATCTGTTCGGCAAACCGACTTCCCTGGTTTGCCTGGGCAAGACTCACATCCCCGAACGTTGGGACGAAAATGGCACCGCCTATAAAGCCACCGCTGACGACGCCTGCTACGCCACAGTGGAGCTCGACAACGACGCTGTTGTGCACATCAAGTCGAGCTGGAACACGCGAGTGCGGCGTGATGACCTGGTGACGTTCCATGTCGACGGCACCCGCGGCTCTGCCGTTGCCGGTCTGACTGACTGCCATATTCAACCGCGCGAGGCCACGCCCAAGCCCGTCTGGAACCCGGACCAGAAACAGACGCTTGATTTCTTCGGCGACTGGCAGAAGGTCCCCGAGCGTGAATCGAATGACAACGCCTTCAAGCGACAGTGGGAGATGTTCATCCGCCACGTGGTAGAAGACGCGCCTTTCCGCTGGACGCTGCGTGAAGCGGCCAAGGGCGTTCAGTTTGCTGAACTGGCACTGCAAAGCTCGGCCGAACGTCGCTGGCTCGACGTGCCTGAGCTGGAGGACTGACATGAGTACCCGACTTATACTGCCTGACACGGCTGGCAAACGGGTCTTCTACAAGTTAGGCGAGCCGCTCACGTTCGCCGAAAGCCCCGGGGGGCCCAAATCGCGCATCGTCTACGCAGCGGCCCATGTGGTGTGTGATCCGCTGGCGCAGGTCAACCCATGGGTCGACACCGTCATAGACTGGGATCGCACTATCGATTACCGCCGCCACCTGTGGCGTCTGGGTTTCGGCGTGGCTGAGTCGATGGACACTGCACAGCGCGGCATGGGGCTGGACTGGCCCACCAGCCTGGAGCTGATCCGGCGCTCGCTGGAGGCCGCCCGAGACATCCCCGGAGCTACCCTGGCGTGCGGCTGTGGTACCGATCACCTGAGCGCCGATGAGTGCCAGGACATCGACGGCGTAATCCGCGCCTACGAAGAACAGATGGGTGCCATCGAAGCGCTGGGTGGCCGGTTAATTATCATGGCCAGCCGGGCGCTGGCTGCACTGGCCACTTCACCGGAAGACTATGGCCGGGTCTACGACCGGCTGCTGTCCCAGGCGCGTGAACCGGTCATCCTGCACTGGCTCGGCGACATGTTTGATCCGGCGCTGGCCGGTTACTGGGGTAAGGCCGACCTTGATGAGGCGATGGACGTATGCCTCGACATTGTTGCCCGCCACGCCAACAAGGTAGACGGCATCAAGATATCGCTACTGGATGCGGACAAAGAGATCGCCATGCGCCGGCGCCTGCCGGAGGGCGTGAAAATGTACACCGGCGACGACTTCAATTACCCCGATCTGATCGCCGGTGACGACAGGGGCTACAGTCATGCGCTGCTCGGCATTCTCGACCCTATTGCCCCGGCGGCAGCGGCGGCTCTGGCGGCTCTGGATGCAGGTGACCTGAATGCCTATCACCGGATTTTCGCCCCGACCGTGCCGCTGGCACGCCATGTCTTCGCTGCGCCCACCCGTTTCTACAAAACGGGCGTGGTGTTCCTGGCTTACCTGAACGGGCACCAGGACCACTTCACCATGGTTGGCGGGCAGGAAAGCACCCGGTCGACGCTGCACCTGGCCGAACTGTTTCGCCTCGCCGACCAGGCGGGACTGCTCCGCGAACCCGAGCTCGCAGCGCGCCGTATGACCCATGTCCTCGCAACCCGGGGGGTAGAACAATGACTGCAAAACCGCTTACTGATTTCAGCCGGCTGTCGATTAACGACGCGACCACCAAGGTTCAGTGGACTCTGGAAGAAGAGATCTGCGGCTATGCCGAAATGGGTATCCACGGCATTTCCATCTGGCGCGACAAACTGCAAGCCTGCGGTGTAAAAAAGGCCGCCGGACTGCTGCGGGAAGAGCAGATGACCGTGACCGGCGTCTGCCGCGGTGGCATGTTCCCAGCAGCGACGCCCGAAGGTCGCCAGGCAGCGATCGAGGACAACTGGCGTGCCATCGACGACGCCGCCGAACTGAACGCCCAGTGTCTGGTGCTGGTGGTCGGTGGCATGCTCGAGGGTTCCCGGGACATTACCGGTGCCCGCCAGATGGTTCTCGATGGTTTGCACGGCATTGTCGAGCACGCTCGTCAGGTCGGCATGCCGCTGGCTATTGAACCGCTGCACCCGATGTACGCGGCAGATCGAGCCTGCGTCAATACCATGGCCCAGGCTAACGATCTGTGCGACGCCCTTGGGGAAGGTGTCGGCATCGCGCTCGACGTCTTCCACGTCTGGTGGGACCCGGAGCTCAAACAACAGATACAGCGAGCCGGCAAGGAACGTCTGCTTGCTTTCCATATCTGCGACTGGCGCATGCCGATGTCCGACATGTTGCTCGACCGCGCCATGATGGGAGACGGCGTGATCGACATTCCGCAAATTCGCAGTTGGGTCGAAGCCGAAGGCTACGACGGCTTTCACGAAGTGGAGATTTTCTCGAAGGATCACTGGTGGAAAAAACCGGCCCGGGAAGTACTCCGGGTGTGTAAGGAGCGTTACCTGACCGTGGTTTGATACACACTGCGATCAGGGTTCAGGGACAGGAAATGACGATAAATGTAAATGTAATAACCGCTCACGGGAATCCGGTATTCTCCTTTGAGCAAACTCAAGGCGACCCATACTGGGCGCTCTAAAAACAAAAACGGAGATAGCTATGAATCGTCTGAAGACCACACTGACCAGCGGCCTGATCGCCGTGGTTGCGTTGTCCGGTTTCGCTCTGGCGGAAGAATGGCAACCGACCAAACCTATCAACATAATCGTGCCCTGGGGCGCCGGCGGTTCCACCGACCAAGTGACTCGCGCCACTGCACCAATCCTGGAGGAACAATTGGGTCAAAGCGTGGTGGTGGTAAACCAGGGTGGCGCATCCGGTGCCATTGGCACCCGGGAAGCGCTGGAGTCCGAGAAGGACGGCTATACCTGGACTGCCAATGCCATCGCCAACAACGCCAACTATTCGGTAACCGGGCTGATCGAGGATACCAACATTGACGACTGGCATATTTATTTGTCGGTTGCCAACGTGCCGGTGGTCAGCGTTCCGGCCAACAGCGAGTTCAATGACTTCGGCGAGTTGCTCGCGGCCTTGAAAGAGCGCGGCAGTGAAATCACCGTGGCCACGGCCGGGATAACCTCTTCCGGCGGAACAGCCATTGCCACGCTCAGCGACGAGGCAGACTTCGAATACAATATGATCACCTACGACGGCGGCAACCCGGCCGTGGTCGCCGCAGCGCGCGGCGAGGCAATGATGACCACTCAGTTGGCGGTGGAGCAGGCCGAGATGATCCGTGGCGGTCGCCTCAAGCCACTGGCCGTGCTGAGTGATCGTTCGTTGACCATCGAAGGAATGGACCAACCCATTCCGCCGGTCACCAACTGGTTGCCGGACCTGCCGGTCGCACCGGACTACTTCGGAATTTTTATTCCACGTGGAGTGCCCGATGAAGTCATCGCTACCATGGACCGTATCTGGGAAGAGCATGTCATGACCTCCCAGAAACTGCAGGACTATGCTGACCGCCAGGGCGCCATCTTTGATCCGTCCTACGGCGCTGAAGCGCGGGCCCGTGCCATGCCTATCGCGATTCAGGAAGCCTGTGCCTACGTTGACCGGGGCGAAGCGGTAATCGATCCCGTCGAGATTGGCATCGATTGCGAGACACGCAGCGAAGTGTCCAACTGATCGAGGGGGGGGCGGCAAAAAGCGCTGCCTCCGTTTGATTTATCCGGCCGGTGGATCCTTTCCGCCGGCCATTGTCTTTTGCCTGACAAAAAGAGGGCTGACCAATGGAAGACAATTCCAACCGTCTGATCCGGGCCGACCTAATCACCGGCATTGTGTTCATATTGCTGGGCCTGATCGTTTTTTATCTTTCCTGGAACATGTCGCGACTGGAAATTAGAGGAATACATCCCTCTACCATTCCCGGCCTGGTTCCCATGATTCTGGGCGCTCTTTTGGCGTTCAGTGGTTTTTTGCTTACTTTGCGTTCCTGGCGACTGGGAGCGAGCTTCAGACTCAAAGGCAGCCTGCTGCCACTGCACATCACTGAAGAATCGAAACGACTGGCGGTTATGCTGGTCCTGACCCTGGGCTATGCCCTGGTGCTGGTCGACTGGTTGCCGTTCTGGCTTGCAACAGCATTGTATCTTTTCGTTTCCATTGTTTTGTTTGAACTCTACCTGACCAGTGAGCCCAGGCCATTAATGCGTTGTCTGATATTGGCGGGCATCCAGTCGGTCCTGGTGACACTGGTAGTCACCTTCTCCTTCCAGGAACTTTTCCTGGTGCGTCTGCCATGAAGGGCTATACGAGGAAGTCACTATGTTCATGATCGACGAACTTGGCATGCTGGCCCAGGGGGTGGGGCATTTCCTGAACCTCACGAGCCTGTTCAACATCGCCTGGGCGACCTTGCTGGGCATTGTTATAGGTATGCTGCCTGGCCTGACGGCGACCATGGGCGTGGCACTGCTGGTGACGCTCACCTATGGTATGCCTGGCGACCAGGCTATCCTGACGCTGATCTGCATGTACGTCGGTGCCATCTATGGCGGCAGTCGCAGCGCCATATTGCTGAACATTCCCGGCACCCCGGCCAGCGCCGCTACCAGCCTGGACGGCTATCCACTGGCACAGCAGGGTAAGGCTGGTTATGCCATGGGCCTCGCGACCACCAGTTCGGCGATCGGTACCATCATCGGCATTTTCTTTCTGGCAATACTGGCCCCGGCGCTGGCGGAGTTTGCCTTCAATTTCGGTTCCTATGAATTTTTCTGGCTGGCTGTGTTCGGAGTTGTTATCTCCGGCCGTCTAACCGGAGCTAATGATCCACTGAAGGGCTACATCGCCGGAATACTTGGCCTGTTGGTGGCCATGGTGGGTATGGAAAGCCTGCATGCATACCGCCGCTTCGATTTCGGGATTCCCGACCTAGCCGGTGGCATCGACATCATTCCCGCTATGGTGGGCGCCTTTGGCTTCGCCGAAATCCTCACGGTGATGCGCCGCAAGCTGGACGCCAAGGTGATCACATCCCAGGGGCGTACCATTCCCTATTTCAAGGATGTCTGGAAATATCGCCGCACGGCGATCCGGTCCGGCATAATCGGCACTCTGGTGGGCATCATCCCTGGCGTTGGTGAAGACATTGGCAGTTGGACCTCTTATGCCGCCGCGCGCCGTGCCAGTAAGGAAAAGGAAAAATTTGGCCACGGTTCCTATGAAGGTCTGACCGCGGCCGAAACTGGCAACAGCGCGGTGATTCCAGGCGCATTGATCCCGGTGCTGACGTTGGCCATTCCCGGTTCGACCGCCGCCGCCGTGTTGATCGCTGCCATGTTCATCCATGATATTCGGCCCGGTCCGATGCTGATGATCGAAAACCCGGAATTCCTCTACCAGGTCATCGCCATGCTGCTTTTTACCACTGTGGCAATTACCATCTACGGTCTGTCCCTGACCAAACTGCTGGTCAAAGTGCTCAGCGTGCCCCGGGAAAAACTGATGCCGGTGGTCTATGTACTCTGCGTCATCGGTTCCTTCGCCATTTCCCAGCAAATATTCGATGTCTACGTAATGGTGTTCTTCGGACTGTTCGGATATGTGTTGCGGGAAATGAAGTACCCTATGGCACCCATCGTGCTGGGCATCATTCTTGGCACTCTGCTCGATACCAACCTCCGGCGGGGGTTGGCGCTGACCGGCGGCGACATAACCCCTTTCTTTACCCGTCCGGTCAGTTTGGTACTATGTCTGATCAGCGTTCTGGCTATCCTGCTGAGCGTGCCAGCGGTCAACCGTCTGCTCCTGCGAGGGCTTAGAAAGGTTGGCCTGGCGCAAAAACAATCTTCCGATGCCGGGGTGTAGCAACTTCATTTGAATAACTACCAGGGTGCTTAAAAGTGGTTCGTAAACGCAATCCGGACTTAACCCGGCAGGACATCCTCAAGGCTGCGCACGAGGAATTTTGCGAGCGCGGCTTCGATGGCGCCAGGGTAGACAACATCGCGGCCAACGCCGGCGCCAACAAGCGCCTGCTTTACCATTATTTCGGCAACAAGGAAGATCTCTACCGGATCGTCTTACTGGGCGCTTACCAGACCATTCGTGCCGGCGAGCGGGAACTGAGCCTGGACCAGTTCCCTCCAGAGGAGGCTATGGACCGGCTGGTGCGTTTTACTTTCCGGCACTTCCACCAGAACCCCTGGTTCCTGCGCCTGCTGACCACAGAAAACCTCAACTACGCACGGTTTCTGAAAACGCTTCCGGAGGTCAAGGAACTGCACTCTCCACTGGTAGCCCAGATCCGCACCCTGATCCAGCGTGGCGCCGAAAAAGGCGTATTCCGTAAGGACGTCGACCCGATACAGCTCTATATTTCCATCGCTGCGCTGGGGTATTTCTATATTTCCAACGTCCACACCCTGTCGATCATTTTCGATAAAGACCTGTCGCACATTACCATGATCCAGGAACGCGAGGCGCACGCTGTTTCTATGGTGCTGGATTTTCTGCGCTGTCGAAACGACACCGCACCGGACTCGGATGTTAGCCTGGTTTAACCGGCCCCCAGGCAATATGGATAACTCAATACCTTTATCTCTATGGTGAACAGACTGGCTCTGCCAGCTTTGACCCTGATATCAGAACATCTCGCCGTCCTATTGCAGATCATCATTCCATGCAGATTTCCCGCAACGAACAGTTCCATTCTGCTGCCTTTCCTCGCCCGGCTGCGACAATTCGAGGAACGGCCGTTCATCAACGGCATATACTGGTATCGCCTGGTACAAGGCGACGCGCCTTCATGACCAAACGGATGCAGGCGACCACCCCTGCAACAATAAAGAGAACATCGATAGCTATGCTGGATCTCACAGGAAGACTGACTCATTTTGCCAACCCGAAAGCCAAGGCCAAAGCTGTATACAGCCAGGCCCAGAAGGATGTCATCTGCCTGGCTAACGCTGAACAGGCCATTCGTGATATCAAAACCTGGCCTGGCTATTCGGTGACACCGCTGTATTCCTTCGATTCCCTGGCCGCCGATACCGGTCTGGCCCGTATCTGGTACAAGGATGAATCCCGCCGGTTCGATTTGAAAAGCTTCAAGGCACTGGGTGGTGCCTATGCCGTTGCACGTCAGTTACAACTGGCGCTGGAACAGAAAATCGGTACCCGTCCGAGTATTGCCGAGCTGCTGAACGGTCGCTGGAAAACCGAAGTGGCCGGGTTAGTGGTCAGCTGTGCGACTGATGGTAACCACGGTCGTTCCGTGGCGTGGGGCGCACATATGTTTGGCTGCGGTTGTATGATCTATGTGCATCGCGATGTATCCGAAGGCCGTAAGCGGGCGATTGAGGCATACGGAGCCGACGTCATCCGCATTAACGGCAACTATGATGAGTCCGTGCGCCAGGTTGATGCTGATGCCAGAACCCATAGCCGCATCATCGTCTCCGATACCAGCTACGAAGGTTATATGGAGATTCCCAAGGATGTGGCGCTTGGCTATACCGTGATGCTGGCTGAAATTGTCGAGCAACTGGATGGTGACATCCCGACCCATGTCTTTATTCAGGGTGGTGTCGGCGGCCTGGCAGCAGCCGTGGCCGGTTATTTCTGGGATCTGTGGGGCGTGCGCCGCCCCCGCTTCGTGGTGGTCGAGCCGGAGCAGGCCAACTGTCTGCAGCAAAGTGCCCGTGCCGGTGAACCGGTAGCTGTTGAAGGCGATCTGGAGACGCTTATGGCTGGGCTGGCCTGCGGTGAAGTCTCACTGCTGGCGTGGGAAATTCTGGCGAACGGTGCCGATGACTTCATGACCCTGAGCGAGGAGGCGGTACCGCTGACAATGCGCATGCTGGCGAAGGGATATGGTAAGGATCCGGCCGTGGAAGCGGGTGAATCGGCGGTGCCGGGGCTGGCAGCAGCGATCCTCGCGCGCCAAAGCCCCGAATTTGCGGCGGCGCTTGGACTGGATAGTGACAGCAAGGTGCTGGTACTGGGAACCGAAGGTGCAACGGACCCCGAGGTCTATCAGCAGTTGGTAGGCTGAGCCTGAGCAGCACTGAATGGGCGGCTAATGACCGCCCATGTTTTTGTTTGCAGACATTCACCTTGTCGCGGCAGAGTCATAATCCTGCTTTTCTTCCACCGGTACGGTCAGGCCCACCTTCACCGGATCCATAACCACGTGGGTCTGGAAGCTGCGAACGTTGGCGTCGTCGAAAAATGCATCACGGGTGAATTGCTCATAATCTTCCATATCGAAAGCGGTCACCACCAATATAAAGTCGACACTGCCGGTGACGTAGTAGCACTGCTGTACTTCCTCTCGCTGCTTCATCTCCTTCTTGAAAAGGTCGATCAGATCGACGCGCTCTCGCTCCAGGCTGACCTGCACAATCAGCGTCATAGTGCGGCCGAGCGCCCTGGCGTTAACGATGGAGACATCGGCGCTGATGATCTGTTGTTCACGCATCCGTTTGACCCGGCGCTGCACAGCGGCCGGTGACAGACCAACCTGCTCGGCAACCTGGTCGGAGATTATGCGATTTGAGTCTTGCATGATCCTGAGGATGTTGCGGTCAAAGCTGTCGAGTGAATGCTTGTTGGATGACGGCATGGTTAGTCCTTACTTGCCTCGATCGCTTTGCAGTAAATCTGCCACGCTCGCAAACGGTATAAGCCATTTCGCTGGCAGTTTGCTATCGCCGGATTCGAGCAGGAGAGAGATAAGAGTGATGAAAGCACATATGCGCGGTCATTTGCATATTTTCCTCATTCCCGGCTACAAATTGTAGGAATGCCTGCAAGTTCGATGTGTAAACTGTGTACTATCGGGTATCGGGCACGACCTCAACATTCATAAACCCGGTCAGGCGCGTAAGGATCAGTAATGAAATCGGAAACGATATCGCCACGTTACGCACTGGATCATCTGGCCCCGAGAGGCCGGGTCGGCGTTATTACGCTGGCGACCGATTTCAATATAGAGCAGGACCTGCGTCGCATCTACCCCAGTCAGGTCGCGATGTTCACCAGTCGGGTGCGCAACTACAACCCGCTGACGGTCGAAAACCTGCGCATCATGGCACCGGGTATCAGCGCTGCGGCCGATGCGATACTGCCAGGCACGCAGCTGGACGTGATAATCTATGCCTGTACCTCCGGCACTGTAGCCATTGGCAGCGAGCGCGTCAGCGAGTTGATTCATGCCACCCGTCCAGATGCGCGCGTTACCAATCCTGTCACGGCAGCTTTTGCCGCCTTTGCAGCACTCAATGCCAGGCGCATCTCTGTGCTGACGTCCTATACCGAAACCGTGAACGAAGAAGTGGTGCGGGTGTTCTCGTCGTCCGGCTGTGAAGTACTCAATATCGCCGGTTTCGGTTTTGAAGACGATACCGCCATGAGCTTCATTAGCCCCTATGATATCGAAGAGGCGGCGATAGAGGTCTGCGATCCTGACGCCGATCTGCTGTTTATCTCCTGCACTGCATTGCGCAGTGCTCAGATGGTAGAGCGCATTGAGCAACGATTGGGCAAACCGGTGATTACCAGCAACCAGGTACTGGCCTGGCACAGTCTGCGTTTAATGCAGTACCCGGATGCCGTGCCCGGTTACGGCCATCTGCTGTCCCATCATCTGTCCCCTGAATCCGTCTGCGAGCACCTTGCCACGTCTGCATCGTTACTGGAGAACCCCTTATGATTACCTTCGACACCAACCTGATAGCCGCTATGACCGAATGGCGGCGTCATATACACAGTTTTCCCGAGTGCGGCTTCGAGGTATACGAGACGGCAGACTTCATTGCTGAAAAGCTGAACTCCTGGGACATTGAAGTGGTGCGCGGCATTGGCGAAAGCGGTCTGGTCGGCATTCTCAACAACGGCAACAGCAAAGCCAGTATTGGCCTGCGTGCCGACATGGATGCGCTTCACATTGAAGAAAAGAACACCTTCGACCATCGTTCCCGTCATCAGGGCCAGATGCACGCCTGCGGGCATGACGGTCACTCTGCCATGTTGTTGGGTGCAGCCTGCTACCTGGCAGAACATCGCAACTTTAATGGCACCGTCTACTTTATTTTTCAGCCAGCTGAAGAGCACGGTCGTGGCGCCCAGGCTATGATCGACGACGGCTTGTTTGAGCGCTTCGGGATTGATGCGGTTTATGGTCTGCACAATTTACCCGGCGTGCCGGCTGGCGATTTCCTGATTCGTCCCGGCTCACTGATGGCCAGTGAGAGCAGTTTCGAGATCCGTATTCAGGGTGTTGGCGGCCATGCTGCTATGCCCCATACCGGAGTAGACCCAATGGTAGTTGGCTCTCAGGTAATACTGGGGTTACAGACCATTGTTTCGCGAAGCCTCAACGCCATCAGAGAAACGGCGGTAGTATCAGCCACCGAATTCATAACCGACGGTACCGTTAACGTTATCCCGTCAGAGGTGGTGATCAAGGGTGACTGTCGGTGCTTCACCGAAGATTCACTGGCACGGATTGAAAAACGCATGGAGCAGATCGTCGCCGGCATCTGTCAGGCGGCAGGCGCAAGCTACGAGTTCGAGTTTACCAACACTTTTTACCCCACTGTTAACAGTGTTAAACAGACCGGACATGCCGTCGCAGCGGCAGAGTTGGCTCTGGGCGTTGATCGGGTTAATGCCAATTGCGAACCTTTAACTATTTCAGAAGATTTTTCCAGCATGCTGCGTGTTAAGCCCGGCTGTTACGCACTGCTGGGCAACGGTGTCGACTCGATGGGTGGCTGTGCGTTGCACAACCCGAAATACGATTTCAATGACGAAATACTAAAAAATGGCGCGACCTATTGGGCCACCCTGGTGCGCAATGTGTTGCAGTAAAAAGGCCGGGTTAGGCGCAGTGATTCTGAATATTGAATCATAATAATTACCAGGGTAATTGTATGAAAACGGACACATCGTAGCTGTTTGCTGCGGGTATTGGGCCACATTAACAAGAGTAGCCAGCATGACCCATTCGTTGATCGCACCACTGCGCGGGTTTGAAACCGGCGAGTTTGAAGCCCGCACACAGGCGCTGCAAGCTCGCATGGCAGAGCAAAAAATTGATGCTGTGTTTCTGACCACTGAACCTGAATTTCGTTATTTCAGTGGTTTCAAATCACAGTTCTGGGAGAGCCCGACCCGGCCCTGGTTTCTGGTGATTCCTGCCAGCGGCAAACCGATTGCGGTAGTGCCGCAGATCGGCGCGGCCGGCATGCACCAGACCTGGATCGAGGATGTGCGCAGTTGGCCATCGCCGCGACCCGAAGACGATGGCATCTCGCTGCTGGCCGATACGCTGGCTTCTTGTGCCAAACACCACGGCCGTATCGGCGCAATGTTGGGACCAGAAACCCATTTGCGGATGCCTGCAGAAAACTTCGCCCGGCTGCGCGATAGTCTGAGTCATTGCACGTTAGTGGATGCGTCACTGATCATCCGCGCATTGCGCAGCATAAAATCAGCAACGGAGATCGCAAAAATCCGTTTCGCCTGCGAAGTGACCGCCGCCGGTTTTGATTATCTGTTGGATCATATGAGCCTGGGCATGACAGAGCGAGATGCTTGCAAAGCGATGCACATGGAAATGTTGCGCCTGGGTGCCGATGCTTGTCCTTATCTGATTTCAGCCTCGGGGCAGGGTGGCTATGACAACATCATCATGGGCCCAACCGATCGTGAGCTGAGTGAAGGCGATGTATTGATTATTGATACGGGAGCTAATTTTGACGGTTATTTCAGCGACTTCGATCGTAATTATGCCTTTGGCCAGGCCGATGCGCTAACGATCAGCGCCTATGAGGCAGTCTATAACTCAACAGAAGCGGGTTTGCGGGTTGCCGCACCGGGAAGAAGTACCAGTGATGTCTGGCAGGCGATGTGGTCGGTGCTGGAGGAAGCCGGAGCTTTGGGCAACGATGTTGGTCGTATGGGGCATGGTCTGGGTATGCAATTGACCGAGTGGCCATCAAATGTGCCAAACGGTGACGTTATATTGCAACCAGGTATGGTTCTCACGCTGGAGCCGGGTATGACCTATGCGCCAGGAAAAATGATGATCCATGAAGAAAATATTCTGGTTACCGACACTGGCTGTGAGATGTTGCACAAGCGGGCCTGGCGAGAGCTGCCGGTTATTGGTTAGCAGGCTATTGAAGTTCGCAGAATTTCTTCCGTCTGCTACCGGTACATGGACGTACTGGCGAAATCAGCGACTGATATGTCGTTGATTTCGTGAAATAAATAGAAATCACATTTATTGCTTTTCGTATTTTGGAAGATGCAGAAAGCCTTTTTCAACAAACTGTTATCAACCCTGCGCCAAAGCAGCGGGACACAAGACAGTTAAAGCGAGAAACCACCATCTACAGCGATGGCTTGTCCGATTACATGTGGGGCACTGGCCAGATAAACTGCAAGCTGCTCCATATCCTCCGACGTTTTGCTTCGCCCTGTGGTAATAGCGTTTTTTGATGGCGTTTCCATGAATCCTCCTCCGATTCGCCTTCCTGCGCCCAGGCAGCAGACAGACCATCATCACCTCTCCACATGCCTGTTTCTACGATGCCAGGGCATAAAGCGTTGATGGTGATGCCCTCGGCTGCCACTTCCTTGGCAACGGTATTGGTGAACCCGATTACCGCAAATTTTGAGGCCGAATAGTGAGACAGATCCGGAAAGCCGGTTTTACCTGCTATAGAGGGTACGTTGATCATGCGCCCGAATTTGCGGGGGCGCATTACAGCTAACTCAGCCTTGGTACACAGGAAAATGCCTTTAGCGTTAACATCCATCACCTTGTCCAATTCTTCTGCAGATAATTCAGCAATTGGGTGAACGCTAAGGATCCCGGCGTTATTCACTGCTATATCGATAGGGCCTAACTTCGCTTCAGCCTGTTGAATCATTTTGCTGATTGAGTCCGGGCTCATCACGTTGACTTCCAGCGCCAGGCTCTTACGCCCTAGTTGCTCAATTTTTTTAGCGGTTTGCCTGGCAATATCAATATCAATGTCGGCTGCCACGATATTGGCTCTGGCTTCAGCCAGAGCTATCGCTATGCCCCGGCCAGCACCTGTAATTAACGCTGTTTTACCTTCCAGGTTCGTGCCTGATCTCCATCTATTAGCCAAGTTTTCTGACCGGAAATCTTGTTGTCAGTATCAGTTTGGATACGATGTAAACCACCTCAGTACAGCACGCTCCAAAGAATTCTAACGCTAGTCGTCAATGCCATGGATTGCCAGGTACTTATCGTAAAGAAGAATTTAACCTGTTTCTGGAGAAACTCTTGAGTGGTTTTGGCTTGGAATCGACTAACGCTGCTGCCGTTTATGGTGAACTCTATATAAATCGATGGAAATAATTCATGGATGATGGGTTGTAAGTGCGCCACCGAACAGAAGCTGATGCACTATGGCAGTTATCATTTATGGGTATGAAGGTTCATGATGCGAAAAAACCAACATGGCATCAGGCATCATTGTGAGCGAATTTTTATATGTAGACTAGACTCAGTTACTTGATATGAGCGATGCTCGCAGGTGTATCGATGTGGTCGGTGGAGATTTACAGAGGCATTGACGATTGAGGAATGGGGTATTGGAAGATTTATTTTGCTAATGCTGGACGATATATCTGGTAAAGTCTAGTCTTTAATGTTCGCGGATATATTCATTACGACTCCGTTGTTAGCAGGAAACGAATAAGTTTATCGCAATGAATCAGGTAGCACCATCAGGAATATTTGGTCGGACCTGATGATGCATGAATTTTCGGACGATTAGAGCAAATAATTAATCCAGAGCTCTTTGGAAACGGATCAACTGATGAGTGAAAAAATGTAATAACGCCAGCATAGTTTGATGTTGATCGATGTGGGTTAGCACTTGAGCGAGTCGGGCGATAATCTCCAAAAAACAAACACATAATTTTTTATATAAGAAATAAATCATATTATAAAAGGCTTTAATAAAGCCCAGGAGTTCCAAAAATGCGCTTAACTAAAACGTTACTCTCGATTGCAATATCAACCGCTATTATGGTACCTCTATCTCAAGCAGAAACAATCGGTACACTAAAAAATGTTGAAACGTCATCAGCAATAATAATTGATGGTATTGTTGATGAATCCTGGTCTGAAGCACCGGCTCTGGAAGTTACACTCGATAAAACTCCCTATCAGCCCAGCAATGGTTATGTAGGCGTTACAAATTCCACTGTCACGTTAAAGTCACTGCGTTCAGGTGCCGATATCTACTTCCTGGTTCAATGGACAGACAGCACTCAAAGCCTTGATCGCTTCCCATGGATGAAACAATCTGACGGTAGTTGGGAGCAATTGAGTAACAAGGATGACACTGGACACGACAATACCTATTACGAAGATAAAATGGCTTTTTTATGGAATATCAACTATAAGACGTTCGAGAAAAAGGGTTGCGGAGCGGCTTGTCACATGGCCAACGATGGCATTCAGAATGGTCTGACTGATACATCCCCTGGTCGCAAATACACTAAAAATGGCGCAACTATTGATATGTGGCATTGGAAAGGTGTTCGCATGAACCCTGTAGGCCAAATTGATGATCAGTATATTAATGACAACACTGATCCTGAGGTAAATAGTGGCTGGGGCCGCTCTGGTGATTCCAAAATTAGTGGTGGTTATTCAAATAATGTTCAAGACGGAGGGCCTGCATTTGTTCAGGCTGACCTGGATCAGGATGCAGTAGTAATCCTTGATAGCAAAAAAATAGCAATGACAGAAAGCTGGTCACAAACGAATCGGATTCCTGGAATTATAACCTCAAAGATTGCCGGGTCTCGTGGCGATATAGCCTCTAAAGGAATTTGGGAGGATGGCGTTTGGACGGTTGAAATTCAACGATCTTTGATTACGACCGGCGAAAATTCTGCGACTCAGGATGTGCAATTTAACGACTTAAGCAAAGCTTATGACTTTGGTATATCCATTTTTGACAACTCGCAAATTAATCATGTCTATCATGACGGTGTAATTCAATTGGAGTTTTGATTACATAGATTGGCGCCAATTTTTTTCGGCTAATTTCTCAAGGAGGTTAGCCGTTTTTTTGTCAAATAGTAAATTTATGTAACGTAATAATTGAGGTGGTCTATGAGTATAAAGGAATTTAATTTTTCAACCAGAATTGCCATTTCGGCATTTTGTCTGACCGCTCTATTTGGTATTCTATACGCAGCTATGGCAATTTCAGTTAGTACATCAGGTGAGCCAGTTTCTATGCCAAGCTTTGAAAAAGTTCAGCAGCGATATGGTGGTATAGAGATTGTGAGTTCGATGAAAGGCTCAATGTATAATCATGTATCGGTAGATGAATCTATTGAGATTGTTAAAACGTGGGTAGAGACCGGGTCTCTGGAAAGTGAATATGATTCGCTTATTGCACCAATCATGAATGAAGATTGCACTAGCTGCCATAGCACGTCTTCTACTATGACCGATGCAATGACATCGATACCATTGACATCTTATAACGACGTACTTGCGGTGACGACACGTGGTCAGTCATGGCCAAAGTTGGTAGTTGAAACACATACCCATTTATTTGCCATAGGCACAGTCATTTTGGCTTTTGGGATCTTATTGTCGATAGCCAACATTCAATCATGGGTTAAAAATATACTTATTCTCTCGGCGTTTGCAGGCTTGTGGGGTGACGCAGTATTATGGACTTTAGCTAAATTTGTCGGTGCTGCGGGGTATTTGATTCCATTAACTGGCGCACTAATGGTGACTGCGATGAGTATAATGGCCGTGGTCGTACTGTTAGATTGCTGGGTAAAAGTTCCGGTGATATCTAAAAGCTCTGCAGAATAGCTGAGAGTGACGATTAACGTTCTGAATAGATTCAGCGGCTTCTTAACATGGCTTTATCAATGTTCTGACCGTACGGGTCCTGGAAATGGTTGCCCGAGGACCCGACCGAACGCCACTGAGAATCCGAAAACCAGCCGATTAATACAAAACGGTGGTAATAGTGTGGCTAATGATCATCCTGTTTAAGTCAACGCATCATATCAACGGCCACCTCAACCACAATGGCATGCCGTGTCGCAAGCGCCTCGCGATCATTGTCATAGCCACCACCAATAACGGTAGCAACAGGAATGCCCCGGCGCAGCAGTGTGCTCAGCACGTGTTGGTCGCGTTGACGGATGCCGGCTTCGCTGATGTTGAGACGGCCCAGAGGGTCACCTTTATAGACGTCGACGCCGGCATCATAAAGTACAATGTCGGGAGCCAACCTATCCAGCAGCCGGTTCAATGTGTTGTCTACTATGTCCAGATAGTCAGCGTCTTCCATACCGCCGGGCAGGCCGATATCCAGGTCACTGCTTTGTTTGCTGAACGGGAAATTGTTTTCACAGTGGATTGAGCAGGTGAAGGCGTTGGGGTCGTCTTTTAACAGTGCGGCGGTACCGTCTCCCTGATGCACATCACAGTCAAAAATCAGAACACGTTTTACGCCAGACTGGCGCAGTAAAACGTGGGCGGCAATGGCCAGGTCATTCAGAATGCAGAAGCCGGAGGAATAGTCGTAATGTGCATGATGAGTGCCACCGGCCAGGTGACAGGCCAAACCATGGTGAAGGGCCAATTGGGCAGTAAGTACAGTACCAGAGGGGGCAAGCAGGGTGCGTTTGACCAGACCTTCACTCCAGGGCAGGTTCATCTGGCGTCGTTCGTCACGTGACAGGGTATTGTTGATAAAGCGGTCGAGATAATCCGGACAGTGGGTTTGTTTGAGCCAGAGATCACGGCAACGCCCTGGGCGATAGGTATTTTCGGGGGTCAGAAGCCCCTGGTTGCGCAAATGGTTTGCCAGCATTGCGAACTTGGCCATAGGAAACCGGTGTTCGTCCGGGAACGGGAAGCTGTAGTCCGGGTGGTACACCATAGGTGGCAAGCCTGGCATCGATTAGTCCTTGCTGCGCGGTGAGCAGATACGCTTTTGCACTCTGTTATGGTGAGCTATTGGCAAACCTCGCATTCGATCCGGGTTCACTCATCTAACTCAACGGTCTCGTCAAATTGCATCGGATCAAATACCATGCGCCCGGCTATAGCATCCATGGCAGCGTAGGGTTTTTCGTAACTCCATACCGCATCTTTGATTATCCGATCGCCCAATACAAAGTCATAGTAGGTAGCATTGCCCTTGAATGGACAGTATGTCTGGGTGTCAGATGTTTGCAGTGATCCGGCGGTTATAGCGCTACGGGGTAGATATTGCCGGTCTGGGTAGCCTTTTTCGCTTAATTGCACTGATTGGTCGGTATCTGCCACAACGCTGTTGTCCAGATGCACCAGAACACGGGACGAGTGGCGTGTGAGTGCTATTCGTCCTTCAGGGTTATGAATCATGGCAATGCTCCTTGGGTCGTATGGGTGATGACCATAGTGTACTCAATATTGCGCCCACTCGTTCATTAACTGGCTGGGCGTAGGAACACAAAACTGCTTCGCTGCAGTCAGATCAAACAGGATCAACTCTATGAAATCAGTGTCACTTCTTGATGGCGGCCTGGGCCAGGAGATCTATCGCAGGGCTCCCAGCGTCAGTTCGCCGTTGTGGTCTGTAGCGGTCATGCAGGCGCATCCGGAGATTGTTACCGGGGTTCATGCAGACTTCATCCGCGCTGGTGCAAAAACCCTGTCGCTGAATACCTATGCAGCTACGCCAACTCGCCTGCACACGCAGGGGCTCTATGATCAGATGGAGGCGATTCATCAGCAGGCATTTCGGGCGCTTGAGCGGGCAATTGATATCACTCATGCTCAGGTCGACATAGCAGGCTGTCTTGGGCCGCTGCAAGGAAGCTATCGGGGCCGGCCGGACCGGTCTTTTGAGGACTTGTGCGACGAGTATGGGACATTGGTTCGGCTACAGGCCCGTGCCGATGTGCTGCTTATTGAAACCATGACCAATACCCTTGAAGCAACGGCCGCCTGCGCAGCAGCGCGAGAACTGGGCAAGCCCTTTGGCGTAGCCTTTCGAATTGAGGCGAACGGCCGTTTGAGGTCGGGAGAATCCCTGACTGACGCAGTTGTCGCTGTCCGCGAGTACTCGCCTACGGCCGTCATGCTTAACTGTTGCGATCCTGAACACATGACGGAAAGGATGCCGGACTTGATTAAACGGTACCCGAGGGTTGGCGGCTACGCCAATGCATTCAAGTCGGTCGAGGCTTTGGCCGGAGGTGGATCTGTTGATGCCCTTGAAGCACGAACGGATATATCTCCACTAGCCTATGTTGAGGAAGTCCGGAAGTGGCTGGCGGGCGGGGCGCTTGTTGTGGGAGGTTGCTGCGAGATCACCCCGGAGCATCTCCAAACCATGGTGGATGTTCTTGGTGGGGAGTTCGAGTTTATTCGATTCTCGCAGCTGCCGTCTTAGGATGAACTCGTTGCCCGTAGTTGCGAACCCAGGCTCTGTAGTTTCAGAAATGCTTCATATCTGTGCTCATGGATCTCAGATAAGGGCCCACCACAAGGTGAGTATACTGTATCAAATGAGGACATCGACTCCATGCTATCCTGCAACGACAAAAAATGACCGCTAGAGGTTGCTCCCAACATAGCGGCTCCCAACAATACCGGTTCATCAGCTTTAGAACTGACTACTTGAATACCAGTTGAATCGGCAATAGTTTGACGAATCAAAGGGTCACTACCAGCACCACCACTGATCGCAATCTTATCAACAAAAACACTTTTTTCTTCCTGTGCAGCGATGATCTGCCTTAGCCCATAACCCAGGCCGGATATGCCTGCCATGTAGAGAGATAGTAGTCCATCGATCGATGTATCCATCCCCAGCCCGGCGATTACAGCCCTCGCACTTGGGTCTGCAAGTGGCGCTCTGTTGCCCAGAAACTCGGGCACAACATGCGTGCCTTCAGCAATACGAATTGCATCGCTGAAGTTCCTACATTTAGCTTTTACCGCATCAGAAATCCACCGCGCTAAACCCACGCCCTCTTGTTCGGCCAACTTCTTGGCCTCACTGAATGCCGGACTCATTGAAATCAAGTGATCAATGGCAGCACCGGCGGCTGATTGACCGGCTTCCAGTAGCCACATATCGGGCAACATGGCTGAGTAATAAGGCCCCCAAACACCAGGGACGCTGACTTTTCCAGACGTCGTGGTCATAGTGCATGCCGAGGTACCAAAAACATAGGCAAGACACGATTCCGGATTTGCACCGTTAAGGTTAGTGGCGCCAACTGTTCCAATGCCACCGGCATGTGCATCGATAAGTCCGGCTGGCACAGAAGCACCTACAGGCAATCCTAATTCTGCTGCGGCTGATGATGTTAGTCCATTAGCAAGCGGCGTACCCGGAAGTACTACTTCGGATCCGATTCTGGCGAAGCTGTCTGCCGTTAAATCCTCAAGGCCAATCCCAATAAAGAAGCTTTCGTCCCAACGCGTTTCATGGGCGAGATATGTCCACTTACAGGTTGTCGTGCATGCAGATCGCTGTAGTGATCCCGATGCTTTCCAGGTGAGGAAGTCGGCCAAGTCAAAAAAATGACTTGCAGCCTCATAAGTAGATCGTAGGTTTTCCTTTAACCAAAGAAGTTTCGGTGTTTCCATTTCAGGTGAGATTTGACCTCCCACATAATCAAGCACCGAGTGCTTCGTGCGATTTATTCTCTCAGCCTGGTCAATTGCACGATGGTCCATCCAGACGATAACATTGCGCACTGGTTCACCGTGATCGCCGACGGGCAGGGGCCTGCCATCATCTCCAATAACCACCAGAGAACAAGTCGCATCAAAGCCAATTGACGCAATTTTCTGTGCGTCTATTCTACTTTTACTGACAGCTTCACGCACACTTATACAAACGGCTGACCAAATATCGGCACTTGATTGCTCAACGAAATCATGTCCGTATCTAAAGATTTTCAGATCTTCTTTTCCTGATCCAATCATTTTACCTGTTTCAGTGAACACCCCAGCTCGCGCACTTCCAGTACCTACATCGACACCAACAAAGTATTTAGCCATCACCTGGTCTCTCTTACAAATCAACTGTATTAGGCAACAAGACCAAGTCGCGCACAGTAACGCCACTCGAGCGGGAAAGCATAAACGTAATGGCTTCAGCAACTTCTTCCGGTTGCATCAGGCTACCATTTGCAAGTGCTTCCTTCATTTTTTCTTCAGGCCAATCGTCCAGTAGCGATGTAACAACAGGGCCAGGTGCTACTGCTCCGACGCGAACACCATACTGTGAGACTTGCTGCCGCAGGGTATGAACGAACGCCTGAATGGCGTGTTTGGATGCGCTATAAACTGGCTCCCAAACAATCGGCACCAGGCCGGCTATTGAGCTGGTAACGACGATATCGCCACTTTTTTGCTCGATAAAGTGAGGTAAAACAGCGCGAACAGATCTGAAAACGGAATTAATATTAAGTTCCAGTACTTTATCCCAGTCATCAGGATTTCCATCAACGAAGACGCCACCATTATACGCGCCGGCGTTCGCATGAAAGGCATCTAGCTGACCCCACTTTTCAAGGAGGCGGTTCAGCATCGCATCAACTTCCGGCTTGTCGAAAAGGTCAATTTTAACGCCATACGATTTTTCGCCGAGTTCATTAACTGCTTTTTCTAATGCCTCATGGCTGCGATCAATAAGGATTACTCTTGCCCCGTGATCGATCAGGTCTTTTGCACAGGCATAGCCGATGCCCGCAGCCGCCCCTGTTATTGCGATAACTTTATTTTCCAAAGATTGGCTCAAAATATGTACTCCTGTCTGGACTATGCCTTGCCGTGGGAAACTCGACTTTTACGTGCAAGGCTATCGATGATGACCGCTATGGCGAGTACTGCACCGGTGATCATGTAACGGTGAGCGGAAGAAAGGTTGAGTAATGTCAGACCATTGGATATCGACATAATAACAATAACGCCAAGTAGTGCTGCCCAGGCGGAACCCCTACCACCAAAGAGACTGGTACCACCGATAACTGCAGCCGCGATGGCGTTTAAGTTCACATCTGCTGTCCCGGCTTGCTGACTGGCAGAGGCCAGTCGTGAAGCTGCCAGTATGCCACCTAGAGTTGCAAGGGTAGAGCACAACACGAAGCCGCTTATATAGACTGCTTTAATATTGATTCCCGCTCGGCGTGCCGCTTCAGCATTGCCGCCAACTGCAAACATCGATCGACCCCATTTAGTGCGAGTAAGTGCATAATCCATTATGATGACAAACACGATAAAAAGTCCGAATATCCAGGGTACGCCCCGAGATAGGTTGAGATAAAACGCACAGCCTTGTAGAAGAATTGTGAACAATATAACTCGTATAAAAACCATTGTTAGACCTTGCGAAGATAGATTTGCAGCAAGTCTTTTCTTATGTATTCGAGCTCCCATAGCTGCAATATAGATTCCAGGTAACAGAGCAAGTGCATAAGAAACAATTGGATGCATTAGCATGATTTGGCCGAAATCAACAAGCTTTGATCCATAAGGCAAGTTGATCGATCCAGTAGACCCAAGGAGATAAAGTTGAAAACCTAATAGAGCCAATAATCCCGCCAGTGTCGATACAAAGCTGGGCATACCCAATTCAGTTCTTAACAAAGCGTAAACTAAACCAATGATTCCACCGAACACTACAGCAGAAAATATTGCGAAATAAAGCGGAAATCCAGCTTCAACCCACATAACACCAAGGATAGCTGAACCAACGCCACTCATTGACCCAATAGAAAGATCTATTTCGCCCAAAAGTAAAACGCAGACAACGCCCAAAGCGATAAGGCCTACCGTTGCACTGTCAAACAATAGGTTGACAAGGTTATTAGGTGATAGAAAAACTGGATTTAAAATTGAAAATACGCTACAGATGATGATTAAACCAACGATAACTGGCAGTGACCCTAAATCACCTGCTTTTATTCTCTGGATGAAGCTTGTTAAATAGTCACCAAGCGAACTGTCATGAGAAACACGAGAATCCGCGCGATCAAGTGGAAGCGTACCATTTTTTGCTTTGCTATTATTAGTCATAAATAATTCTCTCTTCAACGATCGGCAATAGCCTTAGCGCGACGAGTAACTGCGTTATCAGTTGCTCCAGTTATGGCTCCGATTACTTCTTCATTAGATGCATCAGCTGCAAAAACGCCATTATTTCGACCAAGTCGCAAAACAACGATTCGGTCAGCAATTGCGCGAACATCTTCCATGTTGTGCGAGATTATTATAACGCCAAGGCCTTTTTCTTTTACTCGCTCAACAAGGTTAAGAACTTCGGCTGTTTGTGCAACACCGAGTGCTGCCGTTGGTTCGTCAAGCATGATTATTTTCGGGTTTGTCAGCAGTGAACGAGCGATTGCAACTGTCTGCCGTTGGCCGCCCGATAGCGAGGCGACTGGTACCCTGACACTTGGTATTCGAGCTGCAAGTTCATTTAGTAACATCCAAGCGCGTGCTTCCATTGTTGTTTCATCTAGATGCCAGATATTAAGTTCCTGTCCCATAAAAATATTAGAGACAACATCTAGGTTTTCACAAAGGGCGAGGTCCTGAAATACGGTAGCCATACCGAGTGCTATCGCTCGACTGGGACTTTCAATATCAACTTTTTTTCCCTCAAAATAGATTTCACCCGAGGTTGGCTGGTGAGCGCCAGCCAGTGTTTTAATTAATGTCGACTTGCCTGCACCATTGTCTCCAACCAGTGCCACTACTTCGCCAGGATAAACAGTAAGATCAATATTACTAAGTGCAGATACAGCACCAAAACTTTTTGTAACATTTTTTAACTCTAGTAGTGGTGGTGCACTATGCTGATTGTTTTCGTCTTTAGTATTATCCACGTTCAACCCACCTGTAATCAATTGAATCAATCGCGTATAGTACGCGATTGATTCCCTGGTTTACTTGATGCCCAAGTCAGCGCACCCTGATGCATAACGGCCGGTACATACATCAACAGCAGATGCTATACCAGAATCAAAAATTATTTTTTTGATGTTCTGGCGGGTCACCACCTCAGGTACGAACAATTCTGATGGCGTGTTGTATAGTTCAGTTTTAGGTTCGGGTGTTTCACCATTTAACAGTTGCACTGCAACTCGTGCAGCGGCAGCAGCTACAATTTCAGATGGCTTGGAAATGGTGTTGTACTGATCGCCCGCAATAATTAGTTGCAATGCAGCAAGGGTTGCATCGTTGCCAGTCACCGGAGGTACAGGGTTCACACCAGCCGCTTTGAATGCAGCAATCGCACCGCCACCAGTGCCATCATTTGCGGCAACAACGCCGATAATGTCGTCACCAAATCGAGCTATTTGACCACTTGCCCAAGACTGCGCGCGAGGCGGTGCCCAATCGGGTGTGTCAAACTCTGATAGTGTAGTGTAACCACTGGAATCAAGGGCAGAATCAATCCCGTCCCGAATCAGACCGGCAGCAGCGTCGGTTGGTGAGCCATTTATCTGTAGAATGCCACCTTTGTTTTTAGGAACGCCCTGGCTTTCCAAATGGTCAACTAGGCTTGCTGCGATAGCCCGGCCAATACCTTCGTTATCAAATGACACATAGAAGTCAGCTGTGCGATCAGGAATTGGTCGGTCATAGGCAATTATTTTTACGCCCTGGCTTTGACCAATATTAACAAGTGATGCAGCAGCACTGGAGTCAACTGGGTTAAGAACAATAACGGTCGCACCTTGAGCAATCACTGAATTGAACTGTTGTTGCTGGAGTGCAACATCAGCGTTAGCGTTTTGATAAATGACCTTGCAATCGGAACAAAGCTTAGCCATCTCTGCTTTGAAACCCGGAAAGTCACGCTCTTCATATCGTGTTGATGCCTGATCCGGCATTAAAAAGGCTACCGTATCGGCCGCTGCTGCAGTTGTTGCTACTGTGACGCTTAAAAGAGTAGCAGCACCGAGAGCTTTAATTATTGTTTTATTCATTGTAGTTCCTCTACTTTACGTTTCTTATGGACGAAATTAACCTCTCCGTATAAATGAATACGAAGGGCTCTTTACATCACTATGGTATGACTGGTAAAGTAAGAATGACGGTCACGTCATATGCAGCTGGGGAGGATACCTAACCAGCGGCGTACTTTACTTGTTATACCAACAAGTGAATCTTTTTATCGTATAGCAGCATTTAAGGCGGGTACGATATATCTCCGGTTAAATTCTCTTCGATCCAATAACCTCTGAATTATAGTAGGCGGGTTTGGTTTCTTTGAAGCCAGCAGCTCTGCTGTTTATGTCAATAACGGACTTACGTTCGATGATCTCTGCGGTAAGAACCTTCGACTGAATAGGAATCTTTGTTTCAGAGTTTTCTATGCGCTCAATTAATCTTGTCCAGGCGGTCGATGCGATCTCTTTTACGGGTTGTCTGACGGCTGTTAAACCTGTCAGTCTTGCTGACATCCAAAGATCATCGTCAAACGCGACAAAAGAAATATCCTGGCCAACAACTAGTTCCAGCTCTGAAAAAGCGGATAAACTATCTAGAGTTGTCATATAGTTGAGAGCAAATACGGCAGTTATACTCGGGTTTTCCTGAAGCTGGTTAACAACTTCCTGGTGACCGTTGCGATGTTCATCACCCAGTTCCACAACTTCAACTTTATCGTCCGCAGCAGAAAAAGCTTCCAGAAATCCTTCAAGCCGAGACGCAATGGGTGGGTAGCTAAGGTCAGAGGCGACCAACAAAAGGTGTCGGTGACCTTTGGCTCTTACATAAGCACCTGTTGAATAGCCTATTTTCCTATTATCGATTGTAACGGTATCGAATTCGTTTGTTTTCGGATCAGTTCTGTCTACGAGAACAATGGGTAGGTTGGCAATACTGGAACGAAAGATATCGGGAAGGACGCCAGTTGTAGGTACTACAATCAAGCCAGCAGGTCGCCAGGACATTAGCGCTGATATTCGGCTTGCTTCAACTTCGGCTAGTCCGTGTGTGCTTGCCACTAGAACGTCGTAGCCCTTGTTGATGGCTAGACGCTCAATTTCAGAGACGATTGTCGAAAAAAATGTATCGTCTATGTTCGGCACCAAGACAGCGATCGTCGTGTTTGTACCGGACCTTAATTGTGACGCGGCGCGATCTACGTGATAGCCCAAACGATCTGCCGCTTCTCTGACCCGACGTTCGGAGCTTTCTTTGACGCGCTTTTTGCCAGAAAAGACGTTGGATACTGTCGCTAATGACACCCCAGCCGCTTCTGCAACATCACGTATAGACGTTTTTTTTAATTTCATACTATTCTTATGTTTGTTTTTAAGTTAAACGTTTTACTAAACATAGAGTAACCCTTTCTGTCTGTCAATAGATTTTTGTAAAACGTTTTACTTTTTTCGGGGGGAGGGCTATTTGAACGTTTGATACTAATAGTCATGTTTTAGGGTTTGGCGGTTTAATAAACCCGGGAATCAATGCACAACGTAATAGTCACACGTCAAGATCGATATCTGATGACCAAAAGGCCTTTCGGTCTTTTCGGTTCAAGCAGGAAGTTGCTAGCCTGGTAGTTGGGGCACAGTCAGGCGACGAGGTGGTTATTCAGGATTCGTTTATACGCAGTTCACTGAGGAAATCGTAGCGGTCGCCGCGATAGGCAGAGCGCGTAAACTCGATAGCTCGTCCATCGGCCAAATAGCTACGCCGTTCGATGCGCAGTATCGCCGCGCCTTTTGGTATGTCCAGCAACCTTGATTCTTCAGGAGTGGCTAGTGATGCGGTGATGCGTTGCAGGCCACTAACAGGTTTGTTGCCCAGTAATTCCAAGGCGGCATAAAGCGAGCTGTCGACCCGTGCAAGGTCGGGCAGAAAAACCCAGGGGATGACGGCTCGTTCAATGGCCAATGGCTCCCCTCCAGCAGTACGAAGTCGCTCCATACGCTGTATTTTCTGGCCAAAGCCAAGTCCCAGCGCCAGAGACTCTTCCGAAGTGGGCAGGCATGTCACTCGTTCGAGCCAGGACGAACCTGGCTGCATGCCGCGACGCTCCATATCGGCAGTAAAACCCGCCAGAATGGCGCTGGGCTGTTCGATACGAGGGGCTACATAGGTGCCAGACCCGTGCCGCCGTGACAATAATCCCTCGCGCATCAGCAGTTCCAGAGCCTTGCGAACCGTTACTCTTGATACGTTGGTCATTTCCGCCAACTCACGCTCAGGCGGCAACGCTTCACCGGCTTTTAACTCTCCCTCGCTGACTTGAGTACGGATGGCGCTGGCGAGTCGCATGTACATTGGTGTCGCATCTTCACGCTGAATTTCAGTGTCAGTTCGAAAGGGCATCAGTCTTTACTTCTCAGTGCTGTGCGCAGGTTATCTCCGTTTGCGTTTAAACAGTTGACGGCCTCTTCCGGGCTCTGGCCGAGGGCTACCAGGGCGGCCTGTTTAATCTTCCAGCCGGTCGAATTCAACGCTGATTCCGCGGACTCGTCATTGACGTTCGTAATCTGCCTTACCATGCCAATAGCCCGAGCGCGCAGTTTAATGTTGTCTGCTCGCATGTCGACCATGAGGCCTTGATAAACACGGCCAAGCCCTATCATGACCTGCGTTGAAATCATGTTTAGAATGACTTTTTGCGCTGAGCCTGCCTTCATGCGGGTCGAGCCCGCAATCAGTTCAGAGCCGGTATAGACGAGCACCGACGTCTCGGGCTCAGACAATACCGGAGTGTCTGGATTATTGGCAATGCCAATGGTCAATGCACCCGCTGCCCGGGCGGCGCGCAGAGCAGCGATGGTAAAAGGTGTATTACCACTGGCGGCTATTCCGATCAATACATCCTGGGGGCCAAGACCGGCAGTCTGCACCTGATTTACAGCATCCTGTTCATCGTCTTCAGCACCTTCGACACTGTGCATCAGGGCGTTCGGGCCCCCGGCAATGAGGTAGGCGCTGCGGCTGTCCGGCCAGTCAAACGTAGGTCCCAGTTCAGTGCCGTCCTGCACGGCCGTGCGGATTGAGGTGCCGGCTCCAACGTAAGCCAGACGCCCGGTATCGGACGTAGAGAGTCGTGCTACCGCCAGATCTACGGCGATGCTCAGAGAATCGATAGCCGGGCCTATGGCTGCGATGGCTGCTAATTGACTCTCCCAAATGGCTTCCAGTGATGTTCTGGTGGGCCACAGGTCTATCTCGCTGTAACGCGTATCAATTTGCTCAGTCATGACTTTTCTCTTTCTGAAACGGTGGAAGAGACTATGCGCGAACCATCATCATCAAAGTGGAAGCTGCGCGAGGCATCTGGTGTGACAAAAACGGCTTCGTCGACGTTGTACTCGTGCTCGCCAAACAGTCGCACCGTTAACAGTCCGTGGTCGTCGGTGTGCACGTAAACCAGTGTTTCGCCACCAAGGTGCTCAACATGACTGATGGTGCACTGGATATCGCCACTGCTGCGGTCGATGTTGAGGTGCTCGGGTCGGATACCGAGAATGTCGCCCACTGCGCCCAATGGCTTTGCCTTCAGGAAGTTCATCTTCGGTGAACCGATAAACCCGGCAACAAACAGGTTATCGGGGTTGTTATAAAGCTCCATAGGAGCCCCCACCTGCTCGACCCGGCCGGCATTGAGAACCACAATGCGGTCTGCCAGGGTCATGGCTTCGACCTGGTCATGGGTTACGTACACCATGGTAGCCCCTAACTTCCGGTGCAGGCGGGCAATTTCGATGCGGGTCTGTACCCGCAGTGCGGCGTCCAGGTTAGACAGTGGCTCATCAAACAGAAACAGTTTCGGGGTACGGACAATGGCCCGGCCGATAGCAACCCGTTGCCGTTGACCGCCGGACAGCTCCGCCGGATGCCTTGCCAGTAAAGGGTCCAGGCCCAGCATGCCAGAGACCCGGCCGACGGCCTCCTCTATCTGGAGTTTGGATGTCTTGGCCTGTTTCAATCCCAACCCCATATTTCCGGCGACAGTGAGATGCGGGTAGAGCGCATAAGACTGGAACACCATGGCGATTTCGCGCTTTGATGGCGGCGTGTTATTGACCTGTGCGCCATCAATAGCGATCTCGCCACTGCTAATGTCTTCGAGACCAGCAATCATGCGCAGTAATGTGGATTTACCACAACCGGAAGGACCGACAAACACACAGAACTCGCCATCCTTAACCTCCAGGTTGACGTCACGGATGACTTTCTCTGAGCCGAAAGACTTGCAGATGTTCGTTAGGGTCATGTTGCCCATGAGTACGGCTCCTTATAACTTTATTGTTAGGCCCGTGCGGATGCTTTTGTCCGCAGCCAGACAGATTTCCAGCGACCTGATCACATCCTGAATATGGTCAGTCAGATCAATGTTTTCTTTGATGGCCCTGGCAACAAAGGCAGCCTGGCGATTGCACAGGTCCTGGTGTCCGGGGCTGTCGGGGAATGTTCGCACCGACTCTGGCTCATGAGTGGGGGCAACCACCAGTTCATCGGCGGCGGTATGACCCTCCAGGTCCGACGAAGAAACCTGAGTGGGTGCCCTTAGTGATACAGCACCGGCCGGTGAAATGACATCTTTCACAAAGTGTGCGGTTTCCGACATCATCGGACCCCAACCGGCTTCGTACCAGCCGCATGAACCATCAGCAAAGAGCACCTGAAACTGGCCATAGTTATACATATCAGCAGCCACTTCGTCGGACAGGCGCAGACCCATGCCTCGCACCTCTACCGGGGCGGCGTCAGTGATCTGGCACATGACATCAAGGTAATGCACACCGCAATCGACGATCGGCGAGGTCTTCTGCATTAACTGCTTGTGGACTTCCCAGGCAGCGCCATCTGACCGCTGATTCAGGTTCATCCGAAATACATAAGGCCCGCCCAGGCTGCGGGCCTGCGCAATGAACGCATTCCAGGTAGGGTGGTGTCGTAAAATATGCCCAACGACAAGCTTGCGACCTGTCTCGCGAGCGACATCCGCAACGCGCCGCGCATCTATTGCGTTATCGGCAATGGGCTTTTCAACAAACACATGGGCTCCGGCGCGCATGGCGGCAATGGCAATATCGGCATGGCTATCCGAGTAGGTGGCGATGGAGACCAGGTCGGGGCGCAAACGTTCAAGGGCGGTGTAAAAATTGGTTTCTATCGGATAGTGCGACAGCGCACCTGATAACTGTTTGGCGCTGCGGTTTACCAGGCCGACTATCTGGAATTCCGGATTCTGATGATAAGCCTGTGCATGGCTTTGTCCCATCTGCCCAAGACCGACGACCAGTGTGCTGATCATTTGACTGCTCCCGACGTAATGCCACGAATCAACTGCCGTGAGAAAATCAGGTAGAGAATTACCACGGGTAGAATAGCCAGTGTCAATGCAGCCAGAACTGCGTTCCAGTTGGTGACGTACTGCCCAAGAAATATCTGACTGCCCAGGGTTAACGTTTTGGTAGCCTCCGATGGGGCGAGAATCAACGGAAACCAGAGGTCATTCCAGATAGGGATCATAGTGAACACGCCGACTGTTGCCATCGCGGGGCGCACCAGGGGCAGTGCCAGGGTGAAAAAGATTCTGTATTCAGACAGGCCGTCAATACGCCCGGCATTTTTCAGGTCATCAGACACCTGGCGCATGAATTCCGTGAGAATGAATACAGCCAAGGGCAAACCTTGCGCTGTATAAACGAGAATCAGCGCGGTTAGGGTATTGACCAGGTTGAACGTCACCATAATATCCAGGATGGCCACCGTGCCGAGCCGGATGGGAATCATGATGCCCAGAGCCAGGAATAACCCCATCAACAGGTTGCCGCGAAAGCGGTATTCGGCCAATGCAAAAGCAGCCATGGCGCCAAACAGCAGGACAAAAAACAGCGAGGCCACGGTGACAATAAGACTGTTCTGAAAATAGAGCAGGAAGTCGCCCTGCTCAAGCACAGTGGTAAACCCGATGGTGTCAAATGTATCTCGCGTCGGCAGTGCCAGGGGGTCATTGAAGATGGCACGCCGCGATTTGAAGGCGTTTATCACGATCAACACCACCGGGAACAACGCGAGCACGACATAGCCCAGTAAAATGGTGTGCGCCGCTATTGTTCTGGGCCAGGAACTGTGTACTTTACTCATAGTCTGCTCCTCAGAACTGGTAGCGACGAAGTCGCGTTTGAATGGCAAACAGATAGACCGATACGCCGGCCAGGATAATGCCAAACATCACCGTAGCGACGGTAGCGCCCATGTGAGCGTCGCCCAGTTGCAGCTGAAAACCAAAGAAGGTGCGAAACAGAAAAGAACCCAGAATGTCTGTGCTGAAGTTTGGCCCGGCCAGGGCACCCTGGGTCACATAGATGAGGTCGAAGGCATTGAAATTGCCAACAAAAGTCAGAATGGAAATGATTCCGATGGAGGGCAGAATCAGGGGTAGTTTAATCTTCCAGAACTGGGAGGTGCCGGTCAGACCATCCATTTCTGCTGCTTCGAGCACCTCGTCGGGTATCGCCAGCAGAGCGGCGTAAATCAACATCATGGGGATACCCACAAATTGCCAGACAGAGATCAGGGCCAATGTCGTAAGGGCGCTGCGCTCCAGCCCTAGCCAGGGCTTGAACCAGGCGCCCAGATGAAGGGCGTCCATAATGGAGGGTGCGACCCCCCAAAGAGGGGACAGGATCAACTTCCAGACAAAGCCGACAATCACAAAGCTCAGGATTGCCGGGATAAAAATAGCAGTACGATAGAACGATGCAAAACGCAGCCGGGGAGATGACAGAATGGCTGCAAGCGCTATACCGATCGGGTTCTGCACCAGCATGTGCACAACGAAGAACCATAAATTATTGCCGGCCGCATTCCAGAAACTGCTCGACAGGTAAGGGTCGCCGAACAGCTCAGCGAAATTGCCCAGTCCCACGAAAATGCGCTGTTTTTCTTCAGTTAGATTGAACAGCGACAAGTTCAGAGTGGCGAACAATGGAAATATCATAATAGCCGAGTAAACCAGCACTGCGGGTGCCAGAAACATAATGATGTGCCAGCGAAACGGCTTTTTTTGGTGGGTTGGTTTGACAACGTTTTCGGTTGCCGCAGGGGTCTGGCCAGTCATGGACTGCTCCCTTTAGCCCGCTTCAGGGCCGATAAATGATTCGGAATATGGGTTTCACCGAACGACTACCCCAGACCCGATTGGTCGGGGGTAGTTGTCAGACTTATTATTGTTGTGGTGCATACCAGGAAGAAAGGCCTTCCTGCATACTTGCTGCGGCTTCTTCAGGGGTTGAAGTGCCACGCATTACGTTTGCCGATGCGTTCCAGCTTTCGTTAGAAAGGTTGGGCGTGCCACGCGAGAGGATCTGGTGAAACGGCCGGATTGAACTGTTGCACTCGGCACGCCAGCTCACAAACTCTTCGGCCAGCGGATCTTCCAGATCAAAACTTGCGTTCGACAGCGGGAAGAACCCGGGCACAGCGTTGGCGAACAATTCAGCTGCTTCGGAGGAACCCAACCAGTTCAGGAAAATCTGACCTTCTTCCTGGTGCGGTGATGCTGCATTCAGACCCATGCCCATATCGGTGTGGTCTGAGATGTAGCATTCTTCAGCCCCGGCAGGAACCGGAGGACGGAAGGCGCCCATTTCGAAATCAACCAGGTCGCGGAAGCCTGCAATTTCCCATGAACCAGCGGGAAAGATCGCAGCACGACCCAGAGTGAAGAGGTTCTGACTGTCCGGGTAGCTCTGTGCTTCGAAACCGCGACCCAGGTAAGGTGTCCATTTAGCCAGTTGACGAAACGGCTCTACCCATTGCTCATCGGTCAACTTGGAGTCGCCATCGATCAGTGCCTGGCGGCCTTCTTCACCTTTCCAGTAGTTCACGCCGATATTGGCATAACCCATGGTGGCTGCTTCCCACTGGTCATTGATGCCCATTGCCATGGGGATATAGCTACCGTCTTCCAGCAGCGCATCAAGCACGCTGTAGAACTCGGCCTCAGTCTCAGGCTCTTCGAGACCCAGTTCGTTGAACGCGTCTTTGTTATAAATAAAGCCGTGAATAACAGAGGCCATCGGTACGCAGTAAGTCTGTGACCCGTCATCAGTTGACCACGCCGAGCGCGCAACTTTTGAGTAGTTATCCATTGACTCAAGATCGGTCAGGTCAGTCAGCTGACCGTTCTGGAACAGTTGCAGTGATGCGTCAAATGCGCGACAGGTCACCAGGTCACCAGCGGTTCCCGCATCAAGCTTGGAGTTAAGCGCCGAGTTGTACTGCGTCGGGGCTGATGGCTGGAAATCGATCTTGATGCCGGGGTGTTCAGCCTCGAATGCAGGAATAATCTGGTTGCGCCAAATAGAGATATCATCGTTGCGCCAGCTCTCGACCTGGAGAGTGACCCCCTCAGCGAGCAGGGAACCGCTCGCAAGCATTAAGCCGGCTAGCGTTAATGAGGTAGTGCTTTTTTTAATCATCGTGTTTATCCCTCTTTTTTGTTGTGTTGGGCTCAACTGGCCCGAACGCCTGTTGGCGAGGATTCGCCTGAGCTACCGCGAACGTCAACCTAAACCGGTCACTCACCCTCCTTATAGATAATGCCTGTGCAATACCAATTGTCCAGCGGTTTTTCGTGTCGTATAACGAAACTATTCGAAGAAGGCCATCAATTGAGCATTTTTACGAGGATTTGGGGGTGGCGATCGTATGATCAGCAGTTCTTTCTATTTATTTGGTATTGTTATGGTATTGTTCTTTCAAAAGACTGACCGACAAAGAATTGTTTCCTGAAACAGGTAGCAGAATGTGGGCGACTGTGAAACCAGAGCGCACGGAGTAGTCAATGACGATTTTTCTTGGACTGGATGGCGGTGGCAGTGGATGCCGGGCGGTTGCCCAGATGAACGACGGCCCCCGCACTGCCATCTTTAAAGGCGGGCCAGCCAATATCTTTTCAGGTACGGACACGGCGTTGGGTAATATCCGCAATGCGGCCTATCAGGCGGTGGCTGCAACTGCCCCGGACCAGGATTTTACTGAGCTTGGCCGACAGGTGGTTGCCGTTCTCGGCCTGGCGGGCGCTGTTGAGACCAATGCCGCTCATCAGATCGAGAAAGCACTGCCTTTTGCCTCTGTCACAGTGGTCGGTGATGTTGAAGCGGCTCTGAAAGGCGCTTTTCAGTCTACCGATGGGGTCATGTCTGCTATAGGAACGGGCACCGTACATGCGGTTCAGAGAAATCAAATAATGCGCCGAGCCGGTGGATATGGATTCCTGATCGGCGATGAAGGCAGTGGTGCCTGGATGGGCCGGGCATTGTTGTCGCGGGCGTTGCATGCGAAAGACGGACTCATTCCCGCATCCGATCTGACACGGGAAATCTGGGCTGAAATGGCTGATGTAGCGGGAATCCTGAAGTACGCCCGTGATGCCAGTCCGGCCGAGTTGGCAGCCTTCGCGCCCCGGATAATCAGTGCCTTTGAAGCTCAGGATAGTACCTCCAGCCTAATTTTGTCGGAGGCAACCCAGTGGATAGATCGTTCAATCGAGACACTTCAGGACAGCGCCAGCGGCCAATTGGAGTTGCCGGTGGCGTTCACCGGTGGTTTGGGCAATTTCTTCGAGCAACAGCTTGCGCATCGATGGCCAATAACCCAACCCTTTGGCTCAGCGCTGGATGGCGCCTTGTGGATGGCTCGCCAGCAGGCCAGCCAGCAAAATAACTAAATTTGGATAGCTGATGACCACAACTTTTATGGCAACTGAAGTCCGCGAAATTCCTGACATTACCCGTCGTTTCCTGCGTGACGATACAGGTGTTCTGGTAGAAACAGCGGCGCGTATACGGCGGCAGGATCCACGACTGGTCGTTACGGTCGCTCGTGGTTCATCCGATCATGCAGCGAGTTACCTGAAATACGCCATCGAGCTGTCTACGGGGGTGCCGGTGGCCTCAATAGGGCCATCCATCGCCTCGGTGTATGGCGTCCAGCTGAAACTTGAACAATCTCTTTGCATCGGCATATCACAGTCTGGTCAGAGTCCTGACATTGTCGCGATGACTAAAAATGCGCGCAACGGTGGTGCCCTTACCCTGGCCTTGACCAATGACCCGCGCTCCCGGCTGGCACAGGTAGCCGATCACACCTTGGCGCTGAATACAGGGGCGGAGCAGAGTGTTGCCGCAACCAAGACCTTCGTCACGTCGATCGTAGCGGGTCTGGCGCTGCTGGCTGAGTGGCAACAGGACGACGCGTTGCGTGAGGCGCTGGCGCAATTGCCTTCAGCGTTTGCTGAAGCGCTGAAACTGGATTGGTCGCCGCTGTCTGATAGCCTGGTACAGGCGCAATCGCTGTATGTGCTGGGCCGGGGCCCCGGCTTTGCCATCGCCAACGAGATGGCTCTCAAGTTCAAGGAGACCTGCGCTCTGCATGCTGAAAGCTACTCTGCAGCTGAAGTGCTGCACGGGCCAGCAGCGATTGTCGGGGATCGCTTCAACGTATTTGCCCTGGCAGTTGAAGACGCCGCCCTTGGTACAATGTGCGAGACGGCTGAGCGCCTTGCTCAACAGGGCGCCGAAGTATTTATGACCCATTTTGCGCCCGGGGTTGCACAGCTACCGGTCGTGCGGAACCTGCATCCGCTGGTAGCGCCATTGGTGCCCATCGTCAGTTTTTATGTCTTTATTGAGGCCCTGTCCCGACGGCGCGGATTAAACCCCGATAAACCGGCACACTTGCGCAAAATAACGGAGACTCGGTGATGCCCCAAATCTACATCGGCGCTTCGATATTTGATGGCGTTACGCTGCATGCAAGCAGTGCTCTGGTGGTGGACGGCGGGCATGTGACGGATATTCTGCCCGCCACTGAAACTGGCCGGGTTAAGGGAGCGCGTATTGAACTGGATGGTGGCACTCTGGCACCGGGTATGATCGATCTTCAGGTCAATGGTGGTGGCGGTATTATGCTGGGCAACATAGACGGGCCTAAGGGCATTGCGACGATCTGCGCTGCGCACAGACAGTTAGGTGCGACCGGCATTCTGCCCACATTGATCAGCGATACCCCTGAGAATACCCACCGGGTAGTGACTGCAGCCATTCAGGCTGTGCAAATGCGTACACCTGGTTTTTTGGGACTCCACTTGGAAGGGCCGCATTTGGATCCAGGGCGTCATGGCGCTCACGATTGCAACCTAATCCGTACCATGGAAAACACAGACCTTGCCCTGATCCTGGAAGCCGCGAGGGTGTTGCCGGTGTTAATGGTGACATTGGCACCGGAATCGGTAACGCTGGAGCAGATTTCCACAATGGCAAAGGCTGGCGTGATTGTGAGCCTGGGCCACAGCAATGCCAAATGCGCCTCCGCAAAAGCGGCGATGGCGGCTGGCGCGAGAAGTGTGACGCATCTATTTAATGCCATGAGTCAATTGGCCAATCGTGAGCCCGGTATTGTGGGCGCCGCGCTGGACAGTGATTGCTACGCTGGCATTATCGCTGACGGTTTTCATGTTGCCGATGCGAGCCTGCGTATAGCGCTTCGGGCCAAGGCCGCTGACAGAGTCTTTCTTGTCAGCGATGCCATGGCGGTGGCAGGAACAGAGCAGAGCCGGTTTTTCCTGGGTGACCGGGAACATGCCAGAGAGATAGTGCGTGAGTCCGGGCGCCTGAAGTTGCGGGACGGCACCCTGGCTGGCGCCGATGTCACGCTGCCACAATCTGTTGCTCATTTATGCCGGATCGGGATTGAACCAGCCAGAGCATTGGCGATGGCCAGTTCAGTGCCTGCAGCTCTAGTTTGCCTGGCGGACAAACGTGGATACCTCTTTCCGGGGAGTCCGGCTGAATTTGTACACCTGGATAATGAATTTAATCTGCTTCGCGTCTGGCATCCGTCAGACCTGACATAACAAACTGAGCAAAAGGGAGGCCGCGGCCTCCCTTAATGCATTAACGGCACGCTGAATAATTCCCGCTATTCATGGACATCTGGAACGACCCACTACTGGCCATTAATCTTGAATCACCTCCAGGGGTTTTTTCAGAATCGACCACAAATAGGCTATAGCACTGGGAAGGGCAGGTTAGCTTGGAGCGACTGCTGTACAGAGGGTTAAGAAACAATGCAGCTGGCAAAACTGCCTCAAAAAAAGTACCCACCTTCCAGGGTGGTATAACCAGCGCACAAATCAGACCTCTGCAGACAGCTGTACTGAAATTTTGTTTTCATTGAAATGACGACGACTAATGGTATCCATTACTCGGCCTTTTCGCATAGTCATCATCCGATCACACCCCTCTATCAGTTACGGCAGTTCATTTGAGACTACTATGATCCCGATATTTTGGTTCGCCCATTCGGCAATTATTTCTCGGCTTGTGAAGAATCGGACAAATAAAAACATAAAATTGAAAAGGTGCCGGATTTACCTAACGTAGCTCACTACAGTGCGTTTTTTCAAAACGCAGTAACCCTGTTGCAACGCCTCAACACCCTGCATGCCAGGACAGTGGTCAAACGTAGCCTTATAGTCGAGCTGGGCTAGACCGGTGATAGATTCGGTCAGTAATGAGTGAGCTACAACCTATAACGTTGACATGTTGACCATTGGTCGCTACCAGCAGCCCGGCGCCAAGCATATGCCGATGCGCCGTTATGGGCACTCAAACACTATCAAACTGTATGATAAGGTAGTCATCAAAATGGGCGCTTGGCACTCAGGCTGCTGTCCGTTGGTGCGCAGTTCTTGCCACGCCTTTGAACAGTTGCATGTGGCAGAGGTGTTTTTGATGGATACTCTGTTCGAAAGCCAAAGACAGTAGACGTCATCTGTTGGGTGGTTAGCACTGGCAGGCAGCTTTCACATTTTTTACTTACGAAGAGGCACCTGAAAATGCAAGACTTAACGGCGTTGGAACTGGCTGCATGGCTTGAGAGTGCGGCTCCCGAGAAACCCGTCTTACTTGACGTGCGTGAACCGTGGGAATTTCAGACCTGTCATATTGACGGGTCTTTGAGAATGCCCATGAATACGGTCGCGGACAAACTTTCCGACCTTGAAGCGGGGCAGCCGACTATTTGTATTTGTCACCACGGTGTACGCAGCATGCAAGTCGCGTTGTTTCTGGAACAGCATGGTTTTACCCAGGTTAGTAACCTGACAGGTGGCGTTCATGCCTGGGCTCAGCAAGTGGATAGCACGATGCCGACTTATTAAACCTTATAGGCGCGGCCTTGTTGAATATAATGCGACGTGATAAGTATGTGGATTGGGTGTGTCTTTTTTCTGGGGCCAGAGCTCGCAGCAATTTGACCGGCTAATTCAAGGTAACAGGAGCTTCGTCATGCAGTCTAATGACCCGAACAACAACCAACACTACGCACCAGATTTGCTATCCAAATCGGCGGTTAATGCCGCGAAGCGCCCCGGCATCCCCGCGGTATCCACGCTCGACGATCTCGCAGAGTTGGCAAACTACTCGCTCGTGAACACGCTTAACTGCGATCCAGACGCGAAAGCAAACGGAGCCGATCACGCACCGAGGCAAGTTTTCTCGGGCCACTATGTTCCGGTTAGTCCAACGCCAATCGAAAACCCCGAGTACGTCGCGCACAGCAAAAACCTATTTCGCGAACTGGGCATAGCCGATAGCTTGGCACAGTCGGCCGACTTCGTGCGTATGTTCTCCGGCGACCTATCGCTCGTTCCGGAGCCGATGCGTAAGGTCGGTTGGGCGTGCGGGTACGCACTGTCCATTTACGGTAACGAATACTACCAGCAGTGCCCGTTCCAGACCGGCAACGGATATGGCGACGGTCGCGCAGTTTCAGTGCTTGAGGCCGTCATCAACGGTCGACGCTGGGAAATGCAGCTAAAAGGTGGCGGCAGGACTCCATATTGCCGCGGCGCGGATGGTCGCGCAGTCTTGCGCTCGAGTGTTCGCGAGTTCCTGGCGCAGGAGCACATGCACGCGCTCGGGGTGCCAACGTCAAGATCTCTGAGTTTGTACGTGTCGAAAACGGAGAAGGTCAGGCGGCCGTGGTACTCGGAGGGCTCACGCTCTCAGGACCCAGATATGCTTATATCAGAACCAGTCGCCATCTCTACGCGCGTCGCGCCGTCGTTCATTCGGGTAGGTCAACTCGAGCTGTTCAGTCGTCGTGCCCGCAAGAAAGAACACCCGAAAGCGATGGATGAGCTCGAAAAGCTAGTCGTGCACCTGATCGATCGTGAGTACGGTGACGTCATTGACCAGAAATTGCCCACCGCCGAAAAAGTAGTCTTGCTTGCGCGGGAGTTTCGCAGCCGACTCACGTCTCTCGTCGCGAACTGGATCCGCGTTGGCTATTGCCAGGGGAATTTCAACAGTGACAACTGTGCGGCCGGTGGCTTCACACTCGACTACGGACCATTTGGATTCTGCGATGTGTTTGATCCGCACTACCAGCCATGGACGGGTGGCGGACATCACTTCTCGTTCCTGAACCAACCGATGGCGGCAGAACGCAACTTCCAGATGTTCTGTTCGGCGTTGCGCCCGTTGCTGACAGAGCATCAGGATTATCTGCAACAGCTCGACGAGGTTCAACGTAATTTTCCGAAGGAGATGCAGGCGAAAATGGAGAAAATGTGGGCTGCCAAACTTGGACTGGGCACTTTTCACGGGGGATTATTCAGTGAGCTCGCAACACTGATGGTGCAAACGCCTGTAGACTACACCCTCTTTTTCCGCGAGCTATCGAGTGTGCCTGACGACATTGGTCCACTCAAAATAAGCTTCTACAAGAGTTCGTCGTATAATGCTGACCCAGAACCCGTAGACAAGCGCTGGTCAGAGTGGCTCACTAAATGGCAATCGCTTACCGGCATCGGCAGCGGGATAAACGCCAATGCAGCTTCGGCACGCTCTCGTGAGGAGCTCTCTAGCCAGATGAAACTGGTCAACCCAAAATACAGCTTGCGGGAGTGGTTCGTTGTGCCTGCCTATCAGCAAGCCGCTGCCGGCGACTACGCTCTGCTTCGAGAGCTGCAGGAAGTCATGACACAGCCGTATGCCGAGCAGTCGAAAGACGTGGAGGAGAAATACTACAGGCTGAAGCCCTCTCAGTTCTTCGACGCTGGTGGCTGGTCGCATTATAGCTGCTCGTCGTGATTCTTTGAAAACCCATCAGGGCGAGACCAAGGTGTAACCTGCTAAAAGAGTTTCAGCGCACCAGGAACATTGCCATGATGTCGCACCAGGCACAATGGCGGATGGCACAGGATTGCCATTCGCCATTGTCAATTGATCTACTTCAGTCTGAACGCAACAGGTAGTCATTGGTAAACCAGGTTGAAACATCGGGCATTGCATCGAGCGGTCTGCCATCTTCTCCCTGCATGATGTCAGCGTCGAACAGGAATCCGGCAATGTTGGCAAACGTCTGGCTGTCGATTAGACCAACCGGTTCACCCGGATCTTGTAGATAGCCACCATCAACCAGAGCCTTCATCGAAGCGCGAACCAATTCAGGATTCACCAACATTCCCGCTGTTTGTGCAATCAGAATGTCGGCTGCTTCTTGTGGGTTTCTGGCTGCAAAATCATAACCACGCTGGGCCGCCTGCACAAAGGCTCGGGCTGTATCCGGATGCTGCGTCAGCCAGGTGCCATTGCCGCCTAAAAACGTCGTATGCTGGTCTGGAACGCCGTAATCAGCATACCGAAATGCACGCTGCGGACGATTCAGCAGGACAGAGTTAACGCCCTCCCAGGTGCTCACCTCTAGTGTGAAATCAACACGTCCATTGGCCAATGCTTCATAGGCAGAGGTGCCCAGTGTCACGGTGTCAAACGTACCTTCGCCGCCATCGTTGCGAATAATGGTCGAGATCAACGCTTCTTCCCATGCACTGCCAAATCCTGCATATATTTTGCCATCCAGATCGGCCGGGCGCTGAATATCCTTCCGTTCACCGTTGAAGACCAGCCGCCCGGTTTCATGCTGCACTACGGCCATCACTGCGGTCATATCGGCCCCTGTTGCGCGTTGGCTATGGAAACCGACGGCACTTAGTATGCCAAACTCTGCCACGCCGGCGGCGACCAAAGTCCCGGAGGACGTATCGGTATATGGCAGGATATCGACTTCAAGTCCGGCGTCTTCAAACCATCCTTTTGACTGGGCTACATAGAGACCGACATGGTTGGTATTAGGCGTCCAGTCGAGCGCGACACTCAGTTTTTCCTGGGCAGCAACAGGCAACGCTGCACAGATAAGTGCGGCTGCGATAAGGTGTTTCATATAGCGTCTCCAGATTGGTTGAGTAAAATATTAAGCAGATGCGCTTCTAGCGCGTGGGCTTCCGGGCCAACAGGTTGACCAAGGCGTGGGCGTGGCGCAGGCACTGTGACTTCAGCAATCACATGGGCCGGGCGGCGCGAGAGCACATAGATGCGATCGGACAGTGCGACGGCCTCGCGAACATCATGGGTCACAAGCAGGGTTGTCCAGCGCGCAGCGCGCCAGCGCTCCTCGAACCATGTTTGCATATGGGTACGGGTTAACGCATCCAGGGCGCCAAAGGGTTCATCCAGAAGCTGCACGGGACGGGCCTGCACAATAGTGCGCAAAAGGGCCGCGCGCTGACGCATACCGCCGGATAGTTGCGCCGGGTAATGTCGTTCAAAGCCGGCCAAACCAAAGTCATCCAGTAGCGGCAGAACGCGTGCGCGCGCAGCATTGCGGTTCATCCCCTGAACCTCTAAGCCCAAGGTCAGATTTTCGAGGATTCGCAGCCATGGCATCAGTGCGTCACGCTGTGGCATGAAGGCAAAGCCTTGCTGGTTTTGCGCAAGCGGCTCTGCGTTGCAGGTAATCGTACCCTGGTCTTGCCGCAACGCACCGGTGAGCAAACGGAAAATGGTCGATTTCCCCGCACCTGATGGTCCAAGGATTGAGACAAATTCGCCACTACAGACATGCATTGAAATAGCATCCAACACAGCTGTGTCCCCCAACGTGACATTGACCCCTTGCATATCCAGAACGTTCATCGGCTATCACCGACATCACGCCATCTCAGAACAAAGCGTTGTAGCAAGGCGGTGATGGCAAACAGCATTAATGTCAACACAGAACTGATCACGACTGCGGCGAGCACAAGGTCAGGCCGAAAACTATTTTTGGCATTTAGGATCACGATCCCAAGGCCCGCACGCGCACCGACGTATTCCGCGAAAATAGCTGCTACGACCGCGTAAGTAATGGAAATGCGCAGCCCCGCAAAAAAGTACGGCATAGCAGAGGGTAAGCGTGCACGGCGGAACACAACAACGCGCGATGCGCCCATTGAGCGCAACAAATCTTCGATTTCGGGATCAGTTGATGCGTATCCGTCGACCAATGCCACCAGCATAGGAAAGAACGTCACAAGAGCCACTAATAACACCTTGGGTGTCAGATCAAATCCGAACCACAGCACAACCAAAGGTGCTATTGCGACCAGCGGCAGCGTCTGGCTGACGACAAAAATCGGGAATAATGCCTGGCGCACGCGCGGCATGAAATCGAGTACAACTGAAAGGCCAAAGGCCACCGTCAACGACAGTGAAAAACCCGCAAACGTTGCCTTAAGTGTCGGGACCGTGTTGCTCCAAAGCATATCGCGGTTCAACACCATTTGATCCAGCACACGCGAAGGTGCGGGCAACATCAGCGGGGAAATACCCGACAGATACACGTAGATTTCCCAAATGGCGAAGGCGCTGAGTACACTTAAAACGGCAGGTAAACCGCGGGCCAGGCCTCCACCGGGATGGCGGGGCAAAGGGTTCTGCATCAGATCAGCGCTTGGATGGGCTGTTGGCGGAAACTGTCAGGTCAATCGTGACATGGCCATTGGGTGGGCCGAACTGGCAAAAGGCCTGCTGCAGTGTGGCAAAGACCGGACCTGCATCGCCGGTCAGCCGGGTACAGAAGTTCTTGGATCGGTCAAAAGTGTCGCTTTGCTTGAGAAAGTTGATGCACCCCATGATCTCGGCCATATGGTCGTGCGCACCCATCACATAAAGTGAAAACTGTGCGTCAGCTGTCTGGCTCTTCAAAGGTGCCGCAGCTATTGCCGCAAGCGCGGAATGTTGGCGTGACGTCAATGGCTCGGAGGGGTTGGCCAAAGCCCTGGTCTGACAGATCGGATCATCCGGCTCGCCAGGGCAGCCACGGGACAGGGTGGCGCGCAAAACAACATGCTGGCCGGACGCTGCAGCAGCAGCATACAAATCGCGTAATGCAGGAAACAGAATGTCGGGCGGGCCGACGATAAGGGTCGATATGTCATCTGTTTCGATCCGTAACTTATTGCGCCACGGATCGAGCGCTGCAAGCGCCGACAGTATTACGTCAACGAATCCATCGGTCATGGGGTAAAGGGAAACTTGTGCGCCTGCAAACATGTCTGTCCTCCTTGCTACGCTGGCATTATCCAGATCAGCTTTTAAGGGTACGTGGGCTTGCGCCCCCCATCTCAGCCGCAGCGTAATGCGGCTCCCCTGTGGTAAAGTTGATAGTACGCTGGTCAGCCAGGAGAAGGCAACACACGAAAACCAAAAAACGTGATTTTTACTTCTCTCACGAAATCAACGACTTACCAGTATCCTGCTAAAAAGAGTGGATGTGACTAGGATGTTAGAGTTTCAAATGGTCCGGGCGATTTACCCTTCAACACAGGAAAAAGTGAGAGCCGGCTCGCAAGTCAGCTCTCACCCGTCGATCTACTTCAGTTAAAGCATTTTTTTCAGCTCGCCATAATCACCACCGGTGCGAAGCAGCAGCGTGATGTCATTATCGTTTCGGTTGCGGAAGAACCAGCCATGGTTACCAGTGAACGCGGCTTCCAGTTCGCCTTCATCTTCAGGAACGCCCCGACCCTTCTCGTATGATATGGACTGGCCACCGCCGTCACCGTGGGTATCGAAGTTGACGGGGCCACCTTCTGATGCCCAGAAAAAGCGGGCGATGGCGCCTGCTTCCATGGTGAGTTTTAACTCCGTACCTTCATCGGGGGTCAGGACGACACGCACCTCATCTTGCCATTGGAATTCAGCACTGGGTGTCGAGGCAGTTTCTTCCGTTTTTAACTCGACGTCAGGGTTAGAATCAGAAGCCGTCTCGGAGGCTTGCTCAACGGGCTCTGAGGAATTCTCACCGCTGGAGGACTGCGCTGGCACCATTTGAGCGGCTTCGTCGGCGGCGGCTTCTTCGGCGAGTTGCTCCTTAATTTCTCCCATTTCCGTCAAGCCGAGTAGTCGGCCAGCGCCGGTCGGGTCTATGGCATACTCTGCGGGCATTACTACGGTCACCAGAAGCACGACCGCGACAACGGCAGCGACGAGGGTGGAGCGAAGCAATTGCGCGGAACTGGGTAAGTCATTACGTGAGGGTATATCGGTGTTGTACATAAAAAAGTCTCCAGAATTAAGCAAAAAAATAACCGGTGAGCTGATAACCGATGAGCACGAAACCTGCGCTCATCATGGCCACGTTGGTGGTATAGGCATGGCGCAAAAAGCCATCGGTTTTACGCCAGTAGCTCATGACGATGAGGATCATCGCCAATGCCAGAAGCTGTCCAATTTCCACACCCACATTGAACGCGAGCAGGTTTGGTATCAGTCCATCCGGGGAGATTTCGTACTCAATGATCTTCGTGGACAGGCCAAAGCCATGAAAGAAACCGAAGATCAGGGTTGCGGCTTTGGTGTTGGGCTGAAAGCCAAACCAGCGCTGATAAGCGCCCACGTTATCCAGTGCTTTGTAAACCACCGATAAGCCAATGATGGCGTCGATGAGATAGCTGTTAATGCCCACGTTGAAGTACACGCCCAGCAGCATCGTGGTGGAATGCCCCAGCGCAAAAAGACTTACGTAGATTGCGATATGCTGCATTCGGTAAAGGAAGAAGACGACACCCAGCAGAAACAGAAGATGGTCGTAACCGGTGACCATGTGCTTGGCCCCCAGATACATGAACGCAATGAGGTTCACCCCGGTCGTTTCCTGAATGTATCCCTTGTCACCCTGAGCAATGGCATGGGCCAAAAGATCCGGGCTGATTACAAGCAAACCCAGCGTCAGGAATATCCAAATTAAGCGGCGATCGCCAGCGGCCGTGTTTGCACGCCCATGACCGCCCGACAAAGTTGACAACATAATGACTCCAATTTTTCGTTTAAAAAGCTGCAGTGCAGCGTGGCTTAAACAATCAAGGAGGCTTTGGGTGGACGGTCGAGCCGGTAACGAAAACTGCGGGGAGAGTCTCCGGCATAGGGAATAAGCTGCCGGAGTGAGATCGAATAGTTACCGATGAGGCGGAGTTTCTGCTGACCCTCGGTTTCGTGGCTATGATTACCGGCGTCATGATGCGGATGATTACCTGCGTTCTCGTCAAAATCATCGTGACTGTGTGAGTGATCACTATGATCTAACAATATAGATTCGCTCAGCTCGGCGAGACCATGAGACGACGTCTCACCGACGAACGAGAGCGTCATGCCGACCAGGGCAATCAGCAAGACAACAGGAGCAATCATTTTTTTGCGGTGGATGGCCGAAATCATAGGTGGCAGTTCGCTGGTTCGCTGTTGGCTAAATTTCAGGGCAGAGCCTATCATCCTCCCCAGGGGGATAGGAAGTAAAATGGTAAATGATCAAAAGCACGATTCACATCCGGATATCATCAAACGCCTGAAGCGGGCTCAAGGTCATTTGGGTAGCGTACTCAAGATGATTGAGGGCGGGCGGCCCTGTCTGGAATTGGCGCAACAGCTTCATGCCGTGGAAAAAGCCATTCAACAGGCAAAGAGGGTGTTGGTTCAGGACCACATTGAGCACTGCCTGGATGACGCGATTGGACCATTGAAACCTGATCAGAAAAGACGCGTTGATGAGTTCAAAGCCATTGCCCGTTATCTTTGACGGTTTGTGAACCATGCTTCAGATTCTAAAACATCGCACCTACCGGCACCTGTTTTTAGCTCAAGTGGTTGCTCTGATTGGGACCGGTTTGGCGACCGTCGCACTGAGTCTTCTGGCGTTTGACCTGGCGGGCAACAAAGCCGGTCAGATACTGGGCACTGCGATGGCGATCAAAATGACCGCCTACGTGCTGATCGCACCGCTGGCGTCGGCTCTGGCTGAGCGAGTGCCCCGCCGAATGCTGCTGGTGTCGCTTGATCTGGTGCGTGCGGTAACGGCGCTCGCCTTGCCCTTTGTTAGCGAAGTATGGGAAGTGTATGTGCTGATCGCTATACTCCAGTCTGCCTCCGCCGCGTTCACTCCCACCTTTCAGTCCACCATTCCAGATACGCTTGCGAATGAAAACTGCACTCACGTGTTGTGTAACGCACACCACAAGTGTGAATTAACCCGAGCCTATGAGCACGATGGGCAGCAATGGGCCTGGAAGATGGAAACCATGCTCGATCAGATTAACGAAGCGGTAAAAGACGCCGGAGGGTGCTTGCCGATGCAAGAGAGCAAAAA
>Ga0307952_1000136_pt1 | contig 45622 bp, 39 predicted proteins | sample OrgLakmetagen376_FD_201821 | JGI IMG/M metagenome (GOLD analysis project Ga0307952, IMG submission 201821) | Saline water microbial communities from Organic Lake, Antarctica - #376 | ecosystem: Environmental > Aquatic > Non-marine Saline and Alkaline > Saline | place: Antarctica: Organic Lake...
TTGTTCTTATTCAGTCTCGGGCGCTTCAGCGCTGACCAGCTCGTTTTGCCAGTCGCCGTAGTTTTGTTTTTTGCCAACCAGAGTCCATTTTGTTCGTCCATTGGCGCTGCGGCCTGAAATAACTGCGGCTGCTGCACTCGGGCTGGAGAAACCGTGATCCTGACTAAAGGCTCGTTCACCAGTGGAGGCTTCCACTAAAACCTTATCTTGCACCAACTGGTCGAAAAGGTTGGCATAGCCCCTGGGGGAGCCCATCCACTTGGGCCGCGCCTGGGAACCTTTTAGAACCACAAAGTCCCCATCCACTTCCTGGGCTTGGGCACGGATTCCATATTTGGGGATTTCCAACTCGAAGAGTGGAGAGGTCAACGAGGTATCACCTGACTCAGTCAGTTTGGTGCCGGAGGGGTCGCGGAAGAACTCAAAACCCAGCACCGGTAGGATGGTACGAATCTGTTCCGCGAAGGAGGCCATGTCGGCTTGGTCGGATTCCGGCAATACGCTGTAGTCATGGGAGGTACCATTCACCAGCCCGCAGCGGGCTGACTTGATGGCCTGGCTGATCAGTTGGCTTTCCAGGTATTTCACATGGGCTTTGGTGAGGTTTTGGTCTTTGCTGGTAATCAGGCAGACTTTTTCCCAGAAATCCTTGCCGCCTTGTGGTTCTGGGCGATTGTGCTGTTTGAGGCGTTTGGCAACGTCGTCGGACTCACCGATATAGACCAGTGGACGCAGGGTGTTCTCGGGATCGGGGCCAACCAGGAAGTAGATGCCGGTGCGACTGCACTCGGGGCGCTGGACCAGTTCGGTGAGCTTGGTACGCGGGCCGGTGAGAGCATGGCCAGTCCAGTTCATGATCTCGGCGGTGAGGAGGCCATTGGGGCTGCCGTCAACGAGGAATAGGCGGATGCTGCGGCCTTGGGTCATGCTTCTGCCTCCAAGCCTGCCTGACGTGCTCCTTCATTAAATGTGCTTTTATCGGCGGGTGGTTGCCAGTTGCGGACGTCGATTTTGCCTGTGACTGCAGCGGAGACAAGGGCTGAGCGGCGCTCTTTCAGCAAAGCAATACCTTTTAGAGCTTCGGTGGAAAGTAAGGCGAGTTTTGCAGTCTCAACGTCGACGAAACTGCAAATTCTGCTTTGTTCCGCAATAGTTGGTAGCAAAACAATCATTTCGCGTATTTTTTCGAGATGGAGGTTAGTCACAGATGTTTTCTGGCCTAAATCCCTGAATTGCTCTGATGCAAAATCGCTCGATAGCACTTTTTCTAGAAACTCAGATGAGATCTCTGAAGTGCTTTTAATCAAGCACAACGAAACGAAAATGCTGAATTGAAAATCCCAGTCGACGATTTTCGTCAAGCCGATCGTCCCATTCTTTGACAATAGAATATCGCCCTTAGCGGGATTACACCGCTTAATTAATTCAGCGTGTTCATCTTCTGGGATACGCTTAATTTCTTCCATATTAATTTTGGTTGATTGGATATCTTTGACTCGAATAAACGGGATACCAGTATCAACGTACGTCGGAGTGAAATGTGCGCCATCAATTATCTGAGAAGTGACCTGTTTTAACCTTTTTAGTTGCCAATGCGCCGGTATCTCTCCAAGCCATTTCACCCCGGAATCCTTCGTCGGCACATCGGGATCAAGCCCTTTGGTCACCGCACGGGAAATCACCGCCTGGCGCTTTTCCTTGAGCAGGTCGATCAGGCGCTTTTGTTCTTGGATCAGGATGTCGATTTTGGCGGTTTCATAGTCGAGGAAGCGGGCGATTTGGGCTTGTTCGTTAACTGTGGGAGCAGCAATCATTAACCACTTCATATCGTCATACTTCATCGACTGGCGCAACCCACCACCCATCGAATAGAAAACTTTCATGAGGTCATAAGCTCTAAAAAGGTAGCTAGAGAAAGCAGCGTCAAATTTGTGAACCACAACAGCTAAATAAGCTGAGGTAATGATCCCCTTCTCAGAAACGATTGCGCTTCTAAGGCTTTTTTTGTCATTTTGTAGATCAGTCAGGCGAAATACGATGTCGTCTATATGAACGATTTGGTACGTTTCGAACGACGCTGGCAATAACCCATCTAAAGTGGTGATGTCCTTGTTTACGATTCGGCCATAACTTAAAGATAAAAGATTGTTGCACTTCATACCTTTGTTTGAAATCTTTCTTTCAGAAAATCGACTAAAAAATGGCAACAATTGCCAGTCTGACGGAATTGCTCCAAGCCATGGAATTCCTGATTCTGTATATTCCGCGTATCCTGAAATGGTCATGCAGACAACCCCTCAATCATTTCCTTGATCCTATCGGTGCACTGCTTAAGATCCGCATCAATCTCTTCCAGCGGCCGAGGTGGCGTAAACACATAGAAATGCCGATTAAACGGAATCTCAAAGCCGACAATACCCACCTCGCCATCCTGCTCATCCGTCTTGGACTCGTCGATCCAAGCATCCGGTACGTGGTGTATCACCTCCCGCTGGAAGTAGTCGTATACCGACTCACCCAGGGGCACGTTCTCGTTATCCCTTAATCCGCTGTCAGGCTCTGGCTTGCCTTTGCTTTCACAGATATCCGCCTCCGGGTCCCGTTCGCTCAGTGCGTTTAGCAGGGCTTTGAGCTGCGGTGTCCCGGGGTAGACTTGGTGATCGGTCAGTGAGGCTTTCAATAGTTTCTGGAACTGTGGGCGCTTCTGGTGAACGGTATTGCTGTCCACGGCGCGACAGGCCGCGAGGATTTTCTCCTGCTCTTTGGCCGGCATTTTCTGAATCGCTTTTTCTTCCGTGATGCGCGCAATGCGCTCTTCAGAGGTCTGAAAGTTCAGGCGTAAGGGGCGCTCCACGGTAATGCGACGGTAGCCAAATGCGTCGTTGGGGAAGATCTTGCTCTTTCCTGTTTCCTGGAATTCCCCGTAAAGCCGCACGATCTCATCCTGGTCGGCTTCACTGACCAACTGGCGCTTGCTGCCGAGGGATTTGCGCATCTTAGAGGCCCGGTCAGAGGCATCAATCAGCTGAACCTTGCCCTTGCGCTCTGCCGGTTTGTTGTTGGACAGAATCCAGATGTAGGTGGAGATACCGGTGTTGTAGAACATGTCGGTGGGCAGGGCGACGATGGCTTCCACCATATCGCTTTGCAGCAGATAACGGCGGATCTCGGATTCGCCACTGCCAGCCCCCCCGGTAAACAGCGGTGAGCCGTTCAGAATGATACCAATGCGCGAGCCGCCATCCCGGGGATCGCGCATCTTGCTGACCAGGTGCAGCAGAAACAGCAGGGAGCCGTCAGACACCCGGGGCAGGCCCGGTCCAAAGCGGCCATCAAAGCCTTTGAACTTGTGCTCGTCGGTAACCTGTTTCTGGACCTTTTTCCACTCCACGCCAAACGGTGGGTTGCTGAGCATGATGTCGGCTTTAAGGTCGTAAAGCTGGTCGTCGGAGAGAGTATTGCCCAGTCTGATCTGCTCGACTTTCTGGCCCTTGATCAGCATGTCCGCCTTGCAGATGGCGTAAGACTCCGGGTTCAGCTCTTGGCCGTGCAGGGAAACCGTCACTTTGTCGCTGACCTGCTGAATATACTCTTCCCCTTCTGAGAGGAAGCCACCTGTGCCAGCCGTGGGATCGTAGATGGTGACGATGCTATTGGGCTGCAGCTTATGCTCCTGGCCGGTCAGCACCAGCGAGGTGGTCAGGTGCACGATGTCCCGAGGCGTAAAGTGCTCCCCGGCGGTTTCGTTGGAGCTTTCGGCAAACTTGCGAATCAGCTCTTCAAAGATCAACCCCATGCCGAAGTTGGAAATGCGCTTGGGGCTCAGGTCGATGCTGGCGAAGCGTTGCACCACCTGGTAAAGCAGATTATTGGCGCCGAGCTGTTGAACAAAATCCTCAAAATGGAAATGCTCGAAGATCTCCCGAGCATCCTGGCTGAAGGACTGCACATAGTTCATCAGATCGTCAGCGGTTTGGGTGTCAGACAGTGAGCCCAGTGACAGCGGTGAGGCGTTAAAGAAGGGCTGCTCTGCTTCACGCAGCAGTAATTTCTCGCGCACGGCGTCTGGTTTATCGGCGTGCGCCTTGGCACCGGACAGAACGTTGTCCTTGGTGGGTTCCAGAACGCACTCCAGGCGCCGTAACAGAGTGAAAGGCAGAATGACGCGGCCATATTGGGACTGCTTGAAATCGCCCCTTAGGAGGTCGGCTACGGACCAGATAAAGGCGGCGATCTGACTGTTGTTCTCGGCGTTCACTCGGGGACCACTCCATGCGGTTGATATTCTTAACTGGTGACTGCCCAAGGGTAGCCCATAGAAGGTTTTTTTGTGAGGGGTGAGCTGGAGGTGGGGTAATAACCTCCTGACTCTTCCTGGGCAATACCATACCAGAATTCAGCAGCTTGGATGGGGACCATGCCTGGACACGGAATACTCTCGCTCATAACGAAGATCATCAGCTTGGGATATGCGCGAGGGCAGGAATACGTTCCTTTGAGTTCCATACACGGCCACTGTCTTCACACCTCTTAGCTCCTCAACGATGTACAAAAAGGTCTGATTGTCAGCGTAGGGACAGCAAGTTTCGATCATCCTTGAGACCTTAGTTTGCAAAGCATTCTGATCCTGTATCGTTGCAGTGGGTATCACGCAGGACTGTACGCCCGCCCAGTTATCGGGATCTGCAGGCTGAACCCATTCCCGTTTGATTCGTTGAATTAGTTTTCCTTGGGCCTGCAAATTAATCAGGTGTCGGGATACGCCCATGAAAAATGTGAATACGGGTGTCACCCTGGGCCTCCCGTCTTTTGTTTGATTTACGTCTAGCCGCAGAAGCCGCAGCGTGGTTCTAACATTGTTTCGCCAGAATCCTTGTGCACCGGCGATGGATAATTGCTCTAGCAGCGTTTCTAGCTGTTTTCGGAGATCTAAAGGAGCGCAGGGTACGCCCGCCAGTGTAATGGCCATCCAGTTTGGAAAAAGTCGTGGGTCACTTTTCGACGTATGCGTGAATTCGCTGCTAATCGCCGATCGTAGTGCGGATGCCCAATTTTGACCTCGCATTCGTTGGCAGTCGGGGCAGAACCGGTGATGACAGGCCAGCAAGTATGGATTGGTCACGGCGTGTTCAAACGGGTACGTTTTCACGTTTTGCCCGCACTCGAGAATCATCCTTGCTTGGTAGTTTGTTGATTCATTTCCTTGGAAGTAGGCAGCGACTTCCGCGACCGTTGGCAGTTGGTTTGGTTTGATTTCCATAAGGGTTGCTCTTTTAGGCGAAACGGGTAGGCGAGGATGGGTGGAGAGTCGGAGCCTACTCAGCTGCTGGGGGTTCTGCTTGCGCCAAAGTTGTGGCTGCCTGATCCAAATAGCTTGCTGGCAAGCTTTGCGAAGTAGCTGAGGCGGCGGAAAAGGTCGTCGTATCGCTCGCCTCTCCTGATCCTGTAGATGGCATTTCTAGGGATGCTCACAAGCCCGTCAGCTAAATGTTCGTCCAGTCCTAGCGCACTCGCCCAGGCGCTGCTTATCATGCCGTAGAGGCTTCCTGAGTATGGATTGAACTCACCCAGTCCACGAAAGGTCTGCTTATTGAAGAAGAGGGCGCAGTGATAGTGGGGTCTGCCGCTTTGTCCAAACTCCCTGGTCCAAACGAAATTGAGTTTAGTCGGGTGGAACCTCTTCCCATCTCGCATTGCCTGCGCCTGCCTCGCTTTAATTTTGGCCTTCAATGATGCAATGAACCTGCTAAATAACGGGCGCCAATCTGGTTGGGCCATCCAGTCGAACTGCAAGGGGAGTCTAAGGTCGACCCTGACGGCCATTATGCTGGCATGATCCTGCAATGCGCCCTCAATGGTTTGATTAATTCGCTGGAGGTAATTGTGAATGAACGGGCCTTGCTGCCAAACGAGAGGCATCCCGTTGTAGTAGTAGCCATTGAAAATCCAGAGGTTTGGATCTGAAGAGTGTCTATGGAGGTAGGGTGTATCAATCATCATTATTTCCTTATTAGTCAATCACCAGACACAGCAATCCCTAGGTAACCTGTTTGATGGATAGGCTTCCTATAGATGTCTGATCTAGTTATTCAATTGGTTGTATATGGTGATGAGATAGATGGCGTGATGCCGGTAAGTAAATACTATTTAAAGCCTACATCTGGTTTGCCGATGCGCCTTGAATGTCGGGTTCAAATTGCGCGAGCGAGCATGAGAATTTCAGAGCGACGTTGCTCTGTATCAATATCAAGGTTATTTGGGTAAGCGCCGGTTATTTTCGAGGGAGTCAGTCAAGCAACCGAATTACGGTTGATCGGGTGGCTCTCGATATCGCGGTTTTCAATTCGTTCTGTGATCCAGCTATGGAGCTCTGAATCGAGCCAGCCGACGCTGCGACCTCCAAGGGGTATGGGTTTAGGGAAGGTGCCGGCACCCACGTATTTGTATATGGTTGAACGGGCGAGGCCGGTTTTCTCGATGACCTCTTTGAGTCTGAGGATTCGCATGGTTGTATCTCCTGGGTGGTTGTGTCCAGAAGATAGGAGGGGGCGTGTAAGGAATGATCTATGGCAGGCTATCATCGTCCCTGATTGCGTTTCTCGAAGCAGGAGTGCGCTGATCGTCGAGTAGGCGGCGAGGCGAAAGGGTATAGGTCACGTTCTGAGGTCGATTCGCTCAAGCCTGATTTCCGACCGTTTGCCGGTACCGGAAGGTAATATCCGATAGGTTGTGATTGGTGCGCTCATAGGGCTCGCGCGTTTGGGCAACTTGCCTACTCGGATGCACAGCGATGCAAGCTGATGGGAGAGTTCCTCCAGGTCGGCGCAGAGGCTGTAGAACATGCGACTGTATTCGCCGCTCTTTTTCACTGCGGTAGGGCGCTCTCCGGTCAGTTCTTGCACAAAATCCTCACTGGCGTGGTCTTGCTCGTTCCTCCATTCTGACGCAGAAAGGATTGAGTTTGGGTTGCTGAGCAATTTCGCCGCATAGCGCTCTATTACGCTCTGGGTATACAGTTTTGCGGCGGCGCGTCTAAGAAGATCCGGGGCATTCTGCTCCCATGAGCCAGGGCTTATCCGTGTCTCTTTTATGCCGGTAGGTGTTTCGGCATGCTCTGCTGCGGATGCGAGGCGATCTCGTAACCCAGGATGACCGAGTTTCATTGCAAGTTGATCCATTTCCGTCGTTGTGCAGCCTTTCCCTTGAATTGGAATTGGTTCAGCTTGAATGCCTGTCGCTCGTAGGATGGGGTGGTTGAGGTTCAGGTAATAGATAGAGTTAGGTTTTCCGAGAACGGCTCCCTCGACCAGGCCTGGAACGACCTCGGTGATGAGCCCAAGTTCTTGAAGCTGAGAGAGTCTTCTCTGCATCTGGGACTTAGGGAGTCCGATGTATTCGCTCAGTTTCGATTGGCTCGTCGTTGAAACTACGCCTGAATGATCCGCTTTGGCCAGAAGTATAAGCAGTAGCATGAACAAGCTGTTGCTCAGGCCAGCCTGTGCAGCATGCTTCGGATATTTCAGTCTGTTACTGATTAGGTTGAAGCTCTGTTTGACGAGCCTAGCTCGAAAGAAGTCCTGATCGTTTATATCGCCTCTCCAACTGCCGGCGACTACCTTTCTCAATTTTCTTGGTCGACCTAGTCTGCCTTGTTCCGTGATTTCTTCGATAAGCCCCTGGTCTCTTAATTTATGCAGCGCTCTGAACGATGCCTCTTTGGTGAATCTGAAGCGTGTTCCGAGCTGAGCTCCGTTTTCTCTTACCGACCCAAAACTCCCAGGACTGGTGGTGCTTTCTGAGGTAAATAACATAAGGATCAGAAAAAGTTTTTCATCTGGCTTCAGATTCGGGATGATTGAGTTTAGGCATTGGAGCGATGAGTGCATGAGCAGTTAAATTACCCTTTAAAAACCGGAATAAACTGACCGTACCAAATTTGAGTACCTGTTAAAAGCAAGAATTAATTAATTTAAAAAACGTGCAAATCACGTTTAAATTAGGTGTAAGAGATGTTGGTGCGGGAAATAGACCACATTTAAATAACGTTTGACAGTGGTTTTGCACAAATTTTTACAACGTTTAAAGTGTTTTTTTATAACATTTTGTATACGTTTAAACCATGCCATTTAACGTAACGTAGTATGCGATTGATTAGCTTAGAATCTATAATTGTGCATATTGCACTTACTTTTCGGATGTTAGTTCGGCAATAGGAGAGCGAGCATGAGTGGTCAGAGACCTTGGTTGACCAAACTGGGAGGGCTTCCGGTCACGGCTGTAATTGGCGACCAGTCGTTTGCAGATCCAGTCAAAGTGTCTCAGTGGCTGGAAGACGCAGACGAATTTCAATGCCAGTGGGCAGTGCGATACCTGTGGCGCCAGGTTTCAAAAGACTCCTTAGAGCTTTACCTGGGTGATTGGAGTCCTGGCCAGTTTGCAGCGTTGGTCGAATGGATGCTCTGCGGTGAAGGGTTGATGTTTGGAGGGTCGACCTTTCCCCTGCCACTTTATGGGATTCGTCGACATGGGGCGGACCACTTTGCTAAGGCAAGAAATGCGTGGAACCAGCGTGTAAACCGCCAAAGAAAGGCCGAGCAGGCCGCAAATACAATAACCGTGGATGCCGACACTAAACGCAAGATTCAGAAATTAGCCGCTGAGCATAATTTGAAAGGCGATGAGTTCCTGTCGATCCTGATAGACCTTGTTGCGGAGCGGCGTGGAGCAGTCGAGGGTATTTTAAAGCAGCGCAAGGAAGCAAAAAGAGCTGCACTTGCCTCGGATCTTGGTTGGTTGTCTCCGCCAGCCAGAGGAACTGACTCATCTCTTTGATCAGAGTGGGTTTAGGTTCAACAAGTTGGGGTAGAGCGTTGCGGAAAGCTTTGGCCCTTGCGAAGCTTACTACTTGGACTTAATGGTATCGAGATAATCTGCCCAAGCCTGCATCATTCGTCGGCGATCCTCGATGAACTCGGTTCTGTTGTAAGCCCGCCCGTGCATATCGGCAACACGATGGCCTAGCTGCATTTCAATCAGGTGAACGGAGTACTTGAGCTCCTCCTGGAGCAGAGTCCGTGCCATAGCTCGAAAGCCGTGGGCCGTCATCTTGCCCCCGTACCCCATCCGATCCAATGCTGCTTTGATCGCCACGTTACTCATGGGTCGTTTCGCATCGCGGGCATTGGGGAATACATACCGGCTCCGGTGTTGGGTAACTGGTTCTACTTCCTTAAGGATGGCAACTGCCTGTTGTGAAAGCGGCACTATCAAAGGAGCGCCATTTTTCGTTGTTGGGAGTTCCCACTGAGCCTTGTCGAAATCGATCTGCTCCCAAAGCATCTGTCTGGTGTCGCCGGGGCGCGTAAACACCAGCGGGGAGAGCCTTAAGGCGGCTGAAGTTGCAAAGTGGCCTTGGTAGGCATGGATGTCTTTAAGGAGCTGTGAGACTTTTTCAGGGCGAACGATTGCGTGTTGGTGTTTCACCTGTGTGTTGGGTAAGTAGCCGGTCAGGTCGCGGGTAACGTCGGAGTCGACCCTCGATGTTGCAACCGCATACCGGAACACCAGGCTGATAAGGGTTTTGACCCTGTGGGCGGTCTCTGTGTTGCCTTTTTTGACAATGGCATCCAGGACCTGCAGGACATCTGCGGGCAGAATGGAACGGATAGGGCGCCTGGCCAGCAGAGGAAAAGTGTAGATTTCCAGTCTTCTCCAGTTCCGGACTGCATTCGCCTCCGTCACTTCAACGGAGTGCTTCTGCTTGTACCAGTCCTCGCAGAGCGTACGGAAGGTATTCTCGCCGTCCGATACCCGCTGTGTGGACTCCAGCCGCCTGTGAGCACTGGGGTCGGTTTTCTGCTGGAGTAATGCCTTGGCTTCATCGCGGGCCTTGCGGGCAGCTGCGAGAGTCACTTGTGGGTAACTGCCAAGCGATAACGTCTTCTCGTTACCCGCAAAACGATACCTAAACCACCAATATTTGGACTCATCCTTGATAACCAGTGTCAGGCCGCCTCCATCCGCCAACTTCCGTATCTTCCCGGAACCCTTGGCATTTTTGACTTCAGTGGCGGTGAGTTTGTCGCGTGGGCGGGCCATGACTGTCCAGTTTGTGGGTAACGAGGTCTGAAAAAGCTGCGTTACCCACAATGTTACCCACAAGTGAGCGTGGATGCCAATGGATCAATATGGATGTGACAGGCATAAAAAAGCCCCGTTTCCGGGGCTTTGGGGCGTTTCAGTGTATCTCGCTGGACCTCCTGAAACTCTTGGTTGGTGGAGACGGCGGGAATTGAACCCGCGTCCGCCAGTACTCAGCCTTGAGATCTACATGCTTAGCGTCTCTCTATTGATTTAAGTTCAAGCGACCCGAGAGCCAGGGTGCAGGAACCGATCTCTTTAAATCTTAGCCTTTAGCCAGTGAGATCTGGCAAAAGGAGCATCCCGTAAGCGATGACGTCCTGAGATGTTGCTTCCAGGCTACGGGCGACCTGGTCAGGACGGACCAAAACAGCTTAAGCCGCTAGGCTAAACTGGTTGGACTGGTAGTTATCGTCGTTTGCGACTATTGCGTTGCAGCTTTGGATTAACGAGATTGGCTGCCATCTCGACATGCACCCAAGGGTTCGCCACCAGCGTCGAAGCCATGTCGTCCCCTTATCCAAGAGTATATGTGGCCGGGCTAACCGACTTCAAGGTCTTTCATCGTCTGTTCATGTGTTTGCGCCTGTTTTTCCAGGGCGTGTTCATAGAGTTCGAAAAAACTTTCGCGGAAATAAGCCATGGCTGACTCGGGTTCTACGGGGATACTTTTGTCGATGGTAATGCCGAATTGCACGGTGCCAGCGTAGCTGAAGATACTGAGGCCAATGCCGATGTTGCCGCTCTGGGGAACCCAGAACATGGGCTGCTTCAGTCTCGCACCGGCCAGATACACCGGTTTTTTCGGGCCGGGCACGTTGGTGAGCACGGCAGACGCTTTGCTGCTGAGCAGCGCTATGGCCCTTCTTCCCAGCACGTCCGGACCGCGCCCAAAAATATCCAGCAGGCTGTAGGTCACCTGGGCCTGGTAGGAGCGCTTCAGCCGGTTCATGTTTTGCTGGATCTGGCGGAACCGCATGATCGGGTCATTCACTTCCACGGGCAGTGTTACCAGCACCAGGCCAAACTGGTTGCCCAGGGTTCCTATAGGTTGATGCATTGGGCGCAGGTTAAAAGGCACCGCCACCCGGATGCCGAACTCTGGCGGTGTTTCGCCACTGTTATGGAAATGTTTGTGCAGGGCGCCGGCGGCGGCGCACAGCAATACGTCGTTGGCTGTGCCGCGCAGTGCCCGCGCGCATACCTTTACTTCCGCAAGGTTTAAAGGTTCGGCCCATGCAACCTGTTTGCGGCCGCTGAGGGCAGGGTTCAGGCAGGTTTTTGGTTCAGCTGGTGTCAGGCCCAGTTTCAGCAGATCCAGAGAGATGTTGCCAGCGGTCCTGGCGAGCTTCATGGGGTAGTCGGGTTCTGATCGGATTGATTTCAGAAACAGGCCCGCCTGCTCTCTGGCCGCCTGGCCGGTCTGAAACAGTCTTCGGGCGGCGGTGCCGATCCGCCCGTGTTTTCGGCTCGGCAAGCCCGATGCGCTGACAGGTCGGATCTGGCGCAGGTCCGGTTCTGCCTGTCGGTCGGTGAGTGACAGCAGCACCCGTACCAGTGAAATACCATCGGCGATGCAATGGTGAATCCGCACCAGCAGGGCGCAACCGCCTTCATACTGGTCTATGTAGTGGATTTGCCAGAGTGGGCGACGGAAATCCAGCGATGCGCTGTTCATCTCGCTAACCAGTTGCTGAAGCTCGGATTTGCCTGCATTGCCTGCCAATGCCGTGCGGTGGACGTGGTTGTCAAGATGGAACAGCGGGTCGTCCTGCCAGTAGGTTTTGTCGCCCTGGTGGAGCACTCGCTGTCGGAAACGCCGGAAGATCAGAAAGCGCTCACGGAGGGTGCGTTTCAGGCGATCGACCGACATTGGCTGCTCGAAGATAAGTACCGCAGAGATCATCATTGGATTCTCCGGGCTTTCCATACGCAACCAGGAGCGGTCCACGGAAGACATTGGTGTGAGTGGTGCGGGGGTCTGATCCTTTGCCATTATCTGTTCCCTGAGGGTCGCTATCCTTTCAGCCTCCGCTCGGAAAGCTACGACAAAGGGTCAGTATAGGCCGGTCAAGGACCGACCGAAAGAGGATGCAGATACGACATGAATCAGCGGTTCACAGGTTGGTGTCGCGAAGAATACGCTGTTTCTGGCGGTTCCAGTCGCGCTCTTTTTCGGTCGCGCGTTTGTCGAACAGTTTCTTGCCTTTCACCAGTGCAATCTCACACTTCACTTTGTTTTTCTTCCAGTAAAGCGCCAGTGGAATGCAGGTGTAACCCGCCTGGTTCACCTTGCCGACAATCCTGGCGATTTCCTTGGCGTGTAGCAGCAGTTTGCGCGTGCGGGTCGGGTCCGCAATCACATGGGTGGATGCAGTGATCAGCGGCGTCATGTGGGAGCCCAGCAGCCAGGCTTCGCCGCCTTTGAGCAGAACGTAGGCGTCAGTCAACTGCCCTTTGCCAGCCCTCAGGGATTTTACTTCCCACCCGAGCAGCGACAGGCCCGCTTCGAAGCGATCTTCGATGTGGTATTCGTGTTTGGCCTTTTTATTCAAGGCAATGGTGGCGCTCGGGGCGCCAGGTTTCTTTTTGCTCATGAAGCGATAATCCGGGGTCGGACGGGAATTTGCCGGTCAGCACAGCGACCAGAAAAACGAGCATTGTAGCTCAGTACTGCCGGGGCGGTCACGAAATTGACCCTGCGGGGCTGTGCCCCGGTCGTGCGGCTGGCAGATCATCCGCTACAATGTGAATTTCCAACGTTGTAAAGGTATGGAATGCCCAAACCCCACGAAACGCCTTATGAGCCCCACACCGGGTCCTGGGCCCGGCCCACCACATTTTTCTGGGCGGCGCTTGGCGCCACATTCGGGCTGGCAAACGTATGGCAGTTTCCGTATCTCGCCAGTCAGCATGGTGGCGGTCTGTTTGTTCTCCTTTACCTTGCCTGTCTGCTTCTGATTACCCTGCCCCTGATGGTCACGGAAGCGGCAATGGGCCGTTATGCCCGCCACGGTCTGGTACTGGCGATGGATGGTTTTGTTCGCATGGCCCGGTGTTCGAGGTGGTGGTTGTGGGCAGGGCGCCTGGGGATTCTGGCCGCGTTTCTGGTGCTGTCTTTTACTGCCGTGTTCGGGGGCATTGCCCTGGCCTATGTGTTTTTCGGTGCAATTGGTCGGTTTATCGATGCGGGTAATCCGGATGCCGCGGAGATCCTGGCGGGGCTGGTGTCTTCACCGGATCAGTACCGGGATTTCATGGCATGGCACGGATTCTTTCTTGTGTTGGTGGTGTGGGTTTCGATGCAAGGCGTGGCTCACGGCCTGGAGCGGGCGATCCGCGTGGTAGCTCCGGTCATGGTTCTGCTGGTCGCGGGATTTTGCGCATTGGCCGCATGGCAGGGTGAGTTTGGCCGGGCAACGGATGTTGTGCTGGGCTTTGATCATGGTGCGTTTACCTGGCGAAGCCTGCGGTCAGCGCTGTTCCACGCGTTTTTCACCCTGGGTCTGGGGATGGGAGTGTGGGCAGTGTTTGGCGCTTACACGCCCACCGGAACCCGGCTGAAGCGCTCTGTGCTGGCCGTGGTGCTGATGGATTTGCTGATCGCTATTGGCGCCGGTCTGGCAATTTACTCTCTGGTGCCCGGTGGCACCGGGATGGCGGGCGAACGGGGCCTTGATCTGCTGTTTCTGTCTTTACCCGTGGCTATGTCTGATCTGCCGGGGAGCCAGTTCTGGTTGGCCGTGGTCTACCTGTTGATGGTGGTCTGGAGCACGTCACTGGCGTTGTTTGAACCGGTTGTTGGCTGGTTTCGGGAGTGGACGGCTGCACCCCGGGCACTTTCTGTGTTGATCATCGGGCTGGCGGCCTGGCTGGTGGGGCTTGGTTCGCTCTGGTCGTTTAATGTCTGGTCAGACCTGACCTTTGCTGGCGGTACGTTTTTCCGTTGGTTGGAGCTGTTCGCGGGCGGCGTGCTGGTGCCATTGGTCAGCGTTCTGCTCGCGGTGTTCGCCGGATGGTGTCTGACCCGGACACTGGCGCAGAGCATGCTCGGTAACACGCCCCGGCTGTTCCGTCAGATCTGGCTCTGGGTGATGCGGCTGGTGCTACCTGTTGTGGTGGCATTAATCGGGTTGCAGTACAGCTTTTCTGGCGTGATGGCCATGTGCAATGGGTCCGTTGAGGTTGTCTGGTGCCACAGTCTCGATGAGGGGCGCCAGCCGGTCATCCCGACCGATCCGGCGCCCGGTGAAGGGGAAAACCCTGAGACCCGGGACGCGGAATCTCCGCAGGAAGGCGCAGCACCTGAGGATGAAGACGTGAGTTCTCAGAGTACGTAAGCATGGGCAGTCGGTGTTCAAAGGGGTATCGCCCATGCCCGCCAGATTGCGTATCATTGCCTGCCCGATCGAGTAAGCAGGACTCAGTTTTCAATGCCCCATCAGATTGACAAGACAGCGTTGGTGATGCATCCCGCAGAGCGTATGTTTCACCTGGTCAATGACGTTGCCCGTTATCCGGAGTTCCTGCCATGGTGTGCCCGGACCGAGATCCACGAACAGTCTGACGAGCACATCATCGCCTCGATGGACATTGCCAAAGGTGGAATTCGACATCGCGTGACTACGCGGAACCAGCTCGAATCTTCGCAAACTATCGACATTACGCTGGTCGAAGGACCGTTTCGCAATCTGGCCGGTCGCTGGCATTTCAAGCCGCTGAGCGAGCATGCCTGTAAAGTGATTCTTACTCTCGAGTTCGAGTTTACCGGCTCGCTGGCCCGCATGACCTTTGGCCAGGTTTTCAGCCAGGCGGCTAACACCATGGTCGATGCCTTCTGTCGGCGTGCGGATGAACTCTACAGGGAGGGCGCGTGATGATTCGCGTGGAAGTGGCATTTGCGCGTCCGGACAAACAGAAAATCATTAGTCTGGAGGTTGAAGAAGGTTCAACAGCGGTGGATGCGGTCAGGCAGTCCGGTATCGTTGCAGTGTTTCCGGAGATTGAGCCGGGCAGCGTCGATCTGGGGATATTCGGTAAAGCCATAAAGAGCCCGTCAACTCATGAGCTCAGACACGGTGACCGGGTAGAAATATACCGCCCGCTGAAAATTGATCCTAAACAGGCCAGACTGAACCGGGCCAAAAACAAGGACTGAGATCAGTAGGCGGGCGTTTCTTCCAGAAGTTGCGCCTCGTAATGGGAGAACTCCTCATCCTCGTAATAAACAATGACCCGCTGTTCTTCGATGTCGCCACCACGACGCTGAAATGTGTAAACGTAATACTCGCGGGAGGGATCCAGAGGGTTGACCATCAGCGGCGTTCCCAGTACCGACTGGACCTGGTTTCTCGACATGCCTTCGGACAGCGAGGTCAATTCTTCTTCGGTCAGGATATTGCCCTGCTGGACATTAATCTTGTAAACGCCCGGGAAGGCGCAGCCTGCCAGTAGCAGGATGAGTAGAAGCGTTGTGAGCTTTTGCATCGCCGGAGGAAATCCTCTATCTTGGAATGCCTGCCGCAGGCAGGTTTCATACGGATTAAGTCACCATAAAATCAAGTGCGGCATTATCATACCGGAAGCCGCTGAGCACACCAAAGGGCGAATCAAAAACATGGCATCCGAAAACTCCGAATTGCGCAAAGTCGGCCTCAAGGTGACGCTCCCACGGGTAAAGATCTTCAACATTCTGGAGAATGCTCAGGAAGACCATCACCTTAGCGCGGAGGATGTTTATAAGAAATTGCTCGACCAGGGTGACGATGTCGGTCTCGCAACGGTATACCGGGTACTGACGCAGTTTGAGGCGGCCGGACTGGTTTTACGTCATAACTTCGAAGGGGGCCATGCCGTTTTCGAGATGGCCGGAGACGATCACCATGACCATATGGTCTGTACCCAGACGGGTCAGGTGGTTGAGTTTGTGGATGAGGTCATTGAAGAACGCCAGAGAAAAATCGCACAGGAGCATGGCTTCGAGCTGGTTGACCACAGCCTGATTCTTTACGTAAAGCCAGTTGATTCAAAATAATTCGCTGGCAAGGGCCGTCAGTGTTGGGTCGCCTGACCCTTGCTGAACATCTCCCTGGCATGAGCGATGGTGTGTTCTGTCATATCAACCCCGCCCAACATTCGTGCCACTTCACTGACTCTCCCGGTGTCGTCCAGGTTTTCAATTTTCGAGAAGGTGGCGTCCAGGTCGGTAAATTTGCTGACAAACAGATGCTGGTGGCATTGCGCCGCCACCTGCGCCAGGTGCGTCACACAGATTACCTGGCCATTCTCGCCAAGGCTGCGTAACAAACGGCCAACAACTTCCGCGGTACCTCCGCCAATACCCACGTCCACTTCATCGAAGACCAGTGTCGGCGTGGTGGAGGTCTGGGCCACGACGACCTGAATCGCCAGGCTGATCCGCGACAGTTCACCGCCGGAGGCTACTTTGGCAAGCGGGCGAGCGGGCTGTCCGGGGTTGGCGCTGACCAGAAACTCGATTTCTTCCATGCCGTGAGGCGCCGGCTCCTCGTCTTTATTCCGGTTCAAGTGGGTAACGAACTGAACCGCAGGCATGCTCAGCTGTGCGAGTTCGTCTGCAATTCGCTGATCCAGGTTGGCCGCTGCCGCCCGGCGGGCTTCTGATAAATCCGCCGCAGCTTTGTCGAAGTCACCGCGCTGGGATTCCAGCTCCGCTTCCAGTTTCTCGATGCTGCCCTCGCCCTCATCCAGTGAAGCCAGTTCGCGAGCCAGCGATTGATGCAGTTCGGGTAGATTCTCGGGAGCAATACGGTGCTTTCTGGCCATCTGGTAGATTGCACTCAGACGCTCTTCCACCTCCGCAAGCCTGGCCGGGTCGGCTTCATAATCATCCACGAAGCGGCGCAGGTTGTCGCCGGCCTCGCTGATCTGTATCTGGGCTTCATTAAGCATCTGGATGGTGTCCGTCAGTGCGGGCACTTCGACCGGCAGTTGCTCGAGTTGCTGGAGTGCCTGGCGCACCAGCATGGCTGCACTGGTGTCGTCTTCGGTACAAAGCAGTGTGGCTTGATGACAGTTGTGAAGCACACCCTCGGCATGGCTTAACTGTGACTGCTCTGTTTCCAGTGCTTCCTGTTCGTTTTCCTCCAGCGCAAGGCGGTCCAGCTCTTCAACCTGGTAGCGCAGTAACTGAATCCGGGCTTCCGCTTCGTCCGCATTCTGCTGGCGTTCCTGAAGACGCTGGCGGGTGGCGTTCCAGGCTTTCCAGGCCTGGCGGGTGTCACCGGCAAGACTCTCGGCCTGAGCAAACTCATCCAGCAATCTGCGATGGGTTTCTTTCTTCAGCAGGGATTGATGCTGGTGCTGGCTGTGAATATCCATCAGCGTGCTACCCAGATCCTTCAGATGGGTAAGTGGGCAGGGCTGGCCATTAATGTAGGCACGGGAACGGCCGTCCTTGCTGATCACACGACGCAGAATGCAGCCATCGTCGTCGTCCAGCTCATGCGCTTCGAGCCACTGCCGGGCTTCGGAGATCCGTGACACGTCAAAAGTGGCGGTGATGTCGGCCCGTTTCGCCCCATGACGAACGGCACCGGCGTCAGCCCGACCGCCCATCGCCAGCCCGAGGGCATCCAGAACGATGGATTTCCCGGCCCCGGTTTCACCTGTCAGGGCGGTCATGCCCTGGCTGAACTGCAGTTCAACCCGCTCGGCGATGGCGTAGTTGGAAACGGTGAGCTGTGTGAGCATGTGAGTGGCCTCCACCCGGTGGCTGAATACTGTTGGCATATACAGTTACTGGGAATATATACAGGGTTTTTGGTGTTTGCAAATTTCCCCCGGAATTTATGGATGAATGCAGGGGTAAGAGGTTGAAACCCGCGACAGGAACCCCATATCGGTTCGCAAACGTTTTAGCCCTGACGCACCGTACAGGGTTCACAGATGATCCGGTGGGTTGTTTTCCACCGAAGTGCAAGCAGGAGTAGCCATGAGCGCTGACGAAAATCGCAACGAACAAGTGGAAGAAGAGCTGAACAAAGCGGCAGAAGCGGCAACCGCTGATGACGAAGTTGAATCCGAAGCCGATGAGGAGCAGGGCGCCAGTCGCACGGAGACCGAGGCCCTGGAAGCCAAGGTCAAGGAGTATCAGGAGCAGATGCTGCGCTCCCAGGCGGAAATGCAGAACGTTCGGCGCCGGGCTGAGATTGATGTTGAAAAAGCGCACAAATTTGCGCTGGAAAAATTTGTGAAAGAATTGTTGCCCGTCGCTGACAGCCTGGAAAAAGCCGTCGAAAGCACTGAGGGGCATGAAAGTGAAGGTGAAGTGGTTGCCAACATTCGCGAGGGTGTGGAGATGACTCTCACGCTCTTCACCAACAGCCTGCAGAAATTCAACGTCAAGCAGCTGAACCCGGTGGGCGAGCCGTTTGACCCCCAGCAGCACGAGGCAATGTCTATGGTGTCGGCGCCGGATGCCGAGCCGAACACCATCGTGGCGGTGGTCCAGAAGGGTTACACCCTGAACGATCGACTGGTGCGTCCGGCCATGGTGGTGATTGCAAAAGCAGAGAGTGGCCCAAAAGTTGATGAACAGGCTTGAAAAGCTGAGTAACGCGCCAATATAGCCATTAAACGGCGGCGGGTCGGAGTTTGCAGAATAGCTCCGGATCAGCTTGAGGCCAGGAACGAATTGAACTGAAAAATGAATTGGAGTGGTCTAGATGAGTAAAATTATTGGTATCGACCTGGGAACCACAAACTCCTGTGTTGCCATTATGGATGGCGACAAGGTCAAGGTTATCGAGAACGCCGAGGGTGATCGCACCACCCCGTCCATTGTTGCTTACACTGAAGACGGTGAAACGCTGGTAGGCCAGTCTGCCAAGCGTCAGGCGGTCACCAACCCGAACAATACGCTTTATGCCATCAAGCGTCTGATCGGTCGTCGCTTCGAAGACGACGTGGTTCAGAAAGACATCAAGATGGTGCCGTACAAGATTGCCAAGGCAGACAACGGTGATGCCTGGGTAGAAGTGAAGGGCGAGAAAATGGCGCCGCCGCAGATTTCTGCGGAAATCATCAAAAAGATGAAGAAGACCGCCGAAGATTATCTGGGCGAAAAAGTGACCGAGGCGGTTATCACCGTTCCGGCCTACTTCAATGACAGCCAGCGTCAGGCAACCAAAGACGCGGGCAAGATCGCCGGTCTGGACGTGAAGCGCATTATTAACGAGCCCACTGCGGCTGCGCTGGCCTACGGCCTGGACAAGAAGGGTGGCGACCGCACCGTGGCAGTTTACGACCTGGGCGGCGGTACCTTTGACATCTCCATCATTGAGATTGCCGATGTCGACGGCGAGCATCAGTTTGAAGTGCTGGCCACTAACGGCGACACCTTCCTCGGTGGTGAAGACTTTGACATGAAGCTGATCGAGTATCTTGCCGATCAGTTCAAGAAAGACAGTGGCATCGACCTGCGCGGCGACTCGCTGGCGATGCAGCGGCTGAAAGAAGCGGCCGAGAAAGCCAAGATCGAGCTTTCCAGCAGCCAGCAGACGGACGTGAACCTGCCTTATGTAACGGCAGACGCCAGCGGTCCCAAGCACATGAACGTGAAAGTGACTCGCGCCAAGCTGGAGTCGCTGGTTGAAGACCTGGTCGAGCGCAGTCTGGCGCCATGCCGCACCGCGCTGGAAGATTCCGGTGCCAAGCTTGACGAAATCGACGAGGTAATCCTGGTCGGCGGTCAGACCCGTATGCCGATGGTTCAGGAGAAGGTGAAGAACTTCTTCGGTAAAGAGGCACGTAAAGACGTGAACCCGGACGAAGCCGTGGCAATGGGCGCCGCAATTCAGGCAGCCGTTCTGTCAGGCGACGTGAAAGACGTTCTGTTGCTGGACGTAACGCCGTTGACCCTGGGAATAGAGACCATGGGTGGTGTTGCCACGCCGCTGATCGACAAGAACACCACGATTCCGACCAAGAAGTCGCAGACCTTTTCGACTGCGGATGACAATCAGTCCGCCGTGACCATTCACGTGGTCCAGGGCGAGCGCAAGCAGGCGGCACAGAACAAGTCACTGGGCCGTTTCGACCTGGCTGACATTCCGCCGGCTCCGCGCGGCACGCCGCAGATCGAAGTGACTTTCGACATCGATGCCAACGGCATTCTGAACGTGGCGGCCAAGGATAAGGCGACCGGTAAAGAGCAGTCCATCGTGATCAAGGCGTCTTCAGGCCTGAACGACGACGAGATCGAAAAGATGGTCCAGGACGCTGAAGCCAACGCCGATGAAGACCGCAAGTTCGAAGAACTGGTCCAGGCCCGCAACCAGGGTGATGCGATGGTTCACACCGTTCGCAAGACCCTGAAAGATGCGGGCGACAAGGTCTCCGATAGCGAGAAAGAGTCCATCGAAGCGTCTATCAAAGAGCTGGAAGAAGCGCTGGCCGGTTCAGACAAGGACGACATCGAGGCCAAAACCCAGAAGTTGACGGAAGCATCGTCTGAAATGGCCCAGAAGATGTACGCGGATCAGGCCGAGCAGACCGGTGGAGCCGGGGCGGAAGAAGCCCAGGGTGAAACGGGCAAGAGCGATGACGCTGTCGACGCTGAATTCGAAGAAGTCAAAGGCGAAGACAAGCGATAAAAGCTCGGTACATCAGGTAGTTGGAAAACGCGGGGTAGCTCCCGCGTTTTCCGCGTTATATAAACAGGGTTTAAGACATGGCCAAGCGCGATTATTACGAGATTCTCGGGATTACCCGGGAAGCGGATGAAAAAGAGATCAAGCGAGCCTACCGAAAGCTTGCAATGAAGTATCATCCAGACCGGAATCCGGATGACGAGGACGCTGACCACAAGTTCAAGGAAGCCAGTGAGGCTTATGAAATACTGTCGGATTCCTCCAAGCGTGGGGCATACGACCAGTTTGGCCACGCCGGCGTTGATGGCCAGGCTGGCGGCGGCTTCGGCGGAGGTGGCGGAGGCAGTTTCTCCGACATCTTCGGCGATGTGTTCGGTGATATTTTCGGCGGCGGAGGCGGCCGTGGTCGCAATACCCGCGGCGCGGACCTGCGTTACACCCTTGAGCTGGATCTGGAAGAGGCCGTAAAAGGCAAAACCGTCCAGATTCGTATTCCCGGGCACAAAGAGTGTGAAACCTGCGACGGAAGTGGCGCTGAGAAAGGCTCCAGCCTCGAAAATTGCGGTACCTGCGCCGGTATGGGGCAGGTTCGTATGCAGCAGGGGTTCTTCACGGTTCAGCAGGCGTGTCCGACCTGCCGTGGTTCGGGTCAGATCATCAAGAATCCGTGCAAGACCTGTCGTGGCGCTGGCCGGGTTCAGGAAGAAAAAACACTCTCCGTAAAAGTCCCGCCGGGTGTCGATACCGGCGACCGTATTCGTCTCTCCGGTGAGGGCGACCTGGGCATGGATGGCGGACCACCCGGTGACCTGTACGTTCAGGTAGCCGTGCGCGAGCACTCCATCTTCACCCGCGACGGTCGCAACCTCTACTGCGAAGTGCCCATCAGTATTGTCGACGCCTCGTTGGGCGGCGAGCTGGAAGTGCCGACACTGGACGGCCGCGTCAAACTGAAGATTCCGCCGGAAACCCAGACCGGCAAACTGTTCCGTCTGCGCAACAAAGGCGTCAGCCCGGTGCGTGGCGGGCCTTCCGGTGACCTGTTGTGCCGGGTCATGGTAGAAACCCCTGTCAACCTCACCAAACGTCAGAAAGAGCTGCTGGAAGAGTTCCAGGAAACGCTGGACGGCGGTGACAATCACCACCACGGGCCGAAGAAAAGCTCCTGGTTCGAGGGCGTAAAAAGCTTTTTTGACGAAATGAAATTCTGAGGAAAGACAGAATGAGGGTAGCAATCATCGGCGCCGCCGGGCGCATGGGTAAAGTGCTGATCGAAGCCGTTGACGGTACTGAAGGCCTGGAGCTGGGCGCCGCCATTGTGGAGCCTGGCAGCAGCCTGATCGGTGCCGATGCCGGAGAAATGACCGGAATCGGCAGAACCGGAATAACCATGGCCGGCAGTCTGGTGGATGTGAAAGATGACTTCGATGTACTTGTCGATTTCACTTTTCCGGACCTTACCCTGGAAAACGCCGAATTCTGCAAAGCCAATGGCAAAATGATCGTCATTGGCACGACCGGTCTGACGGAAGCTGAAAAAGAACAGCTGGCCGTCGCTGCAGACGCTACTCCCGTGGTATTCGCGCCCAATATGAGTGTCGGCGTCAACGTCACCCTGAACCTGCTGCGCACCGCCGCTGCAGCTCTGGGTGACGACTATGACGTGGAGATCATCGAGACCCACCACCGCCACAAAAAAGACGCCCCTTCCGGCACCGCCCTGCGCATGGGCGAAGTAGTGGCTGACGCACTGGGCCGTGATCTGAAAGAATGCGCGGTGTATGGCCGTGAGGGCTTCACCGGTGAGCGCACCCGCAGGGAAATCGGGTTTGAAACCGTTCGGGCCGGCGACGTGGTTGGCGACCATACGGTGATGTTTGCCACCGAAGGTGAGCGCATTGAAATCACCCACAAGGCCAGCAGCCGGATGACGTTTGCCAAGGGCGCCATGCGAGCTGCGCTCTGGTTAGACGGTAAAGCCGCAGGTCTGTATGACATGCAGGATGTGCTTGACCTCAAAAGAGGGTAGCGGCTTGCACCGAGGCAGGAGCCATTCAGGCGCCTGCCGGAGTTCCGGGTGGAGGGAATTCTCCGTGGACACTAACCGCCGCATTTCGTACAATAACGCGGTTTAACTGCACCAAGCGTATCATCGAAAAGTTTTTAAAAAGCGGGACCGGGTTTTCACTCAGTCTCGCTTTTTTGCAACCTGAATTTGCGCTTGCGTTCCCGTTCGTGACGAACCCGTACGCCACTCGATGAGGATACAAGCCTTGAGTACACCAGCCATTCTTGCGCTCGAAGACGGAAGCCTGTTTTACGGCACCGCCATCGGTGCTGAAGGGGAAACCAGTGGAGAGGTGGTATTCAACACCGCCATGACCGGTTACCAGGAAATCCTGACCGACCCTTCCTATTCCCGCCAGATCGTAACCCTCACATACCCGCATATCGGCAATACCGGCATCAACGACGAAGACGTTGAATCCGATCGCGTACAGGCCGCGGGGCTCGTGATTCGCGACCTGCCGCTGATGGCCAGTAACTGGCGCAGCCAGGGCACGCTGAAGGACTACCTCCAGCGCAATAACATCGTTGGCATTGCCGAAATAGACACCCGCCGCCTGACCCGAGTTCTGCGGGACAAGGGCTCCCAGAATGGCGCAGTGGTGGCGGGCGTTAACGCTTCTGCAGAGCAGGCACTTGAACTGGCCAAAGCTTTCCCGGGCCTGAAGGGAATGGACCTGGCAAAAGAAGTGAGCAGCGACAAAGCCTGGACCTGGAGCCAGACCGAGTGGGGCATCACTGACGGATACGGACAGCGCACCGAATCCCGGTTCAGAGTCGTTGCCTACGACTACGGCGTAAAGCTGAATATTCTGCGGATGCTGGCCGCGCGAGGGTGTGAGATAACCATCGTGCCAGCACAGACGGCGGCGTCGGACGTACTGGCAATGAATCCGGACGGTATTTTCCTGTCCAATGGCCCGGGTGATCCGGAGCCCTGCGATTACGCCATCAGGGCCATCCGGGAAATACTGGAGACCGAGATCCCCGTATTCGGTATCTGTCTTGGCCACCAGCTTCTGGCGCTGGCCAGTGGTGCAAAGTCGGTAAAAATGGGGCACGGCCACCACGGTGCCAATCACCCGGTTCAGAATCTGGCTGACGGCACGGTCATGATCACCAGCCAGAACCACGGTTTTGCAGTGGACGAAAACAGCCTGCCAGCCAATCTGGAGGCAACGCACAAATCACTTTTCGACGGTTCGCTGCAGGGTATTCGCCGCACCGACAAACCGGCCTACAGCTTTCAGGGTCATCCGGAAGCCAGTCCCGGTCCCCATGATGTGGCGCCGCTGTTTGATGAATTTATCCGCCTGATGGAGGCACGTTGATGCCAAAGCGTACCGACATTAAAAGCATTCTGATCCTGGGGGCTGGCCCCATTGTGATCGGGCAGGCGTGCGAGTTCGATTATTCCGGCGCCCAGGCCTGCAAGGCCCTGCGGGAAGAGGGCTACCGGGTCATTCTGGTGAACTCCAACCCGGCCACTATCATGACGGATCCGGTGATGGCCGACGCTACTTACATCGAGCCGATCACCTGGAAAACCGTCGAGAAAATCATCGAGAAAGAAAAGCCGGACGCGCTTTTGCCCACCATGGGCGGCCAGACGGCGCTGAACTGTGCGCTGGAGCTGGAAAAACAGGGCGTACTGGCAATGCACGGCGTGGAAATGATCGGCGCCAATGCTGACACCATCGACAAGGCGGAGGACCGCGACCGCTTCGACAAGGCCATGAAGAGAATTGGTCTGGAATGCCCGAAGGCCAACTTCGCCCACTCGATGGCCGAGGCCTGGAAGGTCGCCGACGAAATCGGCTTTCCCTGTATTATCCGCCCGTCCTTCACCATGGGCGGCTCGGGAGGGGGCATCGCCTACAATCGGGACGAATTCGAGGAAATCTGCGTCCGCGGTCTGGACCTGTCGCCCTCCAGCGAGCTGCTGATCGATGAGTCCCTGATCGGGTGGAAAGAATACGAAATGGAAGTTGTCCGGGACAAGAACGACAACTGCATCATCGTTTGCGCCATCGAGAACTTCGACGCCATGGGCGTACACACCGGTGATTCCATCACCGTGGCTCCCGCCCAGACCCTGACCGACAAGGAATACCAGATCATGCGCAACGCCTCACTGGCGGTGCTGCGTGAGATCGGGGTGGAAACCGGCGGCTCCAACGTCCAGTTCGGCGTCAACCCGGATACCGGCCGCATGGTGGTCATCGAGATGAACCCGCGGGTGTCCCGCTCCTCGGCGCTTGCTTCCAAGGCCACCGGCTTTCCAATTGCCAAGGTGGCGGCGAAGCTGGCTGTCGGTTACACGTTGGATGAGCTGCGCAATGAAATCACCGGCGGCGTCACCCCGGCGTCTTTCGAGCCCAGCATTGACTATGTGGTCACCAAGATTCCCCGGTTCACCTTTGAAAAATTTCCCCAGGCTGATGCCCGCCTGACGACCCAGATGAAATCCGTGGGCGAGGTGATGGCCATCGGCCGAACCTTCCAGGAATCCCTGCAGAAGGCGATGCGTGGCCTGGAAGTGGGTTCTGACGGGTTTGAAGAAAAGGTTGATCTGAACACCACCGACGGCCAGGAAACCCTCATCACGGAGATGAACGTGCCCGGTGCGGAACGCCTGTGGTATATCGGCGATGCGTTTCGCGCCGGGATGACCGTCGACGACGTGTTCCGCAATACCCACGTCGACCCCTGGTACCTGGTTCAGATCGAGGACCTGATCCGCGAAGAGAATGCCCTCAAGTCCGCCAGCAAAGCGGATATTGACCGCGACACCCTGTTCCGCCTCAAGCGCAAGGGCTTCTCTGATGCCCGTCTGGCGAAACTGCTGGGCATCTCGGAAGTCAGCCTGCGTAAGCTGAGGCACGATCTGGATATCCGTCCGGTCTACAAGCGGGTAGATACCTGTGCTGCCGAATTCGCATCGTCCACCGCGTATATGTACTCCTCCTACGAGGAAGAGTGCGAGGCCGCCCCGTCGGACCGTGACAAAATCGTGGTGATTGGCGGCGGCCCCAACCGCATTGGTCAGGGCATTGAATTCGATTACTGCTGCGTGCATGCGGCACTGGCCATGCGCGACGATGGCTATGAAACCATTATGATCAATTGCAACCCGGAGACCGTGTCCACCGACTACGACACCTCAGACCGGCTGTATTTTGAGCCCATTACCCTGGAAGACGTGCTGGAAATCATTCACGTTGAAAAACCCACAGGCGTGATTGTCCAGTATGGCGGCCAGACCCCGCTTAAACTGGCCCGTGGTCTGGAAGCGGCCGGTGTGCCCATCATTGGGACCAGCCCGGATGCCATTGACCGCGCGGAAGACCGTGAGCGTTTCCAGCAGATGATCAACCGTCTCGGGTTGTTGCAGCCGGAAAATGCCACGGTGCGCAGCCACGAGGAAGGCATTGTGGCGGCCCGTGACATTGGTTATCCGCTGGTGGTCCGTCCCTCCTATGTACTGGGCGGGAGAGCCATGGAAATCGTCTATGACGAGGAAGAGCTGGTCCGCTACATGCGCAGTGCGGTGCTGGTGTCCAACGACAGCCCGGTGCTGCTGGACCATTTCCTTAACGCGGCGATTGAAGTGGATATCGATGCCATCAGCGACGGTGAAACCGTGGTCATCGGCGGCATCATGCAGCACATCGAGCAGGCCGGGGTTCACTCCGGCGACTCGGCCTGTTCACTGCCGCCTTACAGCCTGCCCAAAGCGGTTCAGGACGAAATGCGCGAAGCCGTCAAGAAAATGGCCATCGAACTGGAAGTCGTGGGCCTGATGAACGTGCAACTGGCCTGGCAGGGTGACAAGATCTACGTGATCGAGGTGAATCCCCGGGCCTCCCGTACCGTGCCCTTTGTATCCAAGGCGATCGGCGTGTCACTGGCCAAGGTGGCAGCGCGGGCGATGGCGGGCAAATCGCTGGTCGAGCAGGGCTTCACACAGGAAGTGGTTCCGGCCTACTATTCGGTAAAAGAGTCCGTGTTCCCGTTCAACAAATTCCCGGCGGTCGACCCGATTCTCGGGCCGGAAATGAAATCCACCGGCGAGGTGATGGGGATCGGTGACAGCTTCGACGAGGCTTTTGCCAAGGCAGCGCTGGCGGCCGGTGAACGTCTGCCCGCGCAGGGCACGGCTTTCATGTCGGTGCGGGACGTCGACAAGCCGGCCGCAGTAAAAGTCGCCCGGGATCTGATGGATGCCGGCTTCAAACTGGTTGCCACCACCGGTACCGCCAGAGCGCTGCGCGAAGCCGGCATTGAGGTCAAGCGTGTAAACAAGGTTCGCGAAGGTCGACCGCACATCGTTGACGCAATCAAGAACGGGCAGGTCCAGCTGATCATCAACACCACCGAAGGTCGCAAGGCCATTGCTGATTCGACTCAGATCCGCCAGTCAGCGCTGCAGACCAAGGTGACCTATACAACCACCCTGGCAGGCGGGGAAGCCTTTTGTCGGGCGATTAAATTCGGCCCCGAGCGCACCGTACGTCGCCTCCAGGACCTTCATTCAGGGAAATAGCATCATGGCTGACAGAGTACCAATGACGAAAGCGGGCGAGGCCAGCCTCCGGGAAGAGCTGAAAAAGCTCAAATCCGAGGATCGCCCCCGCGTTATCGCTGCAATCTCCGACGCGCGGGAGCACGGTGATTTGAAAGAAAACGCCGAATACCATGCTGCCCGCGATCAGCAGAGCTTTATTGAAGGGCGCATTCAGGATATTGAAAGCAAACTGTCGGCTGCCCAGGTGATTGATGTGCACACCATCGAAAACACCGGCAAGGTGATTTTTGGTACCACCGTGCATCTGCTGAATGTGGATACTGACGAGCAGGTTGTCTACAAGATCGTTGGTGAGGACGAAGCTGACATCAAGGCCGGAAGGCTGTCGATTTCATCCCCTATTGCAAGAGCACTGGTGGGAAAGAGCGAAGACGACGTGGTCGCGATTCGAGTGCCGTCCGGCACTGTCGAGTACGAAATCGAAAAGGTTGAGCATATCTGATCGTCGCCCTAAGCCCGCCCGCTTTTTTCGCGAAGCAGGTTGGACAGCTTGGGGTTCGGTTGCTTCGCCCGGCGCATAATCACGGCAATCTTGCCGATGGTCTGGACCAGTTCTGCCCCGGAGGCCTCGCAGAGCGCGGCGACGGCCTCATGGCGGGTTTCCCTGTCCTGGCTTGCCACCTTGATCTTGATCAGTTCGTGGTCGTTCAGCGCCCGCTCAAGCTCTTCCTGAAGCCCGTCGGTCAGCCCTTTGTCGCCAACAATAATGACGGGCTTCAAGTTGTGGGCGATGCCCCGGTATTCCCGACGCTGTTCCGGTGAAAGGCTCATATGGGCTCTCTTGGATAGATTCGTTTGATGGGTGCCATTAAAAACTGTTCAGCAGCCGTGCAGCCGCTATCCCGATAGACTGATAATTGTAACAGATCAACCAGGAGGTGACAGTTGGCCCGCTCCAAAACCAGTGATCGCTGGCTGAAGGAACATTTTGACGATGTCTGGGTCAAAAAGTCCCATGAGGACGGCTATCGGTCCCGGGCGAGTTACAAGCTGATCGAGCTCGACAGGAAAGACCGGATTTTTCGTCAGGGCCAGGTAGTCGTGGATCTGGGTGCCGCGCCGGGCGGCTGGTCCCAGGTGGCGGTTGAGCAGGTCGGTGACCAGGGCATGGTGATTGCCAGTGACATCCTCGACATGAGCCCGATTGCGGGCGTGAGCTTTGTTCGGGGGGACTTTACGGAGCAATCCGTGCTGGAGGAACTGCTGGGTTTGTTGGGCGACCGCCGGGCAGACGTTGTAATTTCGGATATGGCACCCAACATGAGTGGTATGGCGGCAGTGGATATTCCTACTGCCCTGGGGTTGGTCGAGCTGGCGCTGGATATGGCCCAGCAGGTGCTGAAGCCCGGTGGACTCTTTGTCGCCAAAGTGTTTCAGGGTGAGGGTTTCGATACCCTGCTGTCTGAAATGCGGAAGAGCTTTGCAACCGTTGTTAGCAGGAAGCCGGATGCGTCCCGGGCCAGGTCCCGCGAGGTCTATCAGGTTTGCAAGGGATTTAAGGGCTGAAGGTTACGTAGGTGGGCCAGTTGTGGTGGGCCGACGTACAATTGGTGTAAGGTGACAACAAAGGGTTTCTTCTCGCGGAGCAGCCCTCCAATTCACAGGTGATGATCCTTGAACGATATGGCAAAAAATCTGGTTCTCTGGCTAATTATAGCCGCCGTGCTGCTGATGGTTTTTCAGAATTTCACTCCGACTACCAGCGGTCAACAGGTCAATTATTCGCAATTCATCGAATTGGTGCAGGATGGACGAGTCCGTCAGGTCACCATTGATGGTCTGCAGGTTCAGGGTGTTCGCGGTGACGGCTCCCAGTTCCAGACAGTGCGTCCGCAAATGGCCGATAACAAGCTGATGGACGACCTGCTTGCCAATAATGTTGAGGTGATCGGCAAGGAGCCGGAGCGTCAGTCGCTCTGGACCCAGCTTCTGGTCGCGGCTTTCCCGATTCTCATAATCATCGCACTGTTCGTGTTTTTCATGCGACAGATGCAAGGCGGTGGTGGCGGCAAAGGGCCGATGTCCTTTGGTAAAAGCAAAGCCAAGCTGATGAGCGAGGACCAGATCAAGACAACGTTTGGCGACGTTGCCGGCGTCGACGAGGCCAAGGAAGACGTGAAAGAGCTGGTGGATTTCCTGCGGGATCCCAGCAAGTTTCAGCGTCTTGGTGGCAGCATCCCCAAAGGTGTGCTGATGGTTGGCCAGCCCGGTACCGGTAAAACGCTGCTCGCCAAGGCCATCGCCGGCGAAGCCAAGGTCCCGTTCTTCTCTATTTCAGGTTCCGACTTTGTGGAAATGTTCGTCGGCGTGGGTGCGTCCCGTGTCCGCGACATGTTTGAACAGGCCAAAAAGCAGAGCCCGTGCATCATCTTTATCGACGAGATCGACGCGGTAGGCGGCCGTCGCGGCAGCGGTATGGGCGGTGGCCACGATGAGCGTGAGCAGACGCTGAACGCCTTGCTGGTTGAAATGGACGGCTTCGAAGGCAACGAAGGCGTCATCGTCATCGCCGCGACCAACCGTCCGGATGTTCTGGATCCTGCGCTGATGCGCCCCGGCCGTTTCGACCGTCAGGTCGTGGTTGGCTTGCCCGACATCATCGGTCGCGAGCAGATCCTCAAGGTGCACATGAAGAAAGTGCCTCTGGATGAAGGTGTTGAGCCACAGCTTATTGCCCGTGGCACCCCCGGCTTCTCCGGTGCGGATCTGGCTAACCTGGTGAACGAGGCGGCCCTGTTCGCAGCCCGTCGCAACCAGCGTCTGGTATCCATGGAAGAATTTGAGCTTGCCAAAGACAAGATCATGATGGGCGCTGAGCGCAAATCCATGGTCATGAGCGAGAAAGAGAAGCAGAACACTGCTTATCACGAATCCGGACACGCGATTGTCGGGCGGCTGATGCCGGAGCATGATCCTGTCTACAAAGTCAGTATCATTCCGCGCGGGCGTGCACTGGGTGTCACCATGTTCCTCCCGGAAGAGGACAAGTACAGCCACAGCAAGCGGTTCCTGATCAGCTCGATTTGCAGCCTGTTCGGTGGTCGTATTGCTGAAGAGCTGACGCTTGGCTTTGACGGCGTGACCACCGGTGCGTCCAACGACATCGAGAGGGCAACCAGCCTCGCACGTAACATGGTGACCAAGTGGGGTCTTTCTGAAAAGCTGGGACCTTTGCAGTACGACAACGATGACCAGGGCGGCTACCCTGGCATGCAGTCAGCGCCGACCCACTCACCGGGAACCGCGCAGCGGATCGACGAAGAAGTCCGAGAGATCATCGATACCTGCTACGAGAAGGCCAAGCAGATCCTGGTTGATAACCGCGAAAAGCTCGACATAATGGCCGAAGCGCTGATGAAGTACGAGACCATTGATCGTCATATGATTGATGACATCATGGAAGGTCGTGCTCCACGTCCGCCGAAAGGTTGGGGTGACAGTGGTCCGACCGGAGGCGCCACAGCTGACGAGCCGGAGCAGGAAGCCGCGCCGAATAGCTCGGACGACGGTCGCCGTCCCGACATCGGCCGACCCGCCGGAGAGCACTGACGCCGGGTGTTCCAGGCATCTGGGCAGAAATAAACGACAACGATTACGCCGTCCTCGGGGACGGCGTTTCTTTTTGTGGCCTGTATTAAGGCCGGGGAAATAGTATGCCCATGAATTTTGCCGGTAAAATCCTTGATATGGCGGGTTGTCATGTAATGGGGGTGCTGAACGTAACGCCGGACTCCTTCTCTGACGGCGGCCGGTTCAACCACGCTGATTCTGCGCTGGCGCGAGCCCGGGAGATGGTTGCCGATGGTGCCGCGTTTATTGACGTTGGCGGAGAGTCCACGCGACCTGGCGCGACACCAGTGCCACTGCAGGAAGAGCTGGACCGGGTGTGCCCGGTCGTAGAGGCGATTGCACGGGAGCTGGATGTCATAGTATCGGTGGATACCAGTGCGCCTGAAGTCATGCGTCAATCGGTGGCGCTGGGAGCCGGCATGATCAATGATGTCAGAGCCCTGCAGCGCCCGGGGGCGGCGGAAGTGCTGGCACAAACAGCCGTGCCGGTGTGTCTCATGCATATACAGGGCGAGCCCGATCACATGCAGGACAGCCCCCGTTATCGTGATGTCCGGCGGGAGGTCGGATCGTTTCTGAGCGAGCGACTCAGGGTCATTGAAGCGGCAGGCGTGCCATCGGACCGGATTATTCTTGATCCGGGTTTCGGGTTTGGTAAAACTGTCCAGCACAATTTTCAGCTTCTGAGCGGGTTGGAGCAATTGCGGCAGCTGGGGCATCCTCTGCTGGTGGGGATGTCGAGAAAAAGCATGCTGGGCCACGTGACCGGACGGGATGTTGGCGAACGCTTGTCCGCAAGCGTTGCAGCCGCGACAATAGCAGCCATGAAAGGGGCATCAATTATCCGTGTCCACGATGTCAGGGAAACGGTTGATGCCGTAAAAGTGGTCGCGGCAATGGAGGAAGCCGGTCTATGAGTGACAAAAAATATTTTGGAACAGACGGTATCCGGGGCCGAGTCGGGCAGCACCCGATCACCCCGGAGTTCATGCTGCACCTGGGCTGGGCAGCCGGTCAGGCCTTCAAGCGCGACGGTCAGCGCAACAGTGTGCTGATTGGCAAAGATACCCGTCTGTCTGGCTATATGTTCGAGTCCGCACTGGAGTCGGGCCTGTCAGCAGCCGGGGTTGACGTAAAGCTGCTTGGCCCGATGCCCACGCCGGCTATTGCCTACCTCACCCGGACCTTCCGGGCCTCTGCGGGCATCGTTATCAGCGCCTCTCACAACCCGCATCAGGACAACGGTATCAAGTTCTTTTCGCCGGATGGCACCAAGCTTGATGACGCGCTGGAGCTGGATATCGAACGCTGGCTGGACCGGCCCCTGGAAGTCTGCGGTCCGAAAGAACTCGGTAAAGCCACCCGGGTTGACGATGCGCCGGGTCGATATGTGGAGTTCTGTAAAAGCACGGTTCCGAATACTTTCTCGCTCGACGGCCTGCATGTTGTTCTGGACTGCGCACACGGCGCGACCTATCACGTTGCGCCCAAGGTGTTCCGGGAACTGGGTGCCACGATCTCCCTGGTCGGCTCCGATCCGGATGGACTGAACATTAATCTTGACGTCGGGTCGACTCACCTGGATGCCCTTAAGAAAAAGGTGATCGAAAAAGGCGCTGATATCGGCATTGCCTTCGACGGCGACGGCGACCGTGTGCTCATGGTTGACCGGGACGGCTCGGAAGTCGATGGCGATGAGTTGCTGTTCATTATTGCTTCCCAGCGACACCAGTCGGGCACCCTGGGCGGCGGCGTGGTCGGTACGCTGATGACCAACCTGGGAGTTGAGCTGGCGCTGAGAGAGCAGGGTATTGAGTTCGAGCGGGTACAGGTCGGTGACCGTTATGTCATGGAGCGTCTGATTCAGCGCAACTGGCTGGTTGGCGGCGAAGGCTCGGGCCACATGGTTATCCGCGATTGCACAAGCACGGGTGACGGTATTGTGTCCGCGTTGCAGGTACTGCTGGCGCTCAGTCGGGCAGGTAAGTCGCTTGCCCAGATGCGGCAGGGTATGAGCAAACTGCCTCAGACAATGATCAATGTGAAAGTCGAGGCGCGCTTTGATCCCATGCAGCGCAGTGACATTCAGGAAGCGGTGTACAACGCGGAGAAAAAACTGGGAAGTGGCGGCCGGATCCTGCTGAGGGCGTCTGGAACCGAACCGCTTATCCGGGTAATGGCGGAAGGCCAGGATCTGGCGGATATTGCGCAAGTCGCTGAAGAGCTTGCATTTGTTGTGGAAAATTCCAGAGTGTGACGGCCGTACTCCGCGGTTGTCTGCACCCGGGGTCTGCTGTATAGTTTGCCGCCCCTGGGGCTTCCCGTGACCCTGGGCGATTGCAGAGGTTTATATGCGACGGAAAATCGTAGCTGGAAACTGGAAAATGAACGGGTCTCGTGGGCTGGTCGAACAACTGGTGCCCCCGATCCTGTCAGGGATGGCATCACTTGCCAAAGATGTCGATGTGGTGGTTTTCCCGCCCGCTCTTTTCGTCAGGGATGTTGTCGAGTCGGGCAGTCCGGACGTAGGCGTGGGCGTTCAGAACCTTGCCTGCTGGAGCGGTGGCGCCTACACCGGCGAGATTTCCGCAGACATGGCCAGAGACAGCGGTTGCGGCTATGCGCTGGTGGGCCACTCGGAACGGCGGCAGTTGTTCGCAGAGACAGACAGTCAGATTGCGGCCAAAATTGTTCAGGCCGTCAATAGTGATTTAACCGCTGTGCTTTGCGTGGGCGAGACGCTGGAGCAAAGAAGGGCGGGCACGGCCGAACATGTGGTTGCGGCGCAAATGCGAGCTGGCCTGGCAGACGTTGGTTCTGATCAGTGGTCCAGGATTGTGGTGGCCTACGAGCCGGTCTGGGCAATCGGGACGGGCAAAACAGCGACCGCAGACGATGCCCAGGCCATGCATGCAGCCATTCGCCAGGCGCTGAGCGCCTTTGGCGCGCCGGCAGAAAATATTTCGCTACTTTACGGCGGCAGCGTAAAAGCGGATAATGCCGCGGCGCTGTTCGCGCAGCACGACATTGATGGTGGACTGATCGGCGGCGCATCGCTGAAAGCGGACGAGTTTATGAGCATTTGCCGTGCCGTTCCCGGCGAATGCTGAAGACATGAAGAATTTGAAACTGATTCGAGAGTCGTTATGGATTGGGTAGAAACACTGGTTGTCGTCGTACACGTTGTCATCGCCATTGGCCTTGTGGGTCTTGTGCTGATCCAGCAGGGTAAGGGTGCGGACGCCGGTGCGGCATTCGGCGGTGGCGCCTCCCAGACGGTGTTTGGCAGCCAGGGCAGTGGCAGCTTTCTGACCCGTGCCACTACTTTGCTCGCTATCGTGTTTTTTGTAACAAGCTTCTCGCTCGCGGTGTTCGCGAAACAGCGAGCGGAGATTGCTGGTCAGGCGGGCATTCCTCAGGTTCAGCAGCCCGCTGCCGAATCGGCTCCGTCCGATTCCGAAGCGGCCAGCGAAAGTGGAACAGAGAGTGGGGAGAACAATGCACTCCCCGATCTCGAGTAAGGTTGTTGCCCGGGTGGTGAAATTGGTAGACACGCTATCTTGAGGGGGTAGTGGCGAAAGCTGTGCCGGTTCGAGTCCGGCCCCGGGCACCATTTTCAGAGGAAAAACGGCTTGGAAACTCCAGGCCGTTTTTCCTTGGTCAGTCCTTGACCAGAAAGGCCGTCATCTCTATACTCCGGCGGTTATTGGAGTGGGTCAGAAGCGTTGGCTTTTCACCCGCTTCTGACAGGCCAGGTGTCTGTCAGCAGAAGACGTTTACAGAGTTTGTCTTCTGCGAGTTCTTGCAACAAAGAGCCCCAGTCATCAGGGGCTTTTTGATTAAGGGGCCTGGCGCATCAGGTCCTGGTGCATAAAAAGGGCTGATAAACAGCCCTTTTTTTGTTTTTGGGTTTTAAAAAAGTTTCGAAAATACGCAGTGGAGACGTCGAAGCCTTGTCAGCAAAGTTGAAACAGCTGGAAGAAATACTCCGGCCGGTCGTGGAAGGACTCGGGTATGAGTTCTGGGGCATTGAATTCCGCGCCCAGGGACATCAGTCGTTACTGAGACTGTTTATTGACGATGCCGAAAACGGCATCGGCATTGAAGACTGTGAGTCGGTGAGTCGTCAGGCCAGCGGCGTTATGGACGTAGAGGATCCCATTCAGACCGAGTACACCCTTGAGGTGTCTTCACCGGGAATGGACCGGCCGCTGTTCCGTCTTGAGCAGTACCAGGCCTTTGTGGGTCATCAGTTACAGCTCAGGCTGCGCATGGCTTTTGAAGGTCGCCGCAAGTTTCAGGGTCTGATCAGTGGGGTTGAGGGTGACGATGTTGTTGTTTTGATGGACAACCATGAGTTCCTGCTGCCGTTCGACAGTATTGAAAAAGCCAACATCGTTCCTGTTTTCGAATAGGGTCAGCGACGCATTTCGAATAATTCAGAAGACGCAATGTATTTATTTAAGGGCAGGGCAATCCGATGAGTAAAGAGATTTTGCTGGTGGTTGAATCCGTCTCGAACGAGAAAGGCGTCGAGAAGGACGTCATCTTTGAGGCCATAGAGCTGGCGCTGGCCACCGCTGCCAAAAAACGCTATGACGACGAGGAAGCGGATATTCGCGTGTCGATCGATCGTCGTACCGGAGAGTATGAGACCTTTCGTCGCTGGCTGGTGGTCGATAACGATGCGGTTCCGGCCCTTGGCACAGAGCTGACGCTTCAGGAAGCGGAAGAAATTGACAACAACCTGAAGCCCGGCGATACACACGAAGAAAAAGTCGAGTCTGTGGCTTTTGGGCGCATTGGTGCACAGGCGGCCAAGCAGATCATTTTCCAGAAGGTTCGCGAAGCTGAGCGGATGAAGATTGTTGACAGCTATCGCGACCGGGTGGGCGAGCTGGTTTCCGGCACAGTCAAGAAAGTGACACGGGACAACGTCATTGTGGATCTGGGCGCCAACGCGGAAGCCCTGTTGCCCCGTGAACAGCTTATCCCCCGGGAGACCTTCCGCATGGGTGATCGGGTACGTTCACTGCTGCAGGAGATACGCACCGATCACCGTGGGCCGCAATTGATTCTGAGCCGCTCTGACCCGCAGATGCTGATTGAGCTTTTCCGTATCGAGGTGCCGGAAATTGCCGAGGAACTGATCGAGATTCGTGGGGCTGCCCGCGACCCCGGCTCCCGCGCCAAGATTGCGGTCAAAACCAACGATCGCCGGATCGATCCGGTCGGTGCCTGTGTGGGCATGCGCGGTTCGCGGGTTCAGGCCGTTTCCAACGAGCTGAACGGTGAGCGTGTGGACATCGTGCTCTGGGATGATAACCCGGCGCAACTGGTCATCAACGCAATGTCGCCTGCGGAAGTCGCATCCATTGTGATGGACGAAGACCGGCACACCATGGAAGTTGCGGTCGCTGAAGACAACCTGGCTCAGGCCATTGGCCGTAACGGCCAGAACGTTCGCCTGGCGACGGACCTGACCGGCTGGACCCTGAACGTGATGACCGAAGAGGAAGCCGGCGAGCGTCAGGAGCAGGAGTACAGTTCACTGCTGGAGCACTTCACCGGCAATCTGGATGTAGACGAGGAATTTGCCGGCGTCCTGATTGATGAAGGCTTCACCTCCATCGAAGAGGTCGCTTACATCCCCATGGAAGAAATGCTTGCCATTGATGGGTTCGACGAAGAAACCGTGACCGAACTGCGCCGCCGCGCCAAGGACGCCCTGCTGAATCAGGCCCTGGCCAGCGAAGAGGCGCTTGACGGTGCCGAGCCGGCTGAAGATCTTCTGGCGATGGACGGAATGGACCGTGGCCTGGCGTTCAAGCTTGCCGGCATGGGGGTTCGCACCATGGAAGATCTTGCCGAGCAGTCGGTGGGCGACCTGATGGACATTGAAGGTATGGAAGAAGAACGCGCCGGAACCTTAATCATGGCGGCGCGCGCACCCTGGTTTGAAGACCAGGCCTAATCGGGAGGAGGACCAGTATGGCTGATGTAACGGTAAAACAACTGGCCGCAGATATAGACGCTCCCGTGGATCGTTTGCTGCGACAGATCGTGGAGGCTGGCCTGAAGGCACGCTCCGAAGCAGACTCTGTCACGAGTGATGAAAAGCAACAGTTGCTGACGTATCTGAGAAAGAACCACGGAGAGAGTGAGGCCGAGCCGAAGAAAATCACTCTCAAGCGCAAAACCACCACCACGCTGAAAGCGGGTCGTGCGAAGACGGTAAACGTTGAAGTCCGCAAGCGTCGCACGTATATGAAGCGCGCTGAAGTTGAGCCGGAAGCTGCCAGGCCGGATGAAGAGCCGGCGCCGACAGCACCGGAAGAAGACGTGAAGGTGGCCGCAGAGGCGGCACCGCATGACGAGGCTCCGAAGCAGGAGACTGCTGCGCCAGAAACACCGCCAGTGGGCGATAAGCCTGCGGAAGAAGAGCAGCCGGAAGCGAAATCTTCGAAGAAAGCGGCGGCTGAGCCGGAGCCTGACATTCCGGCACCCGAAGATATGCCAATACCGCCACCGGAAGAAGGTGAAGGTAAAGACCGCAAGGCGAAGAAGAAGAAAGAGAAAGAAAAAGCCCGCGGCCGTGGCGATGAGACTGAAGAAGGCAAGCCGAAGAAGAAGTCTGCTGGCCATCGCGGTCCACGCAATCGTCCGGTGGAAGAGCCTCTTGTGATCAACGAGGAAGAGGAAGACACCACGCTGCGCAAGCCGCTTCGCGCCAAAAAGAAACCCAAAGAAAAGCGTCATGCTTTCGAGAGGCCGACTAAGCCAATGGTACGAGAAGTCGATATCCCTGAAACGATCACCGTTGGTGACCTTGCCCAGAGGATGGCCGTGAAGTCAGCGGACGTCATCAAGAAACTGATGGGCATGGGGGTAATGGCAACGATTAACCAGGCGCTTGATCAGGAAACCGCTGTATTGGTGACTGAAGAGCTTGGTCATAAAGCCAACACGGTCAGCGACGATGCATTTGAGGAAGAAGTGCTCAGCGAGTTTGCACTGGACGAAGGCAAACACAAGACCAAGCGCGCGCCGGTTGTCAGTGTGATGGGCCACGTTGACCACGGTAAGACATCGCTGCTGGATTACATTCGCCGTGCCAAAGTGGCCGACGGGGAATCCGGTGGTATTACCCAGCATATTGGTGCGTACCATGTGGAAACCGACCGTGGCATGGTGTCCTTCCTGGATACTCCGGGCCACGCGGCGTTTACCGCCATGCGTGCCCGTGGTGCCCAGTGCACCGACATTGTCATCCTGGTAGTGGCCGCGGACGACGGCGTCATGCCACAAACCCGGGAAGCCGTGAATCACGCACGCTCAGCGGGTGTGCCCATCGTTGTTGCCATCAACAAGATGGATAAAGAAGACGCGGACCCGGAGAGAATCAAGGGCGAGCTGGCCGGTATGGAAGTGATCCCGGAAGAATACGGCGGTGACGTTCAGTTTATTCCGGTGTCTGCCCACACGGGTGAAGGCATTGATGCGCTGCTGGAAGCGCTTTTGCTTCAGGCAGAAATTCTTGAGCTGGAAGCGTCTACGGATGCCCCTGCCAAAGGTGTAGTTGTTGAATCCAGCCTTGAGCGTGGCCGCGGTTCCGTTGCCACCGTGCTGGTTCAGAACGGTACTCTGCGCCTGGGTGAAATGGTCGTCGCGGGCGGATTCTTCGGCAAGATACGCGCTATGACCGATGAAGCCGGCAGGCAGGTCAAGGAAGCCGGACCGTCTATCCCGGTTGAGATTCTGGGCCTCAATGGCACGCCCAACGCGGGTGATGAGTTCTTTGCGGTCGCCGACGAGAAAAAGGCCAAAGAGCTGGCCGAATTCCGTCAGACCCGCGAGCGCGAGCAGCGCCTCCATCGGCAACAGGCCGCCAAGCTTGAAAACCTGTTCGAGAACATGGGCAAGGACGAGGTCAAAACCCTCAACGTGGTGCTCAAAACCGACGTTCGTGGTTCCCTGGAAGCCATTACCAAGTCGCTTCAGGATCTGGGCAACGACGAGGTACAGGTGAAGATGGTGTCCTCCGGCGTTGGTGGTATTGCCGAAACAGACGTCAGTCTGGCCATGGCGACCAATGCGGTGATTTTTGGCTTCAACGTTCGGGCAGATACGGCCTCGAAGAAGCTGGTGGAGCAGGAAGGTCTGGATCTTCGCTACTACAGCATCATCTACAACCTGATCGATGATGTGAAAGCGGCTCTGACTGGCATGCTGGCTCCTGAGTTCCGCGAAGACATTGTGGGCATTGCTGATGTACGTGACGTGTTCCGTTCACCGAAATTTGGCCAGGTTGCCGGCTGCATGGTGATCGAAGGCAATGTTTACCGGAACAAGCCAATCCGTGTTCTCCGGGACAACGTCGTAATCTTCGAAGGCGAGCTGGAATCCCTGCGTCGCTTCAAGGACGACGTGCCTGAAGTCCGTAACGGTACGGAGTGCGGTATCGGCGTCAAGGGTTACGACGTGAAGGTCGGCGACCAGATCGAAGTGTTTGACCGTACCCGGGTCGAGCGCAAGCTTGAATCGACAGGGGCCTGATGCCCCTGATCTTCCGGAGGTCAAAGGAGGCCTGATGCCAAAAGAGTTCAGCCGTATTGATCGCATTGGCGACCAGATGCAGCGGGAACTGGCCCAGCTTATCCAGCGGGAAGTCAAAGACCCGCGGGTGGGCATGGTCACGGTCAACGCCGTGAAGGTTAGCCGTGATCTGGGTTACGCCGATGTGTATGTGTCCCTGCTTACCACTGAGGAACTGACAGAGAACTCACCCCGGGTGCAGGATTCCCTGTCGGTTCTGAACAAGGCTGCGGGCTTTCTCAAGGGGCAGGTGGGTCGTGCCATGAAGTTGCGGGTAACCCCGCAGTTACGGTTCCATTTCGATGCCTTGCTGAGCCACAGCCGGCATATGGATAACCTGATCAAGGAAGCGGTGGGTGACAAGCCCGCCGTGTCCGGAGGGGAAGGGAATGCGGCCGATTCCGCCGAGCCGGGGAAAGACGTTTGAGCCGTCGGCGTAAAGGTCGTGAGGTCAACGGCATTCTGGTGATCGATAAGCCGATGGATGTGACGTCCAATGGTATTCTCCAGCAGGTAAAGCGTCTGTTCGGCGCTGCCAAGGCCGGCCATACCGGCGCCCTTGATCCCCTGGCGACCGGTGTCCTGCCGCTGTGTTTCGGCGAGGCCACCAAGTTCTCACAGATGATGCTGGATAGCGACAAGGCCTACATCGCAACGGCGAAACTCGGCGTGCGTACGGAAACGGGCGACAGCGAAGGGAAAGTCGTCAGTGAAAAACCGGTTCCGGAGAGCTTGACTGCAGAGCGTCTCGAACCCCTTCTGGACCGCTTTCGTGGCGAGATCCAGCAGGTGCCCTCGATGTATTCCGCGCTCAAGCACAAAGGCCGTCCGCTTTATGAATATGCCCGCGAGGGCATCGAAGTGGAACGCCCCGCACGGCCGGTAACTATCTACGAGCTGGCTCTGATCGAACTGCGCGGTGACGAGATGGATATTGCCGTCAGCTGCACCAAGGGCACCTACATCCGTTCGCTGGTTGAAGATATTGGCGAGGCTCTGGAGTGTGGCGCTCATGTCATCGCACTGCGCCGTACCATGGCGTCCGGTTTTACCCTGGAAGACGCTTACCCGGTACCGGTTCTCGAAAAGATGCGGAAAGAGGGCGAAAGCCTTGATGGCCTGCTTGTCGCCCCGGATGCCGCTTTATCAATGTTCCCGGAGCAGCGCCTCCAGGGTCAGTCACTGGTGTCGATATTGAACGGACAACCAGTTAGAATATCCGGTCAGTTCGGGGAGGGCTTTATCCGCCTGTACGGCGATAAAGGCTTTGTCGGGCTGGCAGAAAAATTCCCGGAAGGCGAGGCCACAACACTGGTGCCCCGCAGACTGGTGAAGAGCGGCTGACAGCACTGTTATTGGTGTTGTGGCTGATTAGCCGGGCTGTAGAGATGCGCGGTTCGGCTGGACTTTATGAGCATCGCGACAATGAGGTGAGTAATGGCACTTTCTGCCGACGAAAAAGCACAGATCGTAAAAGACTATCAGCAAGCTGATGGCGACACAGGTTCTCCTGAAGTTCAGGTTGCCCTGTTGAGCCACAACATCAACAAGCTGCAGGATCACTTCAAGACCAACAAGCAGGATCACCATTCCCGCCGCGGTCTGATCCGTATGGTAAACCAGCGTCGCAAGCTGCTGGACTACCTGAAGCGCAAGAGCGCCGACCGTTACCTGGAAGTGATCCAGCGTCTTGGTCTGCGTCGTTGATCTGATGAGTCTGAGCAACCGGCGGGTTAACACTCCCGTCGGTTGTGTTTTCTGTGCACAGTGTCTGCGGTGAAATTCCAGGGTAACCGCCTATCGTGATTGAAAGCCGAAATTGATAGCAGGTTGTTGAAAAGCCCGGCTGGCCACCTTTTGCCAGCAACCGGGGTTTTGCAACAGCCTGTTAGCTTTCAGACAGGTTGCTCTCTGATTCATCGGGACACGGGTAGTAAACAGACAGTCCGCATGGGCGGCTGCTCTGGGTCAATTGGACAGATGAAATCAAGATTAAATCAGGAGCAATTGTGGATCTGACACCCGTAAAGAAATCATTCGAACTTGGCGGCAAGACCGTCACTATCGAGACTGGCAGAATTGCCCGGCAAGCGACAGGCTCAGTGCTGGTCACCGTTGACGACATCTCGGTGCTGGGCACCGTGGTTGCGGCCAAAGAAGCCAAGCCCGGCCAGCCTTTTTTTCCGCTGACCGTCAACTACTTCGAAAAGACCTACGCCGTGGGCAAAATTCCCGGTGGTTTCTTCAAGCGTGAAGGCCGTCCGTCCGAGAAAGAAACCCTGACGTCCCGCCTGATCGACCGCCCGATCCGTCCGCTGTTTCCGAAAGGATTCATGAACGAGACCCAGGTCATCACCACAGTGATGTCTTCCAGCAAGAATCAGGACCCGGATATTGCTGCAATGCTGGCCGCTTCGGCAGCGCTGTCCATCTCCGGTATTCCGTTCGATGGTCCGATCGGCGCTTCACGCGTTGCTTACACCAACGAGCGTGGCTACTTCCTGAACCCGACCTTCGAAGAGCTGCAAACCTCTCTGTTGGACATGGTTGTTGCTGGTACCAAAGACGCGGTTCTGATGGTTGAATCAGAAGCCAAGGGCCTGACCGAAGACCAGATGCTGGGCGCCGTACTTTTCGGCCACGAAGAGATGCAGACAGCGATCACGGCTATTAAAGAGCTGGCCGAAGAAGTTGGCAAACCGCGCTGGGAATGGCAGCCAGAGCCGGAGAATTCCGAGCTGCTGAACGCCGTTAACGCAGAGTCAGCGGCGGCCATCGAGGAAGCCTACAGCATCCGTGACAAGATGGAGCGCTATGCCCGTCTGAGCGAGATCAAGAGCGCGCTGGTTGAAAAGCTGGCCGGTGACGAGGAAGGTCAGCCTTCCGCCGATGACGTCAAAAAGTACTTTGGCAAAGTCGAGAAGACCATTGTTCGTCAGCAGGTTATTGACGGCAAGCCGCGTATCGATGGCCGTGACAACAAGACCGTTCGCCCGATCCAGGTTGAAGTCGGCGTTCTGCCCAGCACTCACGGCTCGGCCCTGTTCACCCGCGGTGAAACTCAGGCCATCGTAACCACGACTCTGGGTACGGCGCGGGACATGCAGATCATCGATGCGCTGGAAGGCGAGCGCAAAGACCCGTTCCTGTTCCACTACAACTTCCCTCCCTACTCCGTCGGCGAAGCCGGTCGTGTGGGCACACCGGGTCGCCGTGAAGTCGGCCACGGTCGTCTGGCAAAGCGCGGCGTCGCTGCGGTTATGCCGACTATGGAAGAGTTCCCGTACACCATTCGTGCGGTATCCGAGATCACTGAATCCAACGGCTCCAGCTCCATGGCGTCTGTCTGTGGTTCAAGCCTGGCGCTGATGGATGCCGGTGTACCGATCAAGGCGCCGGTGGCCGGTATTGCCATGGGTCTGGTCAAGGAAGGCGACAAGTTCGCGGTCCTGACCGATATCCTGGGTGACGAAGACCACCTCGGCGATATGGATTTCAAGGTTGCCGGCACGTCTGAGGGTATCACTGCGCTGCAGATGGATATCAAGATTCAGGGCATTACCGACGAGATCATGGAAATTGCTCTGGACCAGGCCAACGCAGCACGTCTGCACATCCTGGGCGAAATGGCGAAGGTGATTTCCGCGCCGCGCAAAGAGCTTTCAAGCCGTGCGCCGAGCATCACCACCATCAAGATCAATCCGGAGAAGATCCGTGACGTTATCGGTAAGGGCGGTTCTGTTATCCGTTCAATCTGTGACGAGACCGGCGCGTCCATTGATCTGGATGACGACGGTAATGTGAAGATCTATGCCGACAATCAGGACGCGGCCAACGCTGCGATGAAGCGTGTGATGGAAATCACTGCGGAAATCGAAGTGGGCGCGATCTACAATGGTCGCGTTGAGCGCATCGTAGACTTTGGTGCCTTCGTTAACATCCTGCCTGGTAAGGATGGTCTGGTGCACATTTCCCAGATCTCCGAACGTCGCATCGAGAACGTGACGGACGAGCTGAGCGAAGGTCAGCAGGTTCTGGTGAAGGTACTGGACGTTGATAACCGTGGGCGCGTTAAGCTGTCCATGAAGGAAGTGAAGGAAGGCGAGCAGCCGACCGATCTTTCAGCACTGTAAGTTCTTGCTGAACAAAAAACCCGCCACTCGGTTGAGTCTGGCGGGTTTTTCTTTTGAAGGCCTTCAAATTTGGAGTCGGAGTGCGCCGGATAGGGCTCTTCCTGGTCTCCGGTAAGTTTATTTACTCCCCGTTCGCATCCATAAACCCCAACACCGCCGCCTGATACCCCGGAATCACAAACGTCGCTGCGTGGGGCGTGTCCGTCCGCAGAAACTCTTTCGGTTCCTTGGCCGCTTCATACAACCGCTCCCCATGATGAAACGGAATAATCCCGTCCCGTGCGCTGTGAATCACCATCACCGGCACGGGGCTGATATCACCAATGAACTCATAGGCTTCATAGTCGTCCGTAATGGTCCAGCTCAGGGGAATCTGGAAGGGCCAGGTGAGCCAGAAGTCGCCGAGTTTTTCCCTCGCGATGGCGCGGAAACCTGAGAATGTACCGTCGAGGATGACGCCGGTCAGGGGTGGCTGTTCGTCACGCTTTACCCATTCGCTGGCCAGTGCAGTTCCGAGGCCGCCGCCGAGGCTCTGGCCGAGGAGGAATAGCGGCTGGTTTGCGGTTTCTGGTTTGTTCGCAAGCCACCGAAGACCGGTCTCTGCGTCGTGCAGAGCGCCTTCTATGTCGGGCGCCCCGGTTGATCGTCCGTATCCCCGGTAGTCGATCAGAAAGACGTTGTAGCGTCGTTCAGGAAGCCATGCAACGTTCATGATGTGGCTGCTGATGTTCTGGGCGTTGCCGTGGAGAAAGTACACGGTGCCTTTCGGTTCTGATTGCGCGGGCAGCCACCAGCCGTGAAGGGTTTCACCGTCCGGGGTGTCGAGGAAAACATCCTGGTAGTCCAGGTTAAGGCGGTCCGGGGTGATGTAGGTTGTCTGGTCCGGATAGAAGAACAGGCTGCTGCACCCCGCCAGCATCAGCAGGGTGAGAGCACCTGCAATGCCGGTGGAGAGTCTCAGAGCGGAGCGCCTCAAAAGTACGCGTGGAGTCCGAGTTGCCATTCGCTGCGGTACCTGTCGTAGTGGTCTTCACGGCTGAATTTTCCGAACAGGCTGAAGTCCCGCCCGAAGTGCCAGTTGGCTTCCAGGTAGGCCTGGTCCTGGCGGTGCTGGGTGCTGACGATCCAGGCTTTGGTTTTCACCCCGCCCAGCAGGCTGAACCGGTTGTTCTGGTGGAGGATGCCCAGGTCAGCGCCCGGTGCCGCATCGTAGCCGCGGCGCAGGTCGTCGTCGATTTCCAGATCGGCGGTGGCCATGGCAAATGCCTGAGTGCCAGCCGCCAGTTGCCAACTGCCGCCCGCGCCGCCCTCCAGGTAGGGGGTGAACACGCGATTGGTGTCGGTATCCGTGCGGCGACCGCCGAAGCCCACCTGCCAGGATAAGGGCGAGAAGAACTGGTTGCGGGGCGACAGCGAACGGATTTCCACGCCGGTCAGCTGTTCAATCTGCAGTTCGTCGTTGTCCGTGTAAAGGCGGGCATCCAGGCGCAGAAACTGTAGCTGGGCGCCGCCCCGATAACCGGCCGGTGGGTCAAGTACATCGTGGTAGGCGGGGCGCAACGTCAGCTCGGTAAAGTTGCGTTCGCCCAGGCGACCGCCGCTCAGGCTGGCGCGGAAGGTATCATGGCCCTGATCGTCGCGGATGGCGGGTTGGGGCGGGCCGTCCAGCGCCTCGATGCCACGGATTTTGCTGCGCTCCCGGAGCAGCTCATGGGACAGCGGCGCGGCATGTTCGCGGGGCCAGCCGTCGGCTTCGCTCTGGTAGCGAACGTAATCGTAGGTGGTGTCCAGCACCCTGGCTCGTTCTTCGTCGGTTAATGCTTTGACTTCCTGCGCGTCCGCCGCTACGTAGCCGTTGGCAATGGCGGCGGCCAGGGTCCGGTGTTCAGAGGGCAGTG
>Ga0307952_1000149_pt1 | contig 44127 bp, 32 predicted proteins | sample OrgLakmetagen376_FD_201821 | JGI IMG/M metagenome (GOLD analysis project Ga0307952, IMG submission 201821) | Saline water microbial communities from Organic Lake, Antarctica - #376 | ecosystem: Environmental > Aquatic > Non-marine Saline and Alkaline > Saline | place: Antarctica: Organic Lake...
TAGTTTCTTCCAACTACTTCGTTGCCGAAATACTCATTTAGCCCAGCTAAATTCTGTTTTCAGCGCCTTGTATTTGAAAAAAACAACTGCCTGATCATTCCAAACAGAGTTATTAGAGATGCCCTATACACTAACTTGCCATTTTGTATTATCTACTTTTAAAGTCCTGGTATAAATGATTGTATTCCGTGAATTTAGTCGTCTAATGACTGCTATTTTAAAAATTCAGTTTGAATAATAGCTATATATTGCTAAATTACTATATTTATGCTAAATAGATATAGCTTATGAAAGTTTGTCCTCAATGTCAGTCAAAAAAGGTAGTGAAAAGCGGAATAGTTAATAGTAAACAGCGCTACAAATGCAAGGATTGTAGTTATCATTTTACAGTAAATAAGACAGGTAAACAAATCGATATGTACTATGTAACCAAAGCGTTACAATTGTATTTAGAAGGGCTTACTTACAGGGAGATAGAACGTATTATCGGCGTCTCGCATGTAAGCGTAATGAATTGGGTGAAAAAATATAATATCAATAAAGTGAAAAATATAGACTACCATCCAACGTATAAGATTTTAAGCCAGTCCGAATTGTCCAATTACTTCTCAGATCCTGAAAACACAAAGGGAGCTGGTGTAATTGTTACCGAGCTAGGAGATAAGTATATGGTTATAAAATGGGAAAGATTTAAATAGTTTAGTTGTTTTAAAATGCTCAAATACAGATATATGTATTCCAAAAAATATATACAAATTACCAGATATATATATTAATATTTTTTTTGCATTAATTTCTTTTCAAGTTCGCAATGTTGATTTACAGATTATAACAACATTTTAAAACTGCAGAATATGAAAAGATATACATTACTACTTATTACAATGTTATTACTTGGATTCACTGTTCAAGGTCAAGGAAACCCCTATTATAAAGGAGGTTTTAAAATCAAATTTAAAGATAACGATCAAAAATTCATTCGCTTTATTGCCTGGTCGCAATTCCAAGTAAATATGGATGATGCACCAGCCACAACTGAAAGTTTGGTAAATATGCAATTGCGTCGGGCTAGGTTTTTAGCTTATTCGCAATTGGCAGATAATTTTTTAATTATCACCCATTTCGGCATAAACAGCTTAAATGCTAATAATATGCAGCCTACAGGAGCGAGTGGTACACCACAACTTTTTATGCACGATGCTTGGGCACAATATAATGTGCACAAAAATCATGTGATTGGAGGAGGTTTACATTATTGGAATGGTCTATCTCGCTTAAATACCCAAGGAACTTTGAATTTGTTATCTATGGATAACTATCGTCCAGCTTGGTCAACTCTAGGTTTATCAGACCAATTTGCAAGGCACCTCGGGATATTTGCAAAAGGTAGTTTTGGAAAATTTCAATACCAAGTAGCCGTAAATGAAGCTATAACTAACACACTAGATCAAAGAGATGCAATGGTTAGTCAAGCTGTTTATCAAGGTCGAAAAATGCTCGGGTCGCGAAAAGCAGGAAAAACATACTCTGGATACTTCATGTATAACTTCTTGGAAACGGAATCTAATTTCCTCCCATACAGTGTTGGGACCTATCTTGGAGATAAAAAACTATTCAACGTAGGTGCAGGATTTTTCTCTCACCCTAGCGGAGTTGTCCGTTTAAATGACGCCAATGAATTGGTTGCAGAAAATGTAAGTCACTTTGCCCTAGATGTTTTTTATGACCATCCAATAGGACGGAAAGGATCTTCTATCACAGCTTATGGGTTGGCACAGCATAATGATTACGGAACAAATTATAATTTTGGACCTTATGCATCAGGCTGGATGTTTTATGGTCATGTTGGATATCTATTACCAGGTAATGCTGAGCAAATGCGTTACCAACCCTATGTTACTTTTGGAAATCAGACGATGGATGTTGATCTCTTAACCAAAAACAACTTTGGCGCTGGGATGAACTTATTCATTAGTGGCCACAATGCTAAATTAACCTTAGAATATCAAAACGCTACTTTTAATAACATTACCGATCATCGATTGAGTTTACAAGCGATGATTTATTTATAAACCAAAAACTAAAAATTATGAAAGACAAAGACGAAAATGCAAAAGCATACTGGCGCGAAAACTTGCGCTATCTAATAATACTACTATCCATATGGTTTGTAGTCTCATACGGCGCTGGTATCATTTTTAAAGATGCACTAGACAGTATAAGAGTGGGTGGTTTTAAACTAGGTTTCTGGTTTGCTCAACAAGGTTCTATTTATGTATTTGTCATACTGATTTTTGTGTATGTACGACTCATGAATAAGTTAGATAAGAAATATGGATACGACGAAGAATAAAAACTAGAAATTATGGATGCACAAACATTAACATATTTATTTGTAGGGCTCTCATTTGCCTTATATATCGGGATAGCTATTTGGTCCAGGGCGGGATCAACAAAAGAATTTTACGTAGCAGGTGGAGGCGTTAGCCCCATCGCAAATGGAATGGCAACAGCCGCAGATTGGATGTCGGCAGCCTCATTTATATCCATGGCAGGACTTATTTCCTTTATGGGTTATGATGGATCAGTATTCCTCATGGGATGGACAGGGGGATATGTATTACTTGCTTTACTATTGGCTCCTTACCTAAGAAAGTTCGGGAAATTTACTGTTCCTGACTTTATTGGAGACAGATATTATAGCAATACAGCGCGAACAGTAGCTGTTTTTTGCGCCCTGATAATTTCCTTCACTTACGTTGCAGGTCAAATGCGTGGTGTCGGGGTCGTTTTCTCTCGTTTTTTAGAGGTTGAAATAGACACTGGAGTTTATATTGGAATGGTTATCGTTTTGTTTTATGCAGTACTTGGTGGAATGAAAGGGATAACTTATACACAAGTGGCACAATATTGTGTTTTGATTTTTGCCTTTATGGTTCCAGCAATATTCATGTCTATTCAAATGACGAATAATCCTATTCCTATGCTAGGTATGGGAGATACACTGGCTTCAAATCCAGATGTTTATTTATTGGATCGATTAGATGGCTTGAGTGCAGAACTTGGTTTTAATAAGTACACAGAAGGTTCAAAAAGTATGATTGATGTAATAGCAATTACGCTAGCATTAATGGTAGGTACTGCCGGATTGCCTCACGTGATTGTTCGTTTCTTTACGGTGAAAAGAGTGAAAGATGCACGTAAATCTGCAGGATATGCCTTATTATTTATTGCGATTCTTTATATTACTGCTCCTGCAGTAGCTGTTTTTTCAAGGGTTAACCTAATAGAAACTGTAAATCAGGCAGACTATGAAGAAATGCCAGGATGGTTTACTAATTGGGAAGATCTTGGTTTGATAGGATGGGTAGATAAAAATGACGACGGGAAGATCCAGTACCTTGCTGACGGTCCTGCGATGACAGGAGACGCTAATAAACCCTCTTTTGAAGAAGAATCAAGAGGAGCTTACGGTGAGCGTGTAGTCGTTAACCCTTCAAACTCTGTTAATGAATTATACGTTGACGCTGACATTATGGTAATGGCTAATCCTGAAATTTCGCAATTACCTAATTGGGTTATTGCACTTGTAGCTGCAGGATGTCTTGCCGCTGCACTTTCGACTGCTGCTGGATTACTTCTAGTAATTTCTTCATCTGTTTCGCACGATTTAATCAAAAAAATGCTTAAACCAGATATTTCAGAAAAAGGAGAGTTAATTGCAGCAAGACTTTCTGCTGTTGGAGCTGTTACTATTGCAGGTTATTTTGGAATTAACCCTCCAGGATTTGTTGCCGCGGTAGTTGCTTTAGCTTTCGGATTAGCCGCAGCATCATTCTTTCCTGCTATTGTGCTTGGTATATTCAACAAACGCATGAATAAAGAGGGAGCAATTGCTGGAATGATAACTGGTCTAGGCTTAATGCTATTTTACATGTTAAAATTCAAATTTGATTTCTTTGGCGGTGGAACAAAAGAAGATTGGTGGTTCGGTATTTCTCCAGAAGGTTTTGGAGCTGTAGCCATGTTTGTCAACTTTATAGTTTCTCTTATAGTGAGTAAGTTCACTCCTGCTCCTCCACAAGATGTTCAAGAAATTGTTGAAAACATAAGAATCCCTAGCGGTGCTGGTGAATCAACTCATGATTAATTGATAGGCGTTGTTTTATTCGTGATTTTGAATAAAACGACGCTTTTTTTTCTTATTTTGTAGGAACTCTATTTTAAATGAAAAAGCGACATAAACAGAAATTTTTGGCTTGGTCGATATTTGGATCATTGTTACTTAATTTTCCAATAATTCTAGCCTATAATGAAAGATTTGTCCTGTGGGGGATTCCTTCATTTTATATTTTCGTTTTTTCAATTTGGATATTGACCATTGCACTCAACTATTTATGGCTAAAAAAGCACAGTGAGTAATCTATCGTTAATATTAATCATCATTGGGTACCTCGGCATACTGTTCTTTATGGCGTTTTGGGCTGAAAAAAACCACCGTTCTAAAATTGTTAATAGTCCTTATGTATATGCTCTGGGTCTTGCCGTTTATTGTTCTGCCTGGACGTATTATGGAAGTGTTGGTGCCGCAGCAAGAACAGGACCCGATTTTTTAACTATTTATCTTGGACCTGTATTGTCAGCACCATTATGGATTTATGTTTTAACACGGGTTGTAAAAATATCAAAGACTTATAATGTGGCATCCATCGCTGATTTCATTTCATTGCGCTATGGAAACAATCGTGCACTAGGAGCTTTGGTTACCCTAATTTGTGCAGCGAGCATAATTCCATATATTTCTCTGCAATTAAAAGCATTGTCGGAAACTTTCCAATTAGTAACTAACGGGAATACCTCTATCTCTCACAAAACTTGGCTAGGGGATACATCTTTTTATATCGCATTGTTTTTGGCTTTATTCGTTACTTTTTTTGGTACACTTTCGCTAGATGCTTCTAAAAATAAAAAAGGCATTATGTTTTCTATTGCTTTCGAATCTATTTTGAAACTTGTTTTCTTTTTGATTATTGGAGTGTATGTAACCTTCTACTTGTTTAATGGTACCAGTGATATTTATGCGCAAGCGGAAGAGATGATTATAGAGAGAAACTTAGATAGTCTATCTACAATCACTAGCGGGGTGAACTGGTTTTTTAATATTGCTTTGTCATTTTTGGCTATTTTTTTACTGCCTCGTCAATTTCAAACAAGCGTAATCGAATATGCCAACAAAAAGCAATTGAAAACTGCAATGTGGGTTTTTCCATTGTATTTGTTATTGTTTAATGTTTTTGTGATATTCATTGCTTGGGGTGGATTAATAATGCTCGGCGATGATGTAAATTACGATTACTTAACATTGCTTATTCCAATGAGTCAAGGAAACGAAACGTTGGCGGTAATGGTATTCCTTGGGGGTCTATCTGCTGTGATTTCAATGGTAGTAGTTTCTACATTGGCATTATCTACTATGTTAAGTAATAATTTAATTATTCCGTATGGATTTTTGAGTAGACTCTCTGGAGAGAAAGCTTTTAAAAACGAGAAAACAATAAAAAATATAAGAAGAGTAGCCATCTTCTCTTCTATTGCTTTGGCTTATGGTCTTTATGCAGGAATAGGTGCTGATGTTCCGTTATTTGATATTGGGTTAATTTCTTTCTTGATTATTGCACAACTCGCTCCCTCTTTTTTCTTCGGTCTATTTTGGAATCGAGGATCTTCCAAAGGTGCTATAACGGGAATTATAATTGGATTTTCAGTTATAATTTACACCTATTTGTGGCCATTCATCGCTATTGAAATTTTAGAAAATCCTGAATTGTTAGCCCCTGGATTTTTTGGTTTTGAACTTTTACACCCACACCACATTATGGGAGTTGATTTCTTAACTCCAATGGCACATTCTTTATATTTAAGTTTATTTTTGAACATAAGTGTTTACCTCTATTTTTCCTTAGCTTTTAAAGGGAACTACAGGGAACGTAATTACGGAGAAGTATTCGTAAATGCGGATGATTTAGACGAAAATAGCGATATTTCTTTGGTGTGGAGAGGGAAAGCCTATATGGATGATATTCAGTCGCTTTTAGTGCGCTTTTTGGGAGAGAAAAGAACCCAAAGAGCGGTGAAGATTTTTCGTAAGCGCTATGAAATAAGTGAACATGAAAAATTAGCGGATGCGCGGTTTGTCAATTTTTCCGAAAAACTATTAACAGGTGCAGTGGGTAGCGCTTCAGCAAAAATTTTGATTGCAAAAGTAGCCAAAGAGAAACCAGTTTCATTACCCGACGTGTTAAAAATTCTTCAAGAAAGTAAAGAAGCCTTTGCGTCTAGTAAATTATTTGAAAGCCAATCCAATGAATTAAGAAAATTGACCAATGATTTGAAAGAAGCGAACGAGGCGCTAATTATTCAAGATAAGCAAAAGGATAATTTTTTGGATACTGTTGCTCATGAACTAAAAACACCAATTACTTCTATTTTTGCAAGTGCAGAGATACTTGAGGAAGATACAGAGATGCCGCAAGAAGTAAGACAACAGTTCTTAAATAATATCTTAGTAGATGCAAAGCGCCTAACACGTTTGATTAATGATATTCTTGACTTAGAAAAACTGGCTTCTGGAAGAGAAAAACTAGAAATTCAGAACTTAGATATTTCTGAAACCATAAAAGCGGCTATTCCTTCTTTCGATGCCATTAAATTAAATCGAAACTTGATAATTAAGCAATTAAGTATTGCCTCTTGTGAAATAGAACATGACCGAGAAAAGATTATTCAGGTACTTTCAAATATCATTTCAAATGCATTAAAATTTATTCAGGATGAGGTGGGGCAAATTGTTATTTCAGGAAAAATAATTAAATATAATTCTGTCTACCTCATTGAAATAGCCGATAATGGTCCAGGAATTCCTAAAGTGGATACTCCATTTGTTTTTGATAAATTTTATCAGTCGCAAAATCAAACCCTGAAAAAACCAAAAGGAAGTGGATTTGGATTAGCAATTTGTAAACAAATTATTGAACTGCACCAGGGAGTTATTTATGTGGATAATTTGTTTATTGAAGGAACGAAAATAGGGATTGAATTCCCATTAAAAAGAAATAGTAATGAATAAAATATTAATTGTTGATGACGAACCAAATATTGTCATGACATTAGAGTACGCATTTAAAAAAAAGGGATTTGATATCTTTATTGCCCGTGATGGCGATGAAGCTATAGAGATGATACAATCTTTTCAACCAGATCTTGTATTATTGGATATCATGATGCCAAAAGTAGATGGTTTTGAGGTGCTTGAATTTGTAAAATCAGATGAACGTTTTAATACAATAAAAGTCATTTTTATGAGTGCTAAAAACAAATTAACAGACATTGAAAAAGGGATTGAAATGGGTGCATCAGATTATATCACGAAGCCTTTTTCAGTAAAAAAAGTAATAAAAAAGATCGAACATATTTTAAAATAAGAAGACATGAGCTATTTAAAGGACACAGAAAGAAGTGAAAACGATGCCAATGAATTTTGGTTAGAAGAAGCAAAGCGTTTGAATTGGTACAAACAGCCTACCAAAGGTTACTCAGAAGGAGAAGATGGCAGTTCCAATTGGTTCACAGACGGAAAACTGAACATGAGCTATTTGTGTATTGACAAGCATATTGAGGACGGCTTTGGAAATCAAGTTGCAGTAATTTATGATTCTGCAGTACGACAAAAACAAGTGAAGTATACTTATAATCAGTTGCATGAGAAAGTCGCAAAACTAGCAAGTGGATTGCAAAGTCTTGGCGTCAAAAAAGGCGATACTGTGGTTATTTATATGCCCATGATTTCACATGCACTTTTTAGTATGCTTGCTTGTGCTAGAATTGGAGCTATTCACTCTGTCGTTTTCGGTGGTTTTGCTCCCGATGAATTGGCCACACGCATTGACCATGCAAAACCTAAAGTGTTGATTACGGCATCTTCTGGGATTGAAGTTGATCGCTTGATTGCCTATAAACCAATGGTAGACGAAGCCATTGAAAAAGCGAAGTACAAGCCAGAAAAAGTAGTGATTTTTAACCGAAAACTAGGTGTAGAGTCAGAACACAAAACGTATGATGTGGATTACGAAGAATTACTTGAGAAAAGTAATCCAATTGAAGCAATTCCAGTAAAAGCCGATCATCCATTGTATATTTTATATACTTCTGGTACAACAGGAACTCCAAAAGGAGTAGTGCGAGACACAGGCGGCTATGCTACAGCATTGAATTATTCTATGCGCACCATTTATGATTCGAAACCTGGAGATGTTTTTTGGGCTGCGTCAGATGTGGGTTGGGTTGTAGGTCATAGCTATATCGTTTATGCTCCACTTTTAAACCGAAATACAACAATTATTTACGAAGGTAAACCTGTGCGTACACCAGACGCGGGTTCATTTTGGCGTGTAATTGAAGACCATAAAGTGAATGTTATGTTCACTGCACCAACTGCTTTTAGAGCGATTAAAAAAGAGGATCCAAATGGAGATTTAATTAAAAAATATGATATTTCATCTTTAAAATATCAATTCTTAGCTGGTGAACGTTGTGATACTTCAACACTCCGATGGGCAGAAAAGATGTTGCAAATTCCAGTAATTGACCATTGGTGGCAAACAGAATCTGGTTGGCCAATTGTAGCTAATTTTATGGGATTGGATAAATTCCCTGTTAAAGAAGGTTCTGCTGGAAAAGCTGTTCCTGGTTACAATGTTCAAGTTTTAGATGAAAATGGTGATAAGGTTAAAAGTGGAGAAGAGGGCTATTTAACTATTCAAAAACCACTTCCTCCTGGATTTATGCCAATTTTATGGAAAGCAAAAGAGCGCACACAAGCTGCTTATTATGAGCGTTTTGAAAATTATTACTTTTCGGGTGATGGAGGATATATTGACGCTGATAATTATGTATACGTTACAGGTAGAATTGACGATGTGATTAACGTTGCGGGTCACCGATTATCTACTGCGCAATTAGAAGAGGTTGTATCAAGTCATGAATCTGTAGCAGAATGTGCCGTAATTGGTATAGAGGACAGCTTAAAAGGGCAAATGCCTTTGGCGATTGTAGTTCCCAAAATTGGCGATGAATATCAAGAGTCCTTTCGACTAGAAACAGAAGTGATAAAGATGGTGCGCGAAATGATCGGACCTGTGGCAAGTTTGAAAAAAGTGATTGTTGTAAAACGATTGCCTAAAACACGAAGTGGAAAAATATTGCGCCGTACACTTCGTAAAATTCTGGATGGTAACGATTACGTTATTCCTTCTACTATTGAGGATCCTATGGTGATTTCTGAAATTATTGAAGTTTTCGCTGAAGCTAAAATAGGCGCATTCGCCAAGGATAAAGATACGGTAGTGAATTCTCTCAAAGCGCTTACGGGTTCCTATTATAATATCGACTCACTAGAAAAGTATATTGATATTTACCGAATTTCTCAAAAAGATCCCGAAAGTTTTTGGAGTACGATTGCAGAACGTAACTTTTCATGGAGAAAGAAGTGGGATACTGTTTTGGATTGGAACAAAGAAGAATCCACTGTGAAATGGTTTGATGGTGCTAAACTCAATATTACAGAAAACTGTATCGATAGACATTTAGCTACGAGAGCCAACAAAACCGCAATTATTTGGGAACCTAACGATCCCTCTGAAGAGGCGCAGCATATTTCATACAAAGAACTGGCTGAACGGGTAAATAAAATGGCAAATGTCCTTAAGAATAACGGAATTCAAAAAGGAGATCGCATTTGTATTTATTTGCCAATGATTCCAGAATTGGCTATCGCTTTATTGGCTTGTGCTCGAATAGGAGCAATTCACTCGGTAGTTTTTGCTGGTTTCTCTTCCACTGCTGTGGCTTCAAGAATCAACGATGCTGATTGTAAAATGGTGATCACTTCAGATGGTTCTTATCGTGGAGCAAAGCAAATTGAATTGAAATCAATCGTAGATGAAGCATTAGAAAGTTGTACTTCTGTGGAGACTGTTTTAGTGGCGAACCGCACAAACTTGGATATTCAAATGAAAGCAGGCCGCGACCGTTGGCTAGAGAAAGAATTAAGCTATGCGGATAAAAATTGTCCAGCTGAAGAAATGGATGCTGAGGATGTCTTATTTATCCTTTATACTTCCGGAAGTACAGGAAAACCTAAAGGAATGGTACATACAACTGCGGGTTACATGGTTTATTCAGCTTTCTCTTTCAAAAATGTATTTCAATACAAAGAAAATGACATTTACTGGTGTACAGCCGATATTGGTTGGATTACAGGTCATAGTTATATTGTTTACGGTCCATTGTTAAACGGTGCCACAACTGTAATGTTTGAAGGAGTTCCTTCTTACCCAGATTATGGTCGTTTTTGGGAAGTTGTAGAGAAATATAAAGTCAATCAATTTTATACTGCGCCGACAGCTATTCGTGCATTGGCAAATCAAGATATTGATTTCGTTAATAAATATGATTTATCATCTCTAAAAGTATTAGGTTCTGTGGGTGAACCAATAAATGAAGAGGCATGGAACTGGTACAATGATAACATTGGAAAGAAAAAATCACCGATAGTTGATACTTGGTGGCAAACAGAAACTGGGGGAATTATGATTTCACCGATTCCTTACGTGACACCAACAAAACCTACTTATGCTACACTGCCTTTACCTGGAATTCAGCCGGCTTTAATGGATGAATCTGGAAACGAAATTGAAGGGAATAGTGCAAACGGTAGGTTGTGTATTAAATTCCCATGGCCAAGTATGGCACGAACAGTTTATGGAGATCATCAGCGTTATAAAGACACTTACTTCACTGCGTATAAAGGTTTCTATTTCACAGGAGATGGTGCCTTACGCGACGAAGTTGGGTATTACAGAATTACAGGAAGAGTAGATGATGTAGTAATTGTTTCAGGGCATAACCTAGGTACAGCTCCAATTGAGGATGCGATTAACGAACATCCTGCCGTAGCAGAATCTGCTATCATTGGTTTTCCGCATGATATTAAAGGAAATGCATTGGCAGGATTCATCATTCTGAAGGACGAAACCAGAAATAAAGAAAATTTACAGAAGGAGATCAATGACTTAATTTCAAGTAAAATTGGACCTATTGCGAAGCTAAATAGAATTCATTTCGTTTCTGGCTTGCCTAAAACACGAAGTGGAAAAATTATGCGTCGAATTTTAAGAAAAGTATCTTCGAATGAAATGGATAATTTAGGTGATACTTCTACATTGCTTGACCCAACTATTGTTGATGAAATTATTGATAAAGTCAAGAAAATACTCTAACAAGCGATTATTAAAGTATTAAATGAATGATAAGTTTCTTCGTTCTAAAGATGAATACCGCTTTAGTTCGGGGAAACTTTTTTTATGTATAATAATTTGGAATGTTGTGTTTTATGCGTATTTCATTTTTTAAATACTACACTGCTTTAGTGAAATCGCATCGCTGTACTTCCAACAAAATTAGGACTTATTTAATGCAGTTCAGATATTAGAAGAAGGATTAATAGCAGAAGTTGAAAGAGAAAGAAGGCAGTTAGAATTGGAGAAAAAGTTAAGTAAATGATTTGTTTAAGACGTATTCGCTTGTGTAATAAGAGTTGTTTTTTGTAATCTCACCGATTCCATTTCCCAACCTTTTCATTAGATTATCCGTGTATAAATTGATTGCTATTATTATTACAAATTAAAAAATTATATCATGAATCTACTAAAAACAATTTTTCTGGCTGTTCCATTATCAACTTTATGCGTTAATCTCATATTCGGACAAGCGATTAATGTAAATCTTAATTACAATGATGTAAATGCTAAAATTTATGACAGAGGCTCTCTTTTTAATAATAAGGCTTTAAGTTCTGCAGGTTACGAAACACCAATCGGGAGTGGAAATCATCTTATTTATCAAGGAGCTTTTTGGTTTGGTGGAACGGATCAAAATGGAGACTTGAAATTAGCTGCTCATCTATATGGATCCGACTATGATTATTATTCAGGTCCATATTCAACAACTGATTCATATATGGATCCAACATACTATAATAAATATAATAACAATAGTATTTGGTCAGTTAGAAAATCAGATATTGATGATTTTATCAATAATCATAATCAACAAGGATATGTTGTGCCACTTAGCATAATAAATTGGCCAGGGAATGGTGATCCTTCGCTTGGAGTAGCAGAACAATTAGCACCTTATGTTGATATAGACAGCAACGGAGTTTATGAACCACAAATGGGTGATTATCCATGTATAAAAGGAGAAGAGGCCGTTTATCAAATCTTTCATGAAGATTTAACACATGAAGAAAGTGGAGGAGGTAAAATTGGTGCCGAAATTCATATTATGGCTTATCAATACGCAGACAATAGCTATTTGAATACCACAACTTTCATAGAAACTACTGTGTATAACAGAGGTCAAAATTCATTTAACGACTTTAAAGCTTCTTTCTTTTTAGATGCTGATATTGGTTATTCAGAGGATGATTATATTGGTTCTGCGCCATCAAAGAACTTAGTTTATGCTTATAATGGCGATAATTATGATGAAGGTGGGAATGGGTCGTCTGGTTATGGCCCTACTCCTCCAGCACTTGGTATTGTAAGTTTGAATAAAGATGTTGATTACTCAGGGACTTTTAATAGAGCAGATTTAGGAACACCTCAAACTATTGAACCATCAACTCCAATAGAATTTTGGAACTACATGAATGGAAAATGGAAAGATGGAAGTGATTGGACAACTGGAGGAAATGGATATGGTGGAACAAATGGATCTACACAACACATGTATGATGGAAATCCAAACCAAGGAACTGGCTGGTCAGAGATGAATACAGATGGAAATGGAACTTACAATCAGCCTGGAGATAGAAAAGTTATAATGACCTCTATCGAAGAAACTTTTAACCCAGGAGATAAATTGACTTATAATTATGCGATAATTATGAATAAAGATGGAAGTTCATTACAGAATGTAGATAACCTAATCGCTATTGCTAACTCGGTTCAAGCGTTTTTTGACTCCACAAATACTGATTGTGTGCCAAACGTATCTCTTGGTTTATCGGAAGAAATCCAAAACGGAAAACTAAATATCTATCCGAACCCAGCTACAAATCAAATTCAATTAGTTTGGGAAGATATGAGTATAGATATAATTGAAATCACCTCTTACAACGGAAAGTTAATTAAATCAATCTCCGTTGAGGATGTAAAAGGTGAGAAAATCATTAATATAAATAACCTTTCTACAGGTGTTTATTTTGTGAGTATTGGAAATTATACACGTAAATTGATTGTGAAATAATTGCTAAGAATTTTGAATTTTATAACTAAAAGCGAGGTGGAAACATCTCGCTTTTTGATTTTATTATTTTTGAATCATCTATTTAAATGAATTGAAAAACATACTAAATGGGCTAGTTTATTGAATTAATTACCAACCATTTAAACCAAAAATCCGTAACTATAGGTAAGGGTTATTCTATTAATAACCTTAAAATTTAAAACTAAGGACATGAAAAAATCTATACTTATTTTAGCAACATTTTTAGTTTTAGCTGCTCATTTTTTAAATGCGCAACAAACAATGGACACGCTTAATGGAAATAGCGTTGCTGCAATAATTTTCGATGAAGGAAGACTTTTTAGTAATACTAATATTGTCACCCCTGGCTATGAATTTCCAGCAGGAAGTGGAAATCATCTAATTTTTTCAACAGGATTTTGGTTTGGTGGAACGAATCAAAATGGAGGTTTAAAATTAGCAAGTCAACTCTTTGGAATTGAAAGAGAGTATGTTCGCGGTCCTGTTTCTTCAACTGGTGATTATTTAGATACCTCATATATTTATGCTTATGAGAGTGGGATTTGGACAGTGAGAAAGTCAGAGATTATTTATCATATCGATAATTATAATCAACTCGGATATGTTGCACCTGATGTGATTTTGAACTGGCCGGGAAATGGAAATTCTTCTATTGGAGTGGCTGCACAATTGGCACCTTATATTGATGTCAATAACAACGGAATTTATGAACCTTATTTAGGAGATTATCCTTGTATAAAAGGAGATATGGCTTCATATCAAATTTTTCATGAAAATCATCAACAAGCTTATAACAACGGAAATAAAATAGGTGCTGAAATTCATATTATGGTGTATCAGATTCAGTCCAATAACTTTATTGATTCTACAACTTTTATTGATGTGAAGGCAATTAATAGAGGGCAAAATTCATTTAACGATTTTAAATCAACGGTTTTTATGGATCCCGACGTTGGTTTTAATCAAGACGATTACATTGGATCTGCGCCAGCAAATAATTTGGTTTACGCCTACAATGGAGATAATTTTGATGAAGGTGGGAATGGTGCGCCGGGTTACAGCAATACTCCACCTGCTGTCGGATTTATGAGTTTAAATAAAGATTTTGAATATTCATGGTTTTTCAATAGAGCTGATTTAGGAATTCCAGCAACTTCAGACCCATCCTCTCCTGCAGATTATTGGAATTATATGAATGGAAAATGGCTTGATGGATCAGATTGGACTTATCTAGGAAATGGATATGGAGGAACGGTTCCGACGCAGCATATTATGGATGGGAATCCATATTTAGGAACAGGTTGGACAGAATTAAATGCAGATGGAAATGGAACACCAAATCCTATGGGAGACCGAAGGTTTTTTGCGACTTCTATTGAAGAAACTTTTAATCCGGGAGATACTTTAATTTATAATTATGCGATAATTGTGAATCGACAGGGAGACCATTTAGAAAATGTGCAAGGATTAATAAACTATGCTGATTCAGTGCAAAATTATTTTGATAATAATTCTTTCTCTTGCGTTCAACAAGGAACTGGAGTTGTCGATAATTTTGACAATGAGAAGGAAAACTTAAAACTAAATTTCGAAATCACTAGATTAGACGGTGAAGGAAATATGTCAAGAGCGGTAACACTAAATGCAGCTACAGAACAAGATATTATCGTTCAGAATTTTGTAGATAGAATGAAATATGAAAGAGGAAAAGGTCCAATTGAAGCACGTTTGACAGATACAATTAATCATGCTGTTGGTCATTTTGTAATAAAATTTAATGAATACAATGATGTAGATACAGCCAACTGGACAATTTATCATTATGATACAATTGGTGGTAATTTATTAGATTCTGTAAATTCAACTTCAGCTATTGACACCGGAAATGAACAGTTTTTTCCGCAGTGGGGAATAGCAATTAGGATCAAACAAGAAAATTATGTTTGCCCAACGCCTATATCTCAATGTAATGAAGGAGAAAAACATGCTTTACCACTTGAAGCTGAATTGACTTTTGAAAATAATACTGAATGGTTAACAGGAGTAAAGAACACAAACGTAGCTACTCCTTTAAATTGGGTTAGATCGGGGACTTTCTATACACAAGCTAATACAGCTCCAATTGATAGCGTATTTGATCCAAATTGTTATGAATCTAACGGTTACGATCCTTATAATTTGTACAGCAAAATGGCTGGGGGAATTGTTGCACCTAGTTGCCTAACGAGAATGAATGACTGTTATTTTGCGGCTGTGGTTCTCTCAGAATCAGTGGGTAGTAATTCTATTTTAAACTCGATTCAGAAGCTTGTTCAACCTACAGTTTATCAATCAAGCATTGATGTAGTTTTTACAAATGACACTTCAAAATGGACAAGAAGTCCGGTTATTGAACTCAACGCATTTGATCAAGGTTCTTTAGGAGGAGGTAAAGCTGGGTTTTTACGTAAAAGTTCTTCTGTAGATAAATTGGGAAATCCAGATGGCTCGGGAACAGGAATGGGATGGTTTCTGGGTTATGCTATTGATGTGGAAACAGGAAGAAGATTGAATATCGCTTTTGGTGAAAATTCTACTTTAACAAACGACAATGGAGATGACATGATTTGGAATCCAACGGAACGTATTTTTGATAATAACGGAAATTATGTTTTAGGTGGGCAACACGTTATTTATGTCTTTGGAAGAGAAGAGTATGGAATGCCAAGTTATGATGAAGGAGCATTTATACAGCAAGAACTTTCTGCAGAAACAATTGATGGATACAAAAATGTTTATGCTAACTTATCATGGGTGATGCAGCCGCTTTTAAAATCAGGGGAACAATTAAATTCTTCTGATGCAAGAATGAGAGTGCGCATCAATAAAGAGTTTAAAACACGTGTTATTTCCAATCAAAACTTAGGTCGACCAATGTTTTCTTGGGATGCTGTACCTTATGATGAAATTTGGATGTCAACGCAAAATGAAACTAAAATAGCGACAGTTAATATCTATCCGAATCCAGCAACAAACCAAATTAATGTGGTTTGGGATGAAGTGAAAGTTAATGAAATTAGAATCACTTCTTATCAAGGGAGAGTCGTGCGGAATCTTTTAGTAGAAGGAAATAAAGGAGAAAAGATGATTGATATTAATGGGCTTTCTTCGGGGGTTTATTTTGTGAGTATAGGAAATGAAGTGAGAAAGTTGGTGGTTCAATAGCATATTTTAAAGCATCATAAAAAAAGCGAGGTGGAAACATCTCGTTTTTCTTGTAATAGACTCACTTACTCCAAAAACGAGGACATTAATCGACTTCAAACGTTTTACTTACTTAGTCTAACTTATATTGAGTCTTTGGGCATCGCTTAGTTGATTTAAGTCTTAAATTAGCCTAGCTTTGTATTATACCATAACTTTTATTGATGAAATACTTTTTAGTTTTATTGACCATATTTCTTTTTGCAAATTGTTCACAAGAAGAAAAACACACTTTTACTCTCCAAGGTCGCATTCAGAATCCTGTAAGAAATTACATTATATTAAACCAAGAAAATGATATTGAAAGAAAGGAGTCAATTGTAATTGACACGCTTTTTCTGGATGAATCGGGCAAATTTAAATCTGATTTTAACACAGCACCTCATTTTTATAGTTTAGTTATTAATGAAGACGAGGTTGTTCCTCTGATTCTTGATAAAGGACAAATTGTAACAATAGAAATAAGATCTTCTGGAAAAAAAGTGACAGGATCTAATGACACTGATTTGTTTATGGAATATGAAAAGTTTAGAGCAGCATCTTTAGAGCGTTTAGTAAAAACAATCCGAAAAGAAATTGCTGTTGAGAGCGCAACTGAGCATCCTGATCCTATAAAAATTGACTCTCTAGGGAAGCTGGAAATTAGTAATTACGACTTACATCTTGCCGAGTTAAATTCATTCATAAAAGAAAAAATGGGAACAAGCATTGCGCTTTATCCAACGTCTATTAGATGGAAAGGCGAAGAAAACCTAAAGTTTTATGATAGTATTGTAAGCAATTTCGAAAAGGCACATTCGAATTTATCCGTTTCAAAAGCATTAAGAGAAAAAGTAACACGTTTACAACAAACTTCAGTCGGTGGAATTGCCCCAGATATTGAAATGAATACCAAAGATGGAGATATTGTTAGTCTTTATTCCATTAACAAAAGATATACATTAGTTGAGTTTTGGGCCAGCTGGTGTGGACCTTGTCGAAGAGAAAGTGCTGTTTTAAAAAATTTGTACAGTAAGTACAATAATAAAGGTTTTGAAATTTACGGTATTTCATTAGATACCAATAAAAAACAATGGCTTGGTGCTTTAGAAAAAGACAAACGTACTTGGACAAACGTTTCCACTTTAGAAGGTTTTAAAACTCCTGCAGCTTATACTTATGCAGTAACAGCTTTGCCTATGAGTTATTTAATTGACAGTGATGGGAAGATAATTGCTAAAGATATACATGGTGAAGAGTTGGAAAAGTTAGTTGATGAATTGATGAGGGATTAGGAAGAGAAGTTTTTTGTAGAAAACTGTCTACCTTTCAGTAAATAATAGAGGCTTTTTCCGCAGCAGTGCAACTGTAGTGATGCCTAGTATTCGACTATCTACTTTAATTAGAATTGTTGAAATGGACTAGGCGGTAAATTTACAATTTGACGGTTTAAAAAAAATTAACGGTAAATTTGGCTAAGTGCTAAATCTGAAAGTAAACACGTTTTAATACCTTACTATTCTTATACTAACCTTTGGAGGCAACTATGATAGTGCGTCTTACTAAAAATAACAAAAATGTTTAGAGAACTGCAAAAAAGAGTTGATAAATATCCTGACACAGTTTATTATGAGCCAATGTCAGAGGGAGAAATAGTTGATTTCGAAAAAAGGATTGGAAAACAGCTCAATTCTGTTTACCATGAATTTTCATTAACATTCGGATTGGTACAAGACATACTTGAGAGCATTAATATATCAGAAGAATCGATGCTTGAGGATGTTGATTATTTAAGAGACAAATTACCTGATTATTTTCCAATTTTTGTAGACGTGGATGACGTTGATACTATTTATCTGATGAGTACATCAAATCCAAATATTGATAAAATATACAAAGTAATTGACAATAATGGAAAGTTAGGAGAAATTCAGCCATATAAAACATTGACCGAGTTGCTATCTGTTTCTATACAAGATATTGAGAACGAAGAAGAGGAAAGATGTTCTAATTCAGAAAAAATTAATTGCTTTGAATATAATTTTGAAAGCGAATATTATAACGATTTTATCGAAATTTTTGGAGCAGCAGGTTTAGAACAATTATCGGATTGGCATCCTAAATATTACCCAGATAATATATTTGGTGATGAGATTGCTAAATTTACATTCTGTGGTATAAGTTTTCTAATAGAAAGAGATGATGATATGACAGGATATAGATTTGAATTTGATGAATCCATTTTAATTAAAAAGGAGAAATCCATTGCAAAAAAAATAGATTATTTACTTAATGTTCAGAAAATAAAGTATGAAAAAGATGTAATCAAATTGATTGAGACCTGATGAAATAGCAACCCATAACGTGAAGTGTAAAAAACTGGGGTTGAGTAGGTTATTTAAAGTTGGTGCCCGCACCAACTTTTGCTCTCTCCAGATAGGAACATAGCCCGCACTCCCCAGTATTTCAAATTGGAGGAACGTAGTGCATTTGATAATACGGAAGCAGATTCAAAATATATTGGTAGATCATCATTCTTTAAACCAAAAAATCCGCTGCTTTCACAACGGATTTTATAAATACTTTATTATTTATTCTGCTTTATTATAGCTGCCGCGAGATTGCATCTCGTGGTAACTATAATAAACTAAAGTCTCTCAATAACCCCAGCAGCTCCTTGCCCAGTCCCAACACACATCGTCACAACGCCATAACGTTCCTTTCGTTTCTTCAATTCATTCATCATTTGAACTGTCAATTTCGCTCCAGTACAACCAAGTGGATGTCCCAAAGAAATTGCTCCACCATTCACATTCACGATGTCAGGATTTAACCCAACTTCACGAATTACCGCCAATGATTGTGAAGCAAACGCTTCATTCAATTCGAATAAATTAATGTCGTTTAACTTTAATCCTGCAGATTTGAGTGCTGCAGGAATAGCGTCAACTGGTCCGATTCCCATGATTCTAGGCTCAACACCTACAACATTGTAAGAAGCCAGCCTTGCGATTGGCTCTAAACCGAGTTCTTTAACCATTTTCTCAGACATAACTAAAGTAAAGGCTGCTCCGTCACTTGTTTGTGATGAGTTTCCAGCTGTTACTGAACCATCTGCAGCAAATACTGGTCTTAGTCTGGCTAATGCCTCATATGTTGAGCCTTTACGTGGACCTTCATCTGTATCTACAGTATACTTATTAACTTGACGTTTTTCGTTTTCATCTAAATAAATATGCTCCACATCAATTGGAACAATATCATCTACAAAACGACCCGTTTCAATTGCTTTTAAAGAACGGTCGTGTGATTGTAATGCAAATTTATCTTGGTCTTCACGTGAAATATTGAATTGCTTTGCAACTGCTTCTGCAGTCAATCCCATTCCCCAATACCAAGTTGGATTTTCTTTCGCTACTATTGGATTAGGAACAATTCTCCACCCTCCCATAGGAATAGAAGACATTGATTCAACACCACCAGCGATAATACAATCCGCCATTCCCATGTTGATCTTCGCCGTTGCAATTGCAATCGTTTCTAATCCTGATGAACAATAACGGTTCACAGTCATTCCTGGTACTTTATTGGTATCCAATCCGATCAATGAAACCAAACGTCCAATGTTTAATCCTTGTTCTGCTTCTGGATTTGCATTTCCAACGATCACATCATCGATACGTTTTGGATCTAAATTAGGAACATCTTCCATGATGCGCTTGATAACATTTGCAGCTAAATCATCTGGACGATAAAAACGGAATCCACCACGACCAGATTTTCCAACAGCCGTGCGGTATCCTGTTACTATATATGCGTTATTATTTGTCATTTTTTTTGTTTTTTAGATGTTAGACTTATAGACATTATATGTTAGACGAGGGTCGGCTAACGTCATGTCTAAATCAACATCTATGTTTGTTGTAAAAAAATTCATTATTTATGTATTAAGCTTCAGACGATAAACTTCTTTTAAAACCTATAATCATTCTTTGAAATTCTTGTATATCTTTAATTAATAACTCCGTTTCAATTTTGAATAATTCATTAACCAGAATTAATTGTGTTTCTAATTCATAAGAGGAGGAAAGACCATAATTTATGAATCTGATAAAGTCTTTTACAGTTCCTCTACCAGAACCTTCTGCAATGTTAGACGGAATTGAAACAGAACAACGCTGAATTTGTGAAGTAAGACCAAATTTTTCTTCTTTTGGAAGCGCTGCAGAAATGGTGTAAGTTGCTTTCACAATTTTCATCCCATTCTTCCAGATGTTCATTTCCCTAAAATTATGATGTCCATTTTTCATTTTATTTATTGTTTAATTTCTATTTCTCTAACCTCTAAAGGTCTAAAAACTAGTTCCTTAATACCTTTCCTTTCTTAACCATGCTTTCTAAACGCTCTAATGTCTTGCGTTCAGCACATAATTCTAAGAAAGCTTTGCGTTCTAAATCCAACAAATACTGCTCAGAAACTTTTACACGCTCCGAGATGTCTCCACCACAAAGTACAAATCCTAATTTTTCTGAAATCAATTGATCGTGCTCAGACATATAGTTTCCTGACATCATAGAATGTGCTCCAACATAAACGATTCCCAATCCTTCTTGACCAGAAATTGTAATGTTTTTCTCTCTTGGAGGTGCAGTATATCCTTTGTTTGAAAGTTCTAAACATGCGGATTTTGCTCTTGTTAATTGACGTTCGCGACTCACCACAACTTCATCAATTCCTTCACGTAAATAACCCAAATCGAAACCTTCATAAGCAGATGTGGCTACTTTGGCTTGACCAATAGTTAAGAAACGCTCTCTTAGGCGGTTAATTCTAATGTCTCCATCTTTCAATCCGTCAGAAAAACGCTTAGCAAATTCTTTAGTTCCTCCTCCACCAGGAATCAGTCCAACACCAAATTCTACTAGTCCAATGTAAGTTTCTGCATGAGCAACAACTTTATCAGCGTGCATTGATAATTCACAACCACCACCAAGTGCTAAGTTATGAGGTGCAACAATAACTGGTGCTTTTGCGTAACGCACTCGCATCATTGTATCTTGGAATGCCTTCACTGCGAAATTCAATTCATCGAAATCTTGTTCAGCTGCCATCATGAAAATCATTCCCACATTTGCACCTGCACTAAAGTTTTGACCTGTATTGGAAACAACCAATCCTTTGTATTCAGTTTCCGCTAAATCTAATGCCTTGTTGATTCCAGCAATTACACCACTTCCAATTGTATTCATTTTGGTGTGGAATTCTATATTCAAAATCCCATCTCCTAAATCAACAATCGTAGTATCTGTATTTTTCCAAACGGTATTGTCATCTCTTAAAGCATCTAAGATGACCAAGTCTTCCGTTCCTGGAATTACTTTGTATTCTTTGCTTGAAAGGTCGAAATAAAGTTTTTGTCCATTTTCTTTTTTGTAGAAAGTAGTCGCTCCACTTGCTTTCATTTCATGAACCCATTTAGCAACAGTTTTTCCTTGCTTTTCAATTAGTTCCAATCCTTTTTCGAATCCAAGAATGTCCCAAGTTTCGAACGGCCCTAATCCCCATCCAAATCCAGCTTTAATTGCATCATCAATTTTGAATAAATCATCCGCAATTTCTGGAACACGGTTCGTTGCATAAGCGAACAAACCACCGAACATCATTTTATAGAATTCAGCAGCTTTGTCTTTCCCTTGAATCAACATTGCTGTTCTTTTCTCTAGATCATCAATTGGCTTAGCCATATCTAAAGTTGGGAAACTTACACGTTTTTGTGCTTTGTATTCTAATGTATCTAAATCCAGTGAAAGAATTTCCGTCTTCCCATTTTCATCTTTCGTTTTCTTATAAAAGCCTTGTCCAGATTTTGAACCTAGCCATTTATTGTCCACCATTTTACCGATAAAATCGGGTAATTCAAATAATTTATTTTCTTCGTCATCTGGACAGTTGTCTTTTACTCCGTTGGCTACTAAAACCAAAGTATCTAATCCAACAACATCTGCTGTTCTGAAAGTGGCAGATTTTTGACGGCCCAAAACTGTTCCTGTCAATTTATCAACTTCTTCTACAGTTAATCCCAATTCTTTAATACTATGGAAAAGTGACATAATCGAATACACTCCGACTCTGTTCGCAATAAAAGCAGGTGTGTCTTTGGCAAGAACAGTTTTCTTACCTAAAAATTTGCTTCCGTATTCCATAAAGAAATCAACAATCGCTTGGTCCGTATCTTTCGTCGGAATGATTTCCAATAATTGTAAATAACGTGGTGGATTAAAGAAGTGGGTTCCACAGAAATGTTTTTTGAAATCATCAGAACGACCATCCAACATCATATTGATTGGAATTCCAGATGTGTTTGATGTAATTAATGTTCCCGGTTTCCTGTATTTTTCAACATTTTCGAAAACTATTTTCTTGATGTCTAAACGTTCAATAACAACTTCAATGATCCAATCAACTTCGCCGATTTTCTTCATGTCATCTTCCATGTTACCTGTCGTAATTCGACTAGCGAATTCTTTTTTGTAAATAGGAGATGGACTCATTTTTAAAGCTGCGAAAAGCGCTGAATCCACAATTCTATTGCGAACGGCTTTGTCTGTTAGTTTTAAACCTTTTTTCTTTTCTTTTTCATCGGGTTCTCTTGGAATGATGTCCAACAGTAGGACTTCAACACCTATATTGGCAAAGTGACATGCAATCTGTGATCCCATAACACCTGAACCCAATACGGCTACCTTATTTATTTTTCTTTCCATCTAATTAAGATTTAAATTATAATATTGATTTTAGTTCGTCTTCTACATGTTCGTCAATAATTTCCATGACTTCAAAAAACGCTTGTAGTTTCTTTTCAGGAATCGATTTTAATAGTTTTTCATTGAAAGTTACGACTTTAGTTTTAACTTCCCTCCTTAAATCTACTCCTTGTGGAGTTAGAAAGATAAGCACTTTTCTTTTGTCTTCTTTATCAATTTCTCGATAAATGTATCCTTTAGTTTCCATTGTTTTGAGCGTACGCGATAGACTTGTAGGTTCCATTCCCATTCTCGGGCCTAATTGTGTACTTGGCGTGCCTTCTTTATCAACAATCAATAAGATAAAACCTATTGACATTGTTAAATCGTGGGCTTTTGCCTTTTGATTATACATACGTGAAACCTTGTGCCACGCATGACGTAGATGGAAATCTACATAATCTTCTGCTTTCGTATAATTCATGGATGTTAAAGCTACGAAAAATATTACGCACGCACAATAAAATTGAGATAAAAAATAAGAAATATGGGATTTAGTCAAGTTTGAATTTTCCATTTATAAATTCTATTTTAAATGGAAGTCATTTACTTAATCAGCTTATTACCAAATTCATTAAACAAATTTTAAATAATCGCTTATTCTAATTGAATTTCATATTTGTTAAACAGACTTTTAATATAAGGAGACTTCCTTGAAAACATCTTGGTTCCAACAATACCTATTTTCACGTTAGAACATTCGAAACAGATCTCATATATTCCAATTGCATTTCCATCAGAGTTATAGAAAATAATAGCATGACGGGGAATATAGCACATGTTTACAATATCACTATCCTCGCCATTGAATATTTCCTTCAACGCTAATTTGGTTTCAACACTGTCCAAAAACACTTCGTTTTTAGTAAATTCCATGTCTACTCTTTTGAAACGTCCTTGAAAAACTTCATATGCGTGACTTTTTTGATTTTCAATTGTACTTTCAACGATAATGGACTCTTGATAAATAGAATTGTTTTTCAACCATTTTTTTCTGCTTTGATAGCATCTTTTGTTCCTTAAAAAATTATAGTAGTTACTATCGTAGTATTGCTTTTTAAGCTGAACTATTGAAACCTTTGAAGCACTATTGTTTAGAAAATTTCCATAAATCTCTTGTAGATCATTCGAAAGGTTTGTCTCAATACTTAAGTCATATTTTTCAACAATTATTTGAGCATTAAGGTTGCTTGAGATAAACAAAATAAAAGTTGAATATGTTTCATAACACAAATCTATAATTTCTGAACTAGAATGTCCAATAACTAGGCATGCTTGTTTTTGAAATCCAGGGAGTTGACATTTGTCAATAACCGCTTTCAAAATAAGGATAACGACGGTAGTGGACATTATGGACAGAAATCAGTTGATTTTCCGATATGCCTTCCTTGCCTCAGTAACAAATAAACTTCCTGGATAATCTCGCATTAATTGGAAGTAGTATTCTGCTGCTTTTTTATTATCGAAAAGATTATTTTCATAGATCTGAGCAATTTGATACAATGCATCATCTGCTAAAATATCATCACCGTGCTTTTCAACAATCTTTTGAAGTAATTCAATTGCAGTATTCCATTCTCCCCGGTATTTGAATGCCTGTGATTTTCGCATCAAAATATCATCTTTTAATTTATGATCTGGAAATATGTCAGTGATAGAATCATAGAGTTGAAATGCTTGATCGTATTGGTGCTGTTCCAATAATAAATCGGCTTTAGCAAATTGACGCATTGCGGTATAGTTCGAATCTAATCCAAGGTTATCTGTTATTAAAATGGAGAGATTCATAGCATCATTTGCAATAAGTCTTGTAGTGCCTTCTTTCAAAACATCTAATTGCGACTGCGCAAAAATAAAATCTCCATCGTAATAGAAGATTCTTGCATTTTTAAATTTCGCTTCTTGACCTATTGGTTCATATTTAAATTGCTTTTCTACTTGCATATAAAATAACGAAGCGTCCCAAACATTGTTTTGTAATACCATAACATCTGCCAATAGTAGTTTGATCTTGGCTTCTTCAACAGCATTGTATTTTGGTAGTTTTAGAGCTTCTTCGAGCGTCTTTATCGCCCCTTCAGGTTGCTCTCCAAAATAGGCTTGGATATACGCCATTTCTCTTATAATAGGCAATGCTTTTCCATTCTTAGGCATTCTAACTAAAGTTTGCTGATATTCTTCAATGGTTTCGTTAACTTGTTCAATAGAATAGTTACGTAATGTAGTAATTTCCATGAAACGTGTATTGAGTAACAATTGCTCTGCAGCATAATAATACGGTTTTTCTTGACCTAAGTTAATAATGTATTTAAAAGCAGAGCGAGCAGTTGAGAAATCGCTATTTTGTGCTGCCTGATTCCCTATTTTAAAAACTTCTCTACCATCATTTGCTGCACGTTTATCTAATGCTTTAGATTGGATTAGGGCAGCAGGGAAATTTCGTTTTTGTACCAAAGCCCAAACTAACAATTCAGAATAAATCGGCTCATTTGGGTTTTTCTGAATCTTACGAATTAATTCATTTTGAAACATGTTAAAACGCTCGTTGTCTTCCTCATCAAAATCAATCATGCGAGGAATCAACATTTTTAAGGAAGAAATCATCCCAGGATTATAGTCCAAGAGATTGATGTATTCCTTAATCATCTTTTCTGTTTCATTTAAAGCTCCATAAACTTCAGCAAATTGAATGTTTAAAGGATAGTTCCCTTTTAAAACCTGATCTCCTGTTTCTAAAGCTTGAAAAGCCAACTCATGCTTGCCGACGCTTGAAAATGCTTTTTGTAAATCTATTATTACACGTGGATTAGGCGTAATGTTATCAATTAGATCCTGATATGTTTTGTCTGCCTTCCTTTGATTATTTTGTCGCTCATATTCCCCTCCTAGTGCGACTCGATACTCTATATTGTATGGATGAATTGAAATCTGTCTTTCAATTAATTGAATTACTTCTTTCTCCTGGTTTGATTCTTTTAAACAAGATAAATAGCGTTTGAAAGTGAATTCACTTGGGTTGTAGTCGTAAACTTTTTCGAAATAGGGTAAAGCTTTTTCACAATCACCTTCATTGAAATAGTAATTGGCCAACTGCTCATCGGTATTCTGACCGAAGACGAAAGTTAACGCAAAGAGGAAAGCTATATTTAGTAAAAATTTAATCATGTGAAATTTCCGCTAAAGAGTCTGCAACTCGGCTGATTATTGGATGAAGAGAATCGTAACTGTTATAGTACTTATTAGTTGTTTCTATATAATAAGAAAGTACTTGTTCAATCTCAGCAATTTTTGATTTTTCATAGTTGATAAAGTCTTGGTATTTATCTCTATCGTTTACACCGTTTTCTATATCGTGTTTTAAATCCTCTAACTTTTTTTGAACTTCAGGAATAGTTTGTTTTACTTTGGCAAGGTTACCTGTGTTTTTGGATACTGCTTTTCTGATTTCTTTATATGAATTCATTTGATTTGCCAAAATATAATCAATTGTATCTGGCATGTAATTTCGTTTCACTTTAAGGATTGTTGCTCGCACAGAAGTAACAATGTTTTCAGCTACGTACCTTGCTGTATCGTTGGCAACATTTGAAATACTGTCTAATTTAATTTCCATTCTATCTATTTCAGATAAAAGCTCTTTTTTGTTTTCATTTTTACAACTGGTTATGAATAAACCAAACACCGCAGCTGCAACAAAATACCATTTCATATAGATTTTATTTTAATTTACTCAAATTTACGAAAAAACTATGCTTTAGACAAGAGGAAACTTTAACCGCAAAGGCACGGAGATTTTCGAAAAGGTCCCATAGGAGAGAAAAAAGTAGAGGAAAATAAGTTGTTTAGGGCAAAGAATTAATAGTAAATAGAGTTTTAAAGTTAGCTAATGGGTGTGTTTTATTCTGATTCTTGCTTATTCAGCGGGACTCAACGGTTGCGTTTATTTAAGTTACGAAAGTTTTCATCAACAAGCCAAAGTTCTATTCAAAAAAATCTATTGTATTGTTTACTTATTTTATTTTGCCTTCTTATTGCTAGCAATTTTTCTTTTTTTTAGGGAACTCTTCGTCTTCTTAGCTACTTGAAGTTTATTTTTACTATCGCTAAATTAAGAAACGAAAATCTTTATCTCTAATCCTAAATTTTATCCAAAAAAAAAGCTGCTCCAATTGGAACAGCTTTTAATATTTTGAGAAGATCTCTTTAGATTAGAGTTTTCTTGCTACTTCTTTTTCTTCGTATGCTTCGATGATATCTCCTGCTTTAATGTCGTTGAACTTATCAATGTTCAATCCACATTCGTAGTTGTTTTTCACCTCTTTCACATCATCTTTAAATCGTTTCAATGATCCTAGTTTACCTTCGTGAACTACAATTCCATCTCTAATGATACGGATTTTAGAATTACGTTGGATATTTCCTGAATTCACATAACATCCTGCAATCGTACCTACTTTAGTAATGTCGAAGGTTTCTCTTACTTGTGCAGTACCAACGATTTCTTCTTTAATATCAGGGGATAACATTCCTTCCATTGCAGATTTCAATTCATCGATTGCTTTGTAAATAATAGAGTACAATCTGATATCGATTTGCTCATCATCTGCTAATTTTTTAGCGGATACTGTTGGTCTCACTTGGAAACCAATAATAATAGCATCAGATGCAGATGCTAAATTCACATCGGCTTCGGTAATTGCACCAACAGCTTTGTGAACTATATTTACTTGAATTTCTTCAGTAGATAATTTCAATAATGAGTCAGATAATGCTTCTATAGAGCCATCAACATCACCTTTTACAATGATATTTAACTCCTTAAAGTCACCAATTGCTAAACGACGACCAATCTCATCAAGTGTAATATGTTTCTGGGTACGTAACCCTTGTTCTCTGTAAAGTTGTTCTCTTCGAGAAGCAATATTCCTTGCTTCACGTTCGTCTTTCATTACATAGAACTTATCACCAGCACTTGGAGCACCATTTATACCAATGATTGAAATCGGTGTAGAAGGTGGAGCTGATTGTAGATTTTGAGCTTTCTCATTCAACATTGCTCGAACCCTACCAGTATGTTTACCGGCTAAAATAATATCTCCGATTTTTAACGTACCTGCTTCAACCAGCATATTGGTAACATATCCTTTTCCTTTATCAAGAGAAGATTCCAAAACAGTACCTATTGCATTCTTGTTTGGATTGGCTTTTAATTCAAGTAAATCTGCCTCTAACATTACTTTTTCAAGTAATTCTTCGATGTTCTTACCGTGTTTAGCAGATATTTCTTGACATTGATATTTCCCACCCCATTCTTCAACAAGAATATTCATTGTAGAAAGTTGTTCCTTAATTTTATCCGGATTTGCACCCGCTTTGTCAATTTTATTAATTGCAAACACCATCGGTACATTCGCTGCTTGAGCATGCGAAATAGCCTCTTTTGTTTGTGGCATCACGTCGTCATCAGCTGCTACTATTATAATTGCAACATCAGTGACTTGCGCACCACGTGCTCTCATTGCAGTAAATGCCTCGTGACCTGGTGTATCTAAGAATGTTAAACGTTTTCCTTTAAGATCGACAGAATACGCACCAATGTGCTGCGTAATTCCTCCTGCCTCACCATCAGCAATTTTTGCTTTACGGATATAATCCAATAAAGAAGTCTTACCGTGGTCAACGTGTCCCATTACAGTAATAATTGGTGGACGATCTATCAAATCTTCCTCATTATCTGCTTCTATCGGAATAGAATCCTGAACGTCTGCAGAAACAAACTCCGCTTCATATCCAAACTCTTCTGCAACAATCTGAATCGTTTCAGCATCCAAACGTTGATTAATGGATGCAAATATCCCCAATGACATACAAGCTGAAATTACTTCAGTAGGACCAACATTCATCATAGAAGCTAATTCTGAAACCGAAACGAATTCAGTAAGCTTTAATATTGATTGTTCTTTTTCTTCTTGTTGTATTTCTTTTTCTCGTTTTTCAGCATAAGAATCTCTCTTCGCTCGTCTGTTTTTAGATCCTTTGGATTTACCTCCTCCAGACAAACGTGCTAATGTATCCTTAATTTCCTTTTCAATATCTTTCTCGGTGATCTCTTTTCTAGGCTCGTTTTTCTTGTTGCCTCTTCCTTTTGCAGGAACTACATCTCTTCTAGGGCCTTTCGTATTAGGAACATTTGTTCCTGTTTTTTTAACATCAACTTTCTTGATGCGTTTGCGTTTTCTTCTGTTATCGTGCTCCTTCTTCTTCGGTTCTTTCTTTTCAGGTAAAACAATTTTACCCACAACAGTAGGACCTGCAAGTTTTTTTCTAGAAACAGAAATCAAATCTACTTTTTTGATTTCTTTTTTAGGATCAGGAGTTTCTGCAGCTGGCTTTTTCTCTTCTTGCTTTTTCTCTTCTTCTTTCTTCTCTACTTCTTTCTTCTCTACTTTCTTTTCAGGAGTAGGAATAGGTTTCGGATTTTCAGGCTTTTTAGGCCCAGTTTTTTGCGTGTTCTCTTTTTTCTTCTCCTTTTTCTTTTTGTCAGGCCGCGTTCTTGTGTCTATATTAGAAAGATCGATTTTACCTATCACATTAAGTCCTCCGCTTTTCTCGTCTTTCGACTTAGTTTCTTCCTTAATTAATTTAGGTGCTTTATCTTCTTTCTCAACTGGTTTTTCAGTTTGGTCACTAACGGAATCAACTTTGGGAGTTTCTTCTTTTTTAGCTTCCTCAACTTCTTCAGCCGGTTCTTCTTTTTTCTCTTCTTTAACCTCTTCTTTAACCTCCACTTTAGGCGTTTTGGTTACTTCAGTAGTCTCTAGAGGAGCAATTGTTTCTTCAGAGATGATGATTTCATCATCTTCATCTTCATCATCATCATCCTCATTAGAAGTGTCATCTTCCTTTGTTTTCAAAGAAACAGTTTTCCTTTTCTCGCGTTTTACCGCTGTTTGCTCCGCCTCTTTTTTCAGCGATTGATCATCAGCAAATTTTACACTCAAAATCTCGTAGTGCTCAGGCTCTAACTTGGTGTTAGGACTTGAGTCTATCTCAATCTCTTTTGTTTTTAAGAATTCTACTAACGTGGAAATACCTACGTTTAATTCTCGTGCAACTTTGCTTAATCTTTTTACTTTACCGGCCATATATTACGTCCTTCCTATTAATCTATTATTCTTTATAAAATGTCTAAGTTAAGGTTTGTATTGAATCTATTCAAACTCTGACTCCAAAATCTTAAAGACTTCACGAATTGTTTCCTCTTCGAGATCAGTTCTTTTGATTAATTCAGCCACATTTAATTCGAGTACAGATTTCGCTGTATCACAACCAATAGCTTTTAATTCATCTATAATCCAGCTGTCGATTTCATCTGCAAATTCCTCCAAATCAACATCTTCAACATCTTCAGCACCTTCTCTATACACATCAATTTCATATCCCGTCAGGCGACTTGCCAGTTTGATATTAAATCCTCCTTTACCAATTGCCAAGGAAACTTGATCATTTTTAAGATAAACGTTTGCACGTTCTTCCTCTTCAAGTAATTCCACTGACGTTATCTTTGCTGGTGAAAGCGAACGTTGAATGTACAACTGCATATTGTTTGTGTAATTTATTACATCAATGTTTTCATTGCGTAATTCACGAACAATACCGTGTATACGTGATCCTTTCATACCAACACAAGCACCAACTGGGTCAATTCTGTCATCATAAGATTCTACAGCAACTTTAGCTCGCTCTCCTGGAATACGAACGATTTTTTTGATCGTAATCAAGCCATCAAAAACCTCAGGTACTTCCAATTCAAACAAACGTTCCAAAAACTCCGGAGCTGAACGAGACAATATAATAACAGGCGTACTGTTTCTCATATCTACTTTCGCAACAACTGCACGAACAGGTTCTCCTTTTTTGAAGTAATCAGATGGAATTTGTTCTGATTTGGGTAAAATTAACTCATTACCTTCGTCATCCAAAATAAGGATTTCTTTTTTCCATACTTGGTAAACCTCACCAGTAATGATATCTCCAATGCGGTCTTTATAAACTTTATATAATTGATCTTTTTCTAACTCAAGAATTCTTGAGATTAAATTTTGACGCAATGATAGAATATTTCTTCTTCCAAAATCTTCAAATTTAATTTCTTCAGATACATCTTCTCCAACTTCAAAATCTGGTTCGATTTTTACAGCTTGAGAATATGCAATCTCCGTATTTGGATCTTCAACCTCTCCGTCTGGAACAATCTCCTTGTTTACCCAAATTTCGAAATCTCCTTTGTCAATATTAATAATAACGTCACAATGCTCGTCTGTACCGTACTTTTTCTTCAATATAGAACGAAATACGTCTTCTAAAACACGCATCATTGTCTGTCTGTCTATACTTTTAAAGTCTTTGAATTCAGTAAAAACTTCTATTAAATTCAGGCTATTCATGAGTTCATTTTTTGAATGATATTACAATTTTTGTTTCCTTTATTTCTTCGAACGTGTATTCATATTCTCGAACAACCGTTTCTTTTTTCTTCTTCCCTTCAACGCGTTCCTTCGTTGTCGTTTCTAGTTTTATTCCGTTTTTATCAACATGCTTTAGCACACCTTCCACGGTTTTATTCGTTTCTTTAACTTGCACTTTAACCTCGTTTCCGATGTTCTTAGTGTATTGTTGTAGAACACGAAAGGGTTTGTCTAAACCTGCTGAGGACACTTGGAGTTCGAAATCTTGTACTTCTCTGTCCAAATTGTGCTCAATATTTCTTGAGACAGAAACGCAGTCATTAATGGCTACATTTCCGTCTTCTACGTCTAACTCAACTTGAATGACATTTTTTGAAGATATTACTGTCTCCACAATAAACAAGCCTTTATCCAACTCGTTTATCCTCTCAAGTGCTAGTTTTTCTATTTCTTTCTTCTTCAGCATACTTACAAAAAGAGGGGACAAATTGTCCCCTCGTTCTATTAAATTTGTATATAAAACAGTGCAAATATAATTAAAATAAATTGAAATACAATATTATTTTTTAATAGCGCTAATAACCAAAAGAGTAGTTGTTTTATGGCTACGCCATTCTAGGCTTATAATCCTATAAAATAAGTAGTTTTTCGGTTTAAAAATTATTCAAATTTTGTAAATATTAAATGAGCAAATCCTTCTATTGACATTTTATTTAATTTATATCTTGATTCATATGCTCTAGAACTGTATATATTTCCAGTTGAAATTTGCACATATTTTGCTTCTCCAGTTATTGACTTATCGATGAATTTATTATAATAATAATCTCCAGAAACCAAAAGAAGATGAGGGTCATTATATGCATTCATTAAAATAGTCATTTCATCATGATCTATCCATAACGTATTAAAATCACTATTTTTAATATTTATAGTTTGCGTTATGTATGAATTAATCAAGGCTATTTCATTGTATTTTTCAGTGGTGAATGTTTCTACTTCAGTGATGTCTCTTTTGTAAAACGTTCCTTCTTGCGCAAACCGTTCAATTCCTACATTGAATAATTCGTGAAAGAGAAGAGTAGACTCAAGATCAAAATTGCCTTTGTAAAGGGCTTCAAATTTTGGTGTAATAAATAGAATATCCCCTTCTATTGTAAAATCACTACCTACTTTTCTTCGCCGATCATACCTGTTCGATCTATTGATGACTGTCTTTCTTTTTTCCTCTTGATAAATCTCATTAAATTCAATGGTATTTACTAAATCGTAAAGTAAGAATATTGAAAAATCTTCATCGATAAACTCGGCTTCAAATTTTGAATAATTCTGCTCTTCCCGCAATCTTCTAATGCGATCGTATTTTGTTTCATTTTCCTGATCAATGCTATCTATTTTCTTAATTGTGTCATTTAAATGATTTTTATAGTTTGAGAGCGCCACTTTGTAACTTACCTTTTCTAATTTTTTGATGTTTAAATTTCTCAACTTAGTTAATCCCGCAATCCCTTCATTCCTGATTTCTTTTAATCGCTCAGAAGCGGGGAATTTCTTGTATACATCCTCAATTTGTCTAAGAGATAATAATGCCATTTCATTTTGATCCAAAGTTTTTATAAACCCATACAATACTGATATTGAACCTTCTTTTTTATCAACGTTTTCTGTTAAAGTACTCTTACCACCACTTAAAGAAGATTGATTCATCAATGCCCATGCTAGCGCTTTAGAAGTTTGTAAATATTCATTGTTTGGGAATTGTTTCTCTAAGATATAAATTTCATAAAGTGCTTTCAGATACTCGGCGATCAGCAAGTTCTCTCTAACAGATTCAAATCGCGCAATAGCTTGCACATTATTAAACTCGTCTAATTCAATGAAGTTCTTATGGCTTCCCCAATCTTTATATTTTTTGATTTCACTTGTAATCGCTTCTTTTCTCTTTCTAATGTTTGGGTGTGAACTTTTACTATCATCATAATTCTCTAAAGCTAAAATTGGATTTGCTTCTTCAGGAAAATAAGATAGCGGAATATAAATATTAGGATTCCCGAAGAAAGAACTGTCAATTTCTATTTCATCAAATGTGAGATAAGAATACATCAACACATCAAAAACGGTTTTGACTTCCTTATCTGAATATCCAGCAGCGTGATAAAGCTCAAGTGCATTTGCGTCTGCTTCAAATTCATGGTCTTTTGACTGCTTAACAAGCTCTTCATAAGAACTCTTCGGATCCAATTCACGTTCTTTCAATTTAGAAAATGACTTTTGAAGATGCTTCTCTTGATAATGAACAATTTCATGCGCGATAACATAAGCCAATTGTGCTTCGTTTTCAATTTGAGAAAGTAAACCTGTAGTTATAAAGATCACCCCTGGCTCTGTACACAAAGCATTTGTTGTATTTGTTTTCATTACATAAAACTCCAAATCACGTCTTAATCTCGGCTCGTTTTTCAATAAGTTCGCAGCCACCTTTTCAACGTATTTTGTCATTGGGTCACCATACAATACTAAGCCTGAATGAAGTAGGCTGTTCAGCGCATAACTGGTGTACTTGGCATAGTCATCTCTACTTTCTTTATCTACAGCTTTAGCATTTTCAATTCCTTCCACAACTTTATCATCAAATGAAGTGGTGAAAATAGCGGGTGGTTTTCCTTCTGCTTTCGTGGTTTTGAATTCTGAAAAAATATCATCCTGCGCTAGAAAAGGCGCAGGATTGATAAATAGTATGGTGATAAAAATTGTAAAGTAAAGAAGTTTCATTCTGGGTATCTATTTTCTTTTGAAATCGATTAAAGATACAAAAGTTTTTCCTCCTAAGTTATGAACAGCATAATAAACGCCTGGCTCATTAGTTTCAATTGCATTTTTATAAGTAATTGAGTTCACATTTTCTTTCTCAAAGATTCTTTTGATCTCTACTTCTCCAGATTCAGAATTGAATGTAGCTTTAATAGGAATGATTTTTTTACTTACATCCATTTTATGAAAAAACCATATTCCATTGCTGTCATTGGCTTTATATTCTCCTTTTTTAAAAACATTTTTCTTACTATTGAAAACCATTTCTAATTCATTTTGATCATTAATGTACACGAAATATCCACTAAGGTTATATTTTGAGCCAGAAACATCTTTTCTTTCTAAAAAGCTACCCCATAAGTATATACCAGCGGCATCCAGCTTTATGATATGTGCTCCATAATCTATCCTATTGGCAGACGTGGTCGGAGTAAATATGAAATAGCTTGAACCATCTTTGTCAAATAGGACTTGCCTGATAGATCCGAGTCCCCTTCTGGTTTTTTCCTCTTCAGCATCTAAGGGATATGATTTTCTGGATAATTCAGAAGTTTTAAAATTGTAAGTGTATACCCCAAGTATGTTCTTTTCGGTTTCTTTATTTTGTTCTTCAGATTCTTTTTCGTCTAATTGAGATTGTACGGCAATTAATACTTTATTGTCTGCAATATTTTCACTAATTGTGTATTTAATGATTCTGCTGTAGTCTGGAAGTATTTTATTGATGCTAGGCTCCGCCTCTTGACTAAAAGTAATCATGTTTGAAGCGAAAATATTCTTTGTTGTCGTGTATCCAGAAGTTGATTGCTCATATTCCCTCACTAAAAACACCGCTTTATCGTCGCTGAGTACTTTAGAGGCGATTATTTCAAATTGACTAAAATTTGTTGAAGCAGTTGCATTCACAGTATTTAACTCTTGGTAATCTTCGTCGAAAAGAAAAAGTTTTAATTGGCCAGGTGCATTTCGATATCTTAGATGAATTGAGATTAATGTGTTTCCTGTTTGTTCGCTGTTTTCAGCATAGTATTCCATACTTGAAAAATTAGCTGGGTCCATTTCAATATCAGCAAATCTTATCGGATTACCAATCGGATTGTACTCTGTGTCCTATTGTTGCGTATAAAGCTCGATTGTGTTGTCAAGTTCAACAGCAAAAACTCTAGTTATACCTTCATCGTTATAAATTGTTTCTATGCTGGTAGTTTCAAAGCCGTTTACTTTTTTATTAAAATTTTGTCTTCCTACTTTTTTTCCATCTTTATAGATGTTTACTTTTCCATGATTTACTTGTTGGATAACCACATTTTCATCCGCATGAAGCAATCCATCTTTGTAGTCCTTTATTCTTTTTGCCTTTTGTGATGAACGTATTTCCTGAGCATTAATTGAGAATGTTAATAATGCAAGGGTTAATAATGTGATTATTTTTTTCATAATGTTTTAAGCTAATAATGTTATTTAATTTGTATTCGTTGAATTGTTTATAAAGCAAATGAAAAGCCTGTTCTAAAATAGATCATGTTGTAAAATGTTTCATGTCCAAGTTTATTTTTAACGAAATATCGCACATACGCAGGAGAGTCCGATGGGTTTTCTTCAGAATAATAGCCCGATTGCATTGGTAATCCTCCATCAGCTTCCATATCTTGATATAAACCAATATTGAAGTTAACTCCTAAATCTAAACTTAGGTTTTTGGTAATCAAGATGCGGTAAGTATAGTTCATCGATAAACGGGCGTAAATATACATTTCGTCATAATCCTCCATATAATTGGCTAAATCTGTATAAGGCGTGTTGGCATCAAATCGATAATTTTGGTTTTGATCAAGCGAAAACATTCTAACACCCAAGCCATAAGTTAACAAATGTTTGTTAGGTGAAGTGGATGCGTCAGAAAAAGACCCCCATAGGAATTGAATATCATAAACGTTAAATAGCGGAGTAGAAATTTCAAATGGAATAGCAACTTGCTCATTAGAGTTGAAGGGATCAATATATGAATATCCCAATGTAGCGTTTTCATTCATTGTGAGATTGTGTTTTTGATAGTTGAATTCTACTCCAATTATTCTATTAGAATTGTAGATTCTCTTGTATGAGCCATTAAACATCAAATTGAAGTTTTGATTTCCATAAACTAATTTATTATTCTCGTCATAACTTTGATAATAAGTTCCTCTTCCAACTCCTACGTCTTGCGCACCAAGACTATTATTAAAATTATCGTTTTGACCCATTGGAATTAGTCTTGGATTAAAACTGGCATGTAATGAAATTAAATTCCTTTGATTAAAGAAATAAGTTTCTTGGCCGTAAATGTTTTGGGACATAAAAAACAGTAAACAGGCAAAGATTGATAAATGTAATTTTTCCATTTTTTTAGATTAAAATTTTGAGAATATTTCATAGACTAATCCACCAACAGATGCTTGTCTGATTTTGTAGTTTACAGAATAGTAGCCAGAACTTGATGTTTTTCCGGTTGAAACCTCTATATATTCGGCTTGTCCAAAAAGGTGGTTTCTAAATATTGATGACTTGTTGGCTTTGCCTGATATTAAAACAAGCTGAGGATTGTCGTACTTTTCAAGAAACTCATGCATATCCTCATAATCGATCAATTGATTTTTGAACTCTCTATTTTCAAAATTTGCCATTTGAATTAGATAAGAATGAAGTAAACTAGCAGTATTGTATTCCTCAGTTGTAAAGTTTTCATCAAGTACAATTCCTCTATATTGCAGTCTGCCTTTCGGAGCATATTTTTTAATTTCTTTTGACATTAAATCATAAAATTTAAGTGTACGGTTTAAATTAAATTCTCCTTTTTTATTCGCTTCTAAATGGGGTGTCAATAAAATGATATCACCTTCTAGTTTTTTATTCTTTTCTTTTTTCTGCTTTTTTCTCTTTCTTTTTGAAATGAGAGATGATCGACTATTGTCCTTCAGCTTTTCTTTTTCCTTTTCATAAATCTCATTGAATTCACGGTTTGCAACTAAATCATAGAGGAGAAAAGTAGAAAATTTTTCGTCAATAAGCTCTGCTGTGCTTTCTTTAGAACTTTGCTGCTCTCTTATTCTTCTAATCCTATCGTATTTTGTTTCCCCCTCAATGTCCAAAGTATCTATTGAAGCTGTGTCTGCCATACTTTCTTCTCTCAAAGAAACTGCGTCTAAAAAACTAATACTTTCTAGTTTGTTTATCTCGAAATTTCTCAAATACGCAAGAAGAGCAATTGTTTCATTTCTGATATCTTTAATCCTTTTAGATTCTGGGAATTTTAGATAAATATCATGTGTTTGTCTAATCGCTAATAATGCTACCTCTTCATAGCTTAATTTTGAAATGAAACTATAAAGCATGGAAATAGCACCTTCTTTTTTGTCGATATCCTCAAGGAATGTTCTTTTTTTTCCAGCTATTATAGTTTGACTTATAGTTGACCAGGCTAGTGCTTTGGAAGTTTGCAGGTATTCATTGTTTGGGAATTGATTTTCTAATATATAAATATCATACAGCGCTTTTACGTAGTCTGCACGCAGTAAATCACCTCTTACCGATTCGAACCTTGCAATGTTTTGAACTTGTTTAAATTCTTCAATAGCTATGAAGCTACTATTTTTTTTCCAATTGTCGTATTTTTTAATTTCAGCTGCAATAGCATCTTTTCGTTTTCTAATGTTAGGATGAGAACTTTTACTGTCATCATAATCTTCAGAAGCTAGAATTGGATTTGGGTTTTCTGGGAAATATGATTGTGGGATATAAATTTTTGAATTTCCAAAAAAGCTCTTGTCAATATCAATTTCATCAAAAGTGAGATACGAGTACATCAAAACATCGAAAACAGTATTTATTTCTATATCAGAATATCCAGCAGCATGGTAAAGCTTTAACGCATTTGCATCAGCCTCAAATTCATGATCTTTTGATTGTAAAACCAAATCTTCATAAGAAGAGGAGGAGGAAGAGGAAGAAGGATCTAAATTACTTTCCTTCGATTTATTAAAAGATTTTTCAAGGTGTTTTTCTTGATAATGTACAATCTCATGAGCAATTACGTAAGCTAATTGTGCCTCGTTCTCAATCTGAGAAATTAATCCAGTAGTTATAAAAATTGCCCCTGGATCCGTGCAAAGTGCATTGGTTATATTGGTTTTAATAACATAGAATTGAAGCTCCTCTTTTAGTTTTGGCTCATTTTTTAAAAGGTTTGCTGCTACTTTTTGAACAAACCGCGTCATTGGGTCTCCATAAAGCACAATTCCTGACTCCAGAAGATTATTCAAAGCATAGTTGCTGTAAAGCGCATAATTTTCTATGTACTCTTCACTTATTTCTGAATTACTTGCTACTTTGACAGCTACTTTGTCGTTGAGTGAAGTAGTGAAAATAGCCGGAGCTTCTCCAGAAGCTTTGGTGGTTTTGAAGTTGTTAAATGTATTGTCTTGAGCTATTAAAAGGGTAGGTATAAGGAATACCAAAGCACAAAGGGTTTTTAGTTTAAGGTAAGTCATAGCAGTGAATTATTTATAACTGGCGAAATTAACAAATTTTTAGAAGTTGAAGTGTGTTTTATAGTCTATTTATTGTCTGGTCGGAAACAGACGATTTTTATAAATTGTATGAATTTTGAGAAATATTTATTCAATCATAATAATTTTTTAAGGTTTTTCCCGATTTCTCGGGACAGGCTATGAGCTTGCTTTGCTGCGGTTTGGTTTTATTTCTTTAGGAGATGCTATAGCATCAGCCGACTAGAAAAAAAGTAAAATATACGCAAAAGAATCAATTTTAATTTTGTTGTGTTTCCGACCAGACACTATTTAGTAGATCAATGGCTACCAAGCTAAATTAAATTGCTCCCATTAACTGTAAAGTCTCTTTAGATGCTGATTGCTCTGCTGCTTTTTTAGAATCTCCTGTTCCTCTTCCATAATGATTTGAATTAATAAAGACCTCAACTTCATAAAACCATTTCCCGTTAGCGAATTTTTCTGTGATTAATTTAAACTCAATGTCTAAGCGATTTTTCTGTGACCAAATGTATAGTCTACTCTTAAAATCAATTTCTTTTTCCAATAAAGTAGGCAAGTCTAAATGTGTTCTTAAAACAGAGTGGAAGATTGATTTTTTAGCTGCTTCATAACCTGAATCTATATAAATAGCACCAATTAACGCTTCAAACGCATTTCCTTCTAAGGTAGCCAAACGTATACTTCTGCCTTTTTGATAAACAATATGATCAGAAAGCTGCATGGATTGAGCGATAGCAGTCAACGTATTGCGACTAACTACTTTTGACTTTACTTTGGTCAAATATCCTTCGTCTTCATCAGGGAATTTATGGAAAAGAAAATCTGCAATTATCGCATCAAGAATTGTATCTCCTAAAAACTCTAATCGCTCATTAGAGATTAATTTATCAGAAGCATTTGAGATGGATTTGTGCGTTAATGCTATTTTAAAGAGTACTAATTTCTTAGGTCGGTAACCAAATTTATTGATAATGAACCGAATTAGTTTAAGGTCGTTTTTACTTTTTGGGCGTGAACGAAATAAAAACAGTTTTCTCAAAAGTGTCTACTTTATTTTTTTAAATATCGCAGAGGTATTATGTCCTCCAAAGCCGAATGTGTTTGATAAAGCAACATCAACTTTGCGTTTTTGTGCAACATTAAAAGTGAAATTCATTTTGTTATCGATCTCTGGATCATCCGTAAAATGATTGATTGTTGGAGGTACGATGTCATTTTGCACGGCTAAAATACAAGCAATAGCTTCAATAGCTCCTGCAGCACCTAAAAGGTGACCTGTCATGGATTTAGTAGATGAAATGTTGAGTTCGTAAGAATGTTCTCCGAAAACTTCCTTGATTGCTTTTGGTTCAGCAATATCTCCTAAAGGAGTTGAAGTACCATGAACATTTATATAGTCTACATCTTCTGGTTGAAGTTCGGCATCTTTCAATGCTTCAATCATTACATTCCTTGCTCCAATTCCGTCTGGGTGAGGAGCAGTGATGTGGTAAGCGTCACTTGACATTCCACCACCAGCAAGTTCAGCATATATTTTAGCTCCACGCTTGATAGCATGGTCATAATCTTCAAGGATGAGTGCTCCAGCACCTTCTCCTAAAACAAATCCGTCTCTGTCTTTGTCGAATGGGCGAGAAGCAGTTTCTGGAGAATCGTTACGCACTGAAAGCGCTCTTAGGGCATTGAATCCACCAACTCCCATAACAGTAATTGCAGATTCAGAACCACCAGTTACAATTGCATCAGCTTTTCCTAAACGAATGAGGTTGAAAGCTCCGATAATTGCATTGGTTGAAGAAGCACATGCTGAAACAGTAGCGTAATTCGGTCCACGAAGTCCGTATTTAATTGAGATATGCCCTGCAGCGATATCAACAATCATTTTAGGAATAAAGAAAGGATTGAACTTTGGAGTTCCATCGCCATTCATGAAGCCTTCATGCTCATCTTGTAGCGATTTTAAACCACCAATACCTGATCCCCAAATTACACCAATTCGATCTTTGTTTGGGCTTGATTCCATTAACTTAGAATCAGCCATGGCTTCCGAAGCGGAAACCATGGCATATTGAGAAAATTGATCTAATTTTCTAGCTTCTTTTCTGTCAATGAAATCCTCTACATTAAAGTTTTTGATTTCGCATGCAAATTGCGTTTTAAATTTAGAAGCATCAAATTGTTTTGTAGGCCCAGCACCGCTTTTACCAGAGAGTAATGCTTTCCAGTACTCCTCTACTGTGTTACCAATAGGTGTTAAAGCCCCTAGTCCTGTTACAACAACTCGTTTAAGTTCCATGAATTAAATCTAAATTATAAATTCCAATTTGTTGCCAAATCATTTACTGCTTATTTTGCGTGCTCTTGAATGTAAGAAACTGCTTGACCAACAGTTTGAATATTCTCTGCTTGATCATCAGGAATAGCAATGTTAAATTCTTTTTCGAATTCCATTATTAACTCAACTGTGTCTAGAGAATCAGCTCCTAGATCATTTGTAAATGACGCTTCTGTAGTTACTTCAGCTTCTTCTACACCCAACTTATCAATAATAATTGATACAACTCTTGATTTAATATCAGACATTTTTCCTATTTTTAAAGGGTTAATTCAGACTGCAAAGAAATAATTTATGTTTTGAAATTCAAAATTTTAAACATAGAATTATGCAATACAATACTGCTTTAACCCGAAGATTACTTGTTATTGATGCCCTATGGCACAAAATTTTGTTGCTAGAACAACTAACGACGCGATAAAGATAGAAAAAAAAATGATTTTGCACATCAATTTTATGTTTGCTGATTTTAAAAAAATAACTTTGTGAAAAACTTGATGTTATGGTGATACATTCTGCAGATTTCGTGATTAGTAATACAGATGTGTCTTTATGTCCAGACCCAAAGCTTCCTGAATATGCTTTCATCGGTCGGTCTAATGTGGGGAAATCTTCTCTTATTAACATGCTAACTAATCATAAAAAATTAGCAAAGATCTCAGGGAGGCCTGGGAAAACACAATTAATAAATCACTTTATAATTAATAAGGAATGGTATCTGGTAGATTTACCTGGCTACGGTTATGCTAAAACATCGAAGTCTAATCGTAAGAAATGGGGGGTTTTTATTGAAGAATATCTGCTAACAAGAAAAAACTTACTGAATACATTCATATTAATTGATAGCCGCCTCGATCCTCAGAAAATTGATATTGAATTTATGGAATGGTGCGCAACAGAAGGGTTGCCATTCTCAATGGTATTTACCAAAACCGATAAATTATCTGCTGTTGAATTGGATAAAAATATAGCAAAATATAAGCGAGAAATGTTAAAACAATGGGAGGTTTTGCCTCCTTATTTTGTAACATCAAGTGTTTCTGCTAAAGGAAGAGACGAAGTAATGGGATATATCGCTGGGATTAGTGAGCTTTTTGACCCAAAGTAGACACGTCAATTTATTGCGTGTCTACTTTGGGTACGAAAATATTTCATCAACCGATGAGAAAAGCCCATGAATTAGCATAATTGAATTTTTGAATCAAAGCAATCGATTTTATAATTCAAAAGAATTTATTTTATAAAACCGTGTAAAAAAATCCAAGAATCAACAGAAATCGAATAAATTCACGAAAATGGGATTCACGATTTTAGCCATCGGCTTTTGTAAATGGATTTTCTATAATCATCTAAAATTTCACTTCCTTCTCTTCCACGGAATTTCTTAATCCATTTTGGATATCCTTGATGTGATTTCTGTTCGTATTCTTTATGGAATAATGGAATAACAGCTAAAAAGTATATATCCAATCCATTGATTTTTAATGGAGCAAAAAAATCTTCTAACTCAATAGGATCAGCAAGTAAAAAATAATCTTGCTTCATTGTTTCAGAAATCTGTTTAGATGGGTTACCATTGGCAATTGTATGTCCAGGTCCATACCATGTTTCGTTTTCTATAAGGTTTTTTGCTAATTTCTGAATAACCTTTAAAGGCCATGTCATGTTCTCATTTTCAACATCATCTAAGTCCCAATAACCAGGCAAACAGAAAAAAAGTTCGGTGTGTTTCCTGTCCTTATATCTTTCGGGAACTGGCATTTCGTATGCGGAAAGTCCATTCGTACAAATAATTGTCAAAGGAAATTTCTTCTCTACTTCAACTTTTAATAAGTCTATGTAATCCTCATTACCAGTAGGATAATCACTTACGCGGTGTGCACCAAATCTTTGTTCTAATGCTGTTTTTAATTCGCTCATTGTCTAGTTTTTACCGTCCCGCTTAATCTCACGGGAATGATTTTATTGATATGCGCAAATGGCATTAATGAACTATGGAATCCACTTGATGTCCGAAAAGTCTGGTTTGCGTTTTTCTAAAAATGCGTTTCTACCTTCTTTTGCTTCGTCTGTCATGTAAGCTAAACGCGTTGCTTCTCCAGCAAATACTTGTTGACCAACCATTCCATCATCCGTCAAGTTGAATGCAAATTTCAACATTTTAATTGACGTTGGAGATTTTGCTAAAATTTCTTGCGCCCATTCGTAAGCTGTATCTTCTAATTCTGCATGTGGAATAGCGGCATTTACCATTCCCATGTCTACAGCATCTTGCGCTGAATAATTTCGGCCCAAAAAGAAAATTTCACGGGCTTTTTTCTGACCTACCATTTTTGCAAGGTAAGCAGAACCATAGCCTCCGTCAAAACTTGTAACGTCAGCATCTGTTTGCTTAAAAATTGCATGTTCTTTACTCGCTAAAGTCAAATCACAAATAACGTGTAAAGAGTGTCCGCCACCAACAGACCAGCCTGGAACAACAGCAATTACTACTTTTGGCATGAATCGAATCAATCTTTGAACTTCAAGGATATTTAAACGGTGCATTCCA
>Ga0307952_1000167_pt1 | contig 41534 bp, 40 predicted proteins | sample OrgLakmetagen376_FD_201821 | JGI IMG/M metagenome (GOLD analysis project Ga0307952, IMG submission 201821) | Saline water microbial communities from Organic Lake, Antarctica - #376 | ecosystem: Environmental > Aquatic > Non-marine Saline and Alkaline > Saline | place: Antarctica: Organic Lake...
CCAGGCTCGCGTAGCGGTCTGAAAGATCGAAGAAACCCATCTGCGCCATCGCTGCACCCCCCGTTCCAGTTTATCGCCTCAATGATACCGCAGCGCCGGGGTCGGGGCAATTTTTAGAGGTGCCCAAAAGAAGACGAGGGTTTCTCGTCTAAAGCTATCCGACTTGTCGGACGCAAGGAATGCGCGCCGCTCACATTGCAGTCAGGGATGGCGTCGTAGACGTTTCACTTTCTCTGCAACGGAACGCACTGAGCAGAGATCAAATTAATTTAGGTTATAGGCGGGTAATTGCGCAACTGCGTCGATCTTGGTCTTAAGCGTCACATCACCATAGTTATCAGCCGCCGTTTTCCCCACGTGGCCTTGAATGGCGTCAACGATGCGATCCGAGATACCTAGCTCGCGGCACTGCGTCTTGAGCCGGTGCCGCCACGCATGGTTAGGCTGCAATCCCGCCGGGGTCAGCTTGTTCAAACGAAGCCAAGCTGACAGCTTATTCGATACGGTTGTTACAGCGCGATTGACGTTTTCAGGATCGGTCGCGTTGTGGAAAAGCGGGCCGGGTGCGGCGTCTTGAACGAATTGCGCAAACCCTTCTTGGACGATCTGCGAATGCAGAGGCACGTCGCGATATCCACCGGCTTTCACTGTTCCTGCGTCTGGTGTGATCCGCGCCACAAAATACCCGTCAACCTCGCGGATATCCTCCTTGCGCAACTGAGTGATTTCAGAAACACGCGCGCCGGTGAAGGCGCAGAGGATCGGCACCCACCGTTTCAGGTTCGCCGCTTTCTCTTTTTCCCGTACATATCCGAATTCATCCGCCTTGGGTTGATAGGATCGTGAGGCTTTTAGAATCTGTACCGCCTCTGCATTGGTGTAGCCGCGCTCGCGGCCATAGACTTTTTTCGACTTGGGTTGCCTCACCGTCGCCGCAACGTTCTCGGGCAAGCGGTCATTCTCTGCTGCCCATGAGAAAAGCGATCTCACGGCAGAAAGATAGATATCGCTCACAGTCTTAGCTGATTTATTTTTCATCAGAGACTCACGCCAAGCGATTAGGTCTTTCTTGGTAACGCGCTGTGCGTCGTCGTGTTTCAAAAATTTTCGCAGGCTCTCGATCACCGGGCGCGCACGCTTCCCGCCGTCGCGCATTGACCCCATCTGTACACGGCTTCGCACGTAGTCTGCCCATAGGCATTTGATGCTAACAGGGGCAGGGGCGGTGTCAGGCGGCTGTGCATCGCGGATGATCGGCGCGGTAGGGGTCCGGTGAAATCGCCCTCGTCGCGCTCTGAGACCCGTTCCAGCGCCTCTAGCTCTGCACTACAAAGGGCACGTGCGATCCCGCGCCATTCGGTGCTGCCGTGGAGTGCGTCGAGATTGCCAGCGGCGCGAAAGCGCTCGATCTGTTCACCGACCAGATCTACCAACTCATCGTCGTTTGCACGTCCTGCAATCGCCTCGCGCAGTTGCTTCACCAGAATGTCATTGATGCCCACTGATGGCCAGCGTGGATCATTGCGCAGCTCGTCATCGAAGGCCAGCCGCTGCATATAATGGTTCATTGCGATCTGGTCTGGTGCCAGAGGATACCGGGCCGGGCCGGTCTGCGGACGCCCTGCACCGGCCTTGCGTTCGGCCAGTGCAATCTGGTGTTGAAGCTGTGCAACCGCGCCGGGCAAGAGCCTGAGCGCCTGCCGGTAGTCGCCGCCCAACGGGGCGCGCAGCTCTGTCTTCCCGACGATCCCGCGCAGCTCTTTTGGCACCACCAGCCGGGCATGATATCGCCCGTTTCGATTGATCAGGTGCCTAACCTTGCCTGCCATACCCATGATCCTTTGTAACCAAATTTGTAACAGTCAAGCGACCAAACGCCCTTTTTTGCAAGGGGGTTATTTGATTCCAAAGGGTTAGGGTGGTGCGGGCGGAGGGACTTGAACCCCCATGCCTTGCGGCGCTTGGACCTAAACCAAGTGCGTCTACCAATTTCGCCACGCCCGCGGATGCACGAGGAATTAGTCGGTAGGCGGCGGCGGTGCAAGGAGGTTGTCGCGGAAGCGGTCGCGGAAATAGGCACCGATTTTGAACCGGAATGTCCGAAGGTGGCGATCCGGCAGCTCATCGAAAGGACGGCGAGGCTTGGTCGCGTGATGCGGATTGTCATGGCCGGCCACGCCTTCGCCGGGATCATGGGTGTCGTTTTTCACTCCAAAGACAGCGTTGAGCGGTTGCTTTCCGACGATCCACCTTGTTACGGTTAAATGACGAAGCGGAGCGGGACGCTGTGTCTGACTATTCCCTTTGACAAGCCACAGACCCGGTTCGGAAAGAAACAAACGTCAACTTGCCCACAAGGATATGCCTCTCGCCTCCGGCGATGCATAGAATGACGGGGGCCGCGATGACGTTCATACAAGGGAGGGTCTGAATGGCCGACGAAACAGATATCCAGGGTATTCCCGCGCCCGAAGGCGCGTCGGATATCATCGAGACCGATTACAAGATCGGTCAGGATAACATCCAGCGCAAGATCGGTCCGTTCGGTCTTGATATCCACAATCCCGTCTTCATGATTTCCGGTCTCGCGGTCATCCTGTTCGTGTTCTACGCACTTGCACTGCCGGATCAGGCCGCGTCCGTGTTCGAGGCGATGAAAAGCTTCGTGATCGAGACCTTCGACTGGTTCTTTCTCGGATCGGCCAATATCTTTGTTATCTTCTGCCTTCTGCTGATCGTCACGCCCTATGGCTCGGTTCGTCTGGGCGGCACGGATGCGACGCCCGACTATGGCTATACCGGCTGGTTCGCGATGCTGTTCGCGGCGGGCATGGGCATCGGCCTGTTGTTCTTCGGCGTGTCAGAGCCGCTGACCCACTTCGACACTGCCCTAGGCGGCACTGCGTCAGAGGGCGGGGCCCGCACCGACTGGGCGCCGCTTGGGGCTGCCGGCGGGGACGAGGCCGCGGCACAGCGGCTTGGCATGGCGGCGACGATCCTGCACTGGGGTCTGCACCCTTGGGCCGTCTACTCGGTCGTTGCCCTCGCGCTTGCGCTTTTTTCGTACAACAAGGGCCTTCCTCTGACCCTGCGCTCGGCGTTCTACCCGATCCTTGGTGATCGCGTCTGGGGCTGGTGGGGCCATATCATCGACACGCTGGCGGTGTTCGCCACGCTCTTCGGTCTCGCCACATCGCTTGGCTTTGGCGCGGAACAGGCCGCGGCCGGTCTGACCTTCCTGTACGGCTCGGGCGATGCCGCGGAAGGCACGCGCACGTTCCTCGGGATCACCTACGGCAATGCGTCCGAAACGGGTGTCGAGAACGATCCGATGCTGCTTGTCCTGCTTATCACCGGGATCACGGCGGTCGCGCTTGTGTCCGTCGTGCGTGGCCTCGATGGCGGCGTGAAGCGGCTGTCGGAAATCAACATGGGTCTGGCGGCAATCCTGCTGGTCTTCGTGTTTTTCGTGGCAGGGCCGGTCTTCCTGATCATGTTCTTCCTCGACAGCATTTATGCGTATGCACAGAACCTCCTGCCGCTCAGCAATCCGGTCGGTCGTGAAGATGCCAATTATAGCCAGGGCTGGACCGCCTTCTACTGGGCCTGGTGGATTTCCTGGTCGCCGTTCGTCGGGATGTTCATCGCCCGTGTCAGCCGCGGCCGTACCGTGCGGGAATTCATCATCTGCGTGCTGCTGATCCCGACCTCGGTCTGCATCCTTTGGATGAGCGTCTTTGGCGGTGCCGCCCTCAACCAGGTGGTGGTCGACGGGTATGAAGGCGCCAAGAACGCGGCGCTGGAGCTGAAGCTGTTTTACGTGCTCTCGCAACTGCCTCTCGCGACGATCACATCGACGATCGGGATCATCCTCGTGATCGTGTTCTTCGTCACGTCGTCGGACTCGGGCAGTCTGGTGATCGACACGATCACCGCGGGCGGCAAGGTGGATGCGCCGGTGACGCAGCGTGTGTTCTGGTGCATCTTCGAGGGCGCCGTGGCGATCGCGTTGCTGATCGGCGGCGGGCTGGCCTCGCTGCAGGCGGCCGTCATCTCGACCGGGCTGCCGTTCACGCTGGTCCTGCTGATCATGTGCTACGCGATCTGGAAGGGGCTGGCGAGCGAGAAGCGCTAAGCTCCTTCTGACGGCCCGACACGACCTGAAACCCCTCGGGTGTTGCACCCCGGGGGGCTTTGGTGTTCTCTACCGGCAAAAACACGGGAGACACCGATTTTGGCACTCGATCACGACTTCGTCCGGGCGCAATTCCCGGCCTTTGCAGAGCCGTCTCTGGCCGGTCAGGCATTTTTCGAGAACGCGGGCGGGTCTTTCACCTGCGCGCCCGTCATCGCCCGGCTGGAGCGGTTCTACCGGCAGCGCAAGGTGCAGCCCTACGCGCCTTACGAGGCCAGTCGCCTGGCCGGCGCCGAAATGGACGAGGCGCGCACGCGGCTTTCGGCAATGCTGGGGATTGCCCCCGACGAGCTGAGCTTTGGTCCCTCGACCACGCAGAACGCCTATGTTCTGGCGCAGGCCTTTCGGCAGTGGATGGAACCGGGCGACGCCATCATCGTCACCAACCAGGACCACGAGGCCAATTCAGGCCCGTGGCGGCGCCTCGCCGACGAGGGGTTCGAGGTCCGCGAATGGAAGATCGACCCCGATACCGGCTGCCTGGATCCCGCCGATCTCGAAAACCTTCTTGACGAGCGGGTGCGGCTCGTCTGCTTTCCGCATTGCTCGAACGTGGTCGGCGCGATCAACCCGGTGGTCGAGATCACCGCGCTCGCCCATGCCGCCGGGGCGTTCGTCTGCGTCGACGGGGTCAGCTATGCCCCGCACGGCCTGCCCGAAATCGGGCACATGGGCCCCGACATCTACCTGTTCTCGGCCTACAAGACCTACGGACCGCATCAGGGAATCATGGCGATCCGGCGCGAACTGGGACACATGCTGCCGAACCAGGCGCATTATTTCAACGGGGGCACGCTCTACAAACGGTTCACTCCGGCCGGGCCCGATCACGCGCAGGTCGCGGCAAGCGCGGGCATCGCCGATTATTTCGATGCATTGGCACAGCATCACGGAATCGAAGGCAATGCGGCGACGCGCTGCGCCGGGGTGCATGACCTGATGCGCGCGCATGAAACCGTGCTTCTTCAGCCGCTTCTCGATTTCTTCGCCGATCGTAATTCCGCCCGCCTGATCGGCCCGGCCGACGCGATGATGCGCGCGCCCACGGTTGCGGTGGCCCTCGACCGGCCCGGCGCCGAGGTCGCCGCGGATCTTGCGGCGCGTGGCATCATGGCCGGTGGCGGGGATTTTTACGCCACGCGCCCGCTGTCTGCCATGGGCGTTGATGTTGACAAAGGCGTCCTGCGGCTCAGCTTCGTGCATTACACGACAAAAGGCGAGGTGGACGCGCTTCTGTCAGCACTCGAAGACGTGCTGTGATGCGTCCCCCGCCGAGACGCGCAACGACTTGAAGATCCGGACCGGGCCATGACACGCAAGCCTCCTAGCATCCTTTGGTTGCGCCGCGACTTGCGGATCAGCGACAACCCGTCGCTGCTTGCCGCTTGCGCGAAGGGTGGGCCGGTGATCCCTGTCTTCATTCACGATGACAGCGTGGCGCATTTGGGTGCGGCGCCGGCGTGGCGGCTCGGCCTGTCGTTGGCCGATCTGGCGAACACGCTGTCGGACAAGGGCAGCCGGCTGATCCTGCGCAAGGGCGATGCGCTCGACACGCTTCTGGCGGTGATCGAGGAAACGGGTGCACAAAGCGTGCACTGGTCGCGGCTTTATGACCCCGAGGCGATCGCGCGCGACAAGGCGGTCAAGGCCGCCCTCAAGGAACGCGGCATCACGGCGACGAGCCACGACGCGCATCTTCTGTTCGAGCCCTGGACGGTCGAGACGCAGCAGGGCGGGTTCTACAAGGTCTACACGCCGCTATGGCGCGCGGTGAAGGATCGCGATGTGCCTGAACCCGAGGCCGCACCATCGCGTATACCTGCGCCGGATAGCTGGCCTCTCAGCGACCGCCTGGCCAATTGGGCGCTCGGCGCCGCCATGCATCGCGGGGCAGAGGTGTGCCTGCCCCACCAATGCGTGGGCGAGGCCGCAGCGCTTGAAAGGCTGCAGGCGTTCGTCGACGGGCCCATCAAGGACTACGCGACGGGGCGCGATCTGCCCGCGACATCCGGGACGTCGAACCTGTCGGAGAACCTGACCCATGGCGAGATCTCGGCGCGCCAGTGCTGGCATTCGGGGCTTGGGGCCCTGCACGCTGGCGCCGATGCGGCCGAGGCGTGGATGAAGGAACTTGTCTGGCGCGAGTTTGCCTATCACCTGACCTACCACACGCCCCGCATCCTCACAGCCAACTGGCGCGAGGAGTGGGACGCCTTCCCGTGGAACGAGGACGCGACGCGCCCCGAGGTAATCGCTTGGAAACAGGGACGGACCGGCGTGCCCTTCGTCGATGCCGCCATGCGCGAGATGTACGTGACCGGCCGTATGCACAACCGGGGCCGGATGATCGTCGCCTCGTACCTGACCAAGCACCTGATGACCCATTGGAAGATCGGGCATGACTGGTTCGCGGATTGCCTGACCGATTGGGATCCGGCCTCGAACGCGCTTGGCTGGCAATGGGCGGCAGGGTGCGGGCCGGATGCGACGCCCTATTTCCGCATCTTCAACCCCGAGACACAGATCAAGAAATTCGATCCCGGGCATGACTATATCCACCGCTGGATCGCCGAGGGCACGGCCGCGCCAAGCGCCACCGCGCTGTCCTATTTCGACGCGATCCCGCGAAGCTGGCGACTGTCACCCGACGACAGCTACCCCGATCCGGTGGTCGGCCTGCAAGAGGGGCGCAAACGCGCGCTTGCCGCCTATGAAAACCGGGCTTTCTGATGCGGGATGAAACCAATGACCATGGCCTTTCGTGAGTACCGGACCTAGAGAGCATGGATAATCAAGGAAACGACCGAATGATCCTGACCGAGACGCGCGGCCAGATGCGCCTTCCACGGTATTTCGCCCGATGCTTTGCCGTCGCCCGCCAGATCCGCGCCGGGCGGCTCGACATCGTCCTGCCCGACGGCCGTACCTTCCGCGCCGCGGGGCCGCAGCCCGGCCCGATGGCCGAGCTTCGAATCCACGATGCCGAGGTCTTCGCGCGGCTCGTGCGCGAGGGCTACCTGGGGTTCTGCGAGGCGTATATGGAAGGCGACTGGTCCACGCCCGACCTGCAGGCCTTCATGGATCTGCTGAACGAGGATGACGGCATCTACAACGGCTACCCGGGCCAGAAGATCGCGCAACTCTACGAGCGCATCCGCTTCTGGTTCAAGCGCAACTCCAAGGCGCAGGCCCGGCGCAACATCAGCTATCACTACGATCTCGGCAATGATTTCTACCGGCTTTGGCTCGATGACACGATGACCTATTCCAGCGCGCTTTTCGACGAGGGCGGCAACAGCCTCGAACAGGCGCAGATCGCGAAATACGGCAGCATGGTCGACCAGATGGGGGTCAAGCCCGGCGATCACGTGCTTGAGATCGGCTGCGGCTGGGGCGGCTTTGCCGAATATGCCGCAGGATCCCGCGGCCTGCATGTCACCGGCCTGACGATCAGCGAAGAGCAGCTCAATTATGCCCGTGACCGGATCGCCCGGGCCGGCTTGACCGACCGCGTGACGCTCAAGCTGCAGGATTACCGCGACGAGCGCGGCACCTATGACGGCGTCGCCAGCATCGAGATGTTCGAGGCCGTCGGCCAGCGATACTGGCCAGTGTTCTTCAACACCCTGCGCGACCGGCTATGCCCCGGGGCGCAGGCGACGCTGCAGATCATCACCGTCGAGGACAGCCGCTGGGAAAGCTACCGCAACGATGTCGATTTCATCCAGAAATACATCTTTCCCGGCGGCATGCTGCCCAGCCCGAGCGTCCTGCGCGACGAGATCCAGCGCGCCGGGCTGACGGTCGCGCAGTCGATCGAGTTCGGCGACAGCTACAGCGAAACCCTGCGCCGCTGGCACGAGGCGTTCAATGCAAGATGGGGCGAGATTGCCGATATGGGCTTTGACGAGCGGTTTCGCCGGATGTGGAACTTCTATCTCACCTCTTGCGCGGGCGCGTTCAAGGGTGGCAGTTGCGACGTGACCCAGATCACCATCGCAAGGCCCGCCTGAATGGCCGATACCGGCCCGCTTTTCGTCTATGGGCCGATGGCGGCCCGCAGTTTCCTGCAGGCCGCGCTTGGAACGGACGGGCACGACAGCGCACCGAAGGCGGTGCTGGCTGATCACCGTCTCAGCGCGCAACACGGTGCCTTACCGCTGCCCAGTCTCGATGAGGGTGTGACGGACGTTTGCGGCCGGATCATATCTGACCCCGACCACGTCGCGCGTATGATCTACATAGGCGAGGCCCTTGGCCTTGGTCCCCTGCAGCAAGTCCGCCCAAACTGCGAAGGGCAGGAGGTTTCGGCCCGCGCCCTTGCCGGCTGTCCCGGCCCCATCGACTGGAATACCGCGCATTGGTCATCGGTCTCGCAGGAAACGCTGGATCATGCGGTCGGCGAAATCCTTGCCGACATGATGGCGTCGCGCCCCGCCGCGGATCTTGCGCCAACAAGGGCCATGATCCTGTCGCGTGCCGCCGCCCGTGCCGCCGCACGCGACAGCGCCCCCACCGATCTGCGCAGCAGCACCCTTGCGGACGCGGTCGAGGAGCTGCGTGTCGAGATCCCCCATGCGGGGTTTTTCCGGACACGCACGTATCATCTGCGTCACCCGCATTTCGCTGGCGGCCAAAGCCCGGTGCTGCGCCGCGAGGTGTTCGTGGCAACGGATGCAGCCCTTGTGCTGCCCTACGACCCGGTGCAGGACCGGCTGCTTCTGGTGGAACAGTTCCGGATGGGTCCGTATGGCCGCGGCGATCCGCATCCCTGGATGCTGGAGCCCGTCGCGGGCCGGATCGATGCCGGCGAGACGCCCGAAGCCGCTGCCCGCCGCGAATGTCGTGAAGAGGCGGGGCTGGAGCTGCGCGCGCTGGAGAAAGTATCAAGCCACTACTGCACGCCCGGCTATTCGACCGAGGTATTCCACGTCTTTCTGGGGATCTGCGACCTGCCGGATCTCGCGCAAGGCAGCGGCGGGCTTGCCACGGAAAACGAGGATATCCGCACGCATGTCGTCAGCTTTGATCGGGCGATGGAACTGTTGCACAGCGGCGAGGTCAATAACGGACCGCTGGTCCTGGCGCTGCTCTGGCTGCAACGCGAGCGAGCGCGACTGCGCGCGCCGGTGTGATCTGCCCACGCCCGCAACCGCTTGAGTTTCATTCGACGAAACCTTACACCCGCCGAAAGCCACGCGTAGGGGGACATCGGACATGCGCATCGCACAGGATCTGGCCGCGGCCGTTGGTCACACCCCACTGCTCAGGCTGCGCCGCGCCAGCGAGGAAACAGGCTGCGAGATCCTCGGGAAGTGCGAGTTTCTGAACCCCGGACAGTCGGTCAAGGATCGCGCCGCACTTTTCATAATCCGCGACGCCATCGCCCGCGGCGAGCTGGAGCCGGGGGGCACCATCGTGGAAGGCACCGCCGGAAATACCGGCATCGGGCTGGCGATGGTGGGGGCGTCGCTGGGGTTCAAGACGGTGATCGTCATCCCCGAAACGCAAAGCCAGGAAAAGAAGGACATGCTGCGACTGTCGGGCGCCGATCTGGTGCAGGTGCCCGCCGCGCCCTATTCGAACCCGAACAATTTCGTGCGCTATTCAGAGCGGCTGGCCAAGGAACTTGCCAAGACCGAGCCGCACGGCGCGATCTGGGCCAACCAGTTCGACAACGTGGCCAACCGGCAGGCCCATGTCGAGACCACCGGCCCCGAGATCTGGGACCAGACCGGCGGGGCCGTGGACGGGTTCATCTGCGCGGTCGGTTCGGGCGGAACGCTGGCCGGTGTCGGCATGGCGCTGCAACCCAAGGGCGTGAAGATGGGGCTGGCAGATCCGATGGGGGCTAAGCTCTATTCCTGGTACACCACCGGCGCGCTGGAAAGCGAGGGATCGTCGATCGCGGAAGGGATCGGGCAGGTGCGCATCACCGCCAATCTCGACGGCTTCACCCCCGACTTCGCCTGTCAGGTTCCCGATGAAGAGGCGCTGCCGATCGTGTTCGATCTGCTCGAACATGAAGGGCTTTGCATGGGCGCATCGACGGGTATCAATGTCGCCGGTGCGATGCATATGGCGCGCGAGATGGGTCCGGGCCACACCATCGTGACCATTCTGTGTGATTACGGCACCCGCTATCAATCCAAACTGTTCAACCCCGAGTTCCTGCGCGAAAAAGGTCTGCCGACGCCCGGCTGGCTGGAACAGGCGCCGCGCTCTATCCCCGGAGTCTTCGCCGAATGATACGACTGCTTTCGCTTCTTTGCCTCGTGCTGACGTTTGGACTTGGCGTCGCCGCCCCGGTGCTCGTCACGCCGGGTGCACAGGCCCAGCAATCCATGAGCGGGCCGGATTACGAGGCGTGGGAAGAGCTCGCGAGGCGTGTCGAAGGCGCGCTCGACAGCGGCTCGGTCAGCACGCCGGTCCTCGAGGAGCTGCGCCAGCAACTCGTCGAAAGCCGGCAGCAATTCATCGATGCACAAGAAACGAACGCCACGACGATCCGCACGGTGCGGGACCAACTCGATGCGCTTGGACCGCCTCCCGAGGATGGCACCGAGCCCGCGGAAATCGCGGAGCGACGCGAAGAGCTTGAGCGCCGGCTGGCCCGGCTGCAAGCCCCGGTGCGCACGGCGGAACTGGCGCAACGGCGCGCCGACGGGCTGATCTCTGCGATCGACGAGGCAATCCGCGCACGGCAGACCGAGGAACTGTTGCGCCTGGGTCCGGCACCCGTGAACCCGCAACTCTGGCCGTCGGCGCTTTCGTCGATTCTCGGTCTCGTCGATGGCGTTCAGTCCGAAGTGGTGACAACCTGGCAGCGCCCGGCGGGATACAAGGTTTTCATCGACAATATTCCGGGCGTGATCGCGCTAGTGCTGCCGGGCCTTTTGTTGCTGGCGCGGGGCCGTGCGTGGACCGTGCGCCTGTTGCAAAGGTTGCGCCAGGACGAGCCGAGCGCGGGACGCTGGATCACGTCCTTTCTTGTTTCCTTCGGGGAATGGGTGCTGCCCTTCTTGGGCGTTGTCGCCCTCGTGCAGGGGGTGCAGGCGAGCGGCCTGCCCGGGCGGATCGCGGATCTCGTCCTGACAAACCTGATGTCGGCCGCGTTCATTTTCTTCCTGACGCGCTGGCTGGCGCAGCGCCTTTTCCCGCGGCACGAAGCGCGTACGCCGATCCTCCACCTCGACGAGGGATGCAGGTACTCTGGGCGGCTCTATGGTGCGTTCATGGGATTGGTCGTCGCCGCGTTCCATTTTGTCCAGAACGTGTCCGAGGGTGCGAGATGGGCAGAGCCGGCCACCAATGTGGTGATCTTTCCGCTTCTTGTCCTGACCGGTCTGCTGCTGTGGCGTCTGTCCAGCCTGCTCAAGCAGCACAGCCGCGCGCACGAGACCGATCCCGACAGCGAGCCGCGTGCGAGCGACCGGGTTGCGGGGCTTCTGTCGCGGCTGCTGACCGTGCTGGCGGTGGTGGCCCCGGTCATGGCGGCGATCGGGTACATGAATGCCGCGGTGGCGGTCATGCTGCCCACGGCGCTGTCGCTGATCCTCCTGGCGGCGCTTCTGGTCATGCAGAGGTTCCTGTCGGAACTCTACGTCATGCTCACCGGCAATCGCATCAGCGCCGACCAGTCGCTGATGCCGATCCTGGAGGGCTTTCTCCTTGGCGTGCTGTCGCTACCGGTCTTCGCCCTGATCTGGGGCGCGCGTCCGGCGCAACTGCGGCAGGTCTGGACCAGCATCACCGAAGGGATGACGTTCGGCGGAATCACGATCTCGCCGATGATCTTCCTGACGCTCGCCATCGTCTTCGCACTTGGTCTCTTGATCACGCGGCTCGTGCAGGGCGCGCTCAGAACTACGATCCTGCCCAAGACGAAGCTCGATACCGGCGGGCGCAACGCGATCGTGTCAGGCGTCGGTTATGTGGGGATCCTGCTCGCGGTGCTGATCTCGATCACCAGCGCGGGCATCGATCTCAGCTCGCTCGCCATCGTCGCCGGTGCGCTGTCGGTCGGTATCGGTTTCGGCTTGCAGAATATCGTGTCGAACTTCGTCGCCGGCATCATCCTTTTGATCGAACGTCCCATTTCCGAAGGGGACTGGATCGAGGTCGGCGGCCAACACGGCTATGTCAAGGCGATCTCGGTGCGCTCCACCCGGATAGAGACGTTCGACCGGACCGATGTGATCGTGCCCAATGCCGATTTCGTCAGCGGCACGGTAACCAACTACACGCGCGGCAACACCGTGGGCCGGGTTATCGTGCCCGTGGGCGTGGCCTACGGAACCGATCCCAGCAAGGTGGAAAAGGTGCTGCGCGATATTGCCGAAGAGCACCCGATGGTCCTGATGAACCCGCCCCCCACCATCCTGTTCAGAGGTTTCGGCGACAGCACGCTCGATTTCGAGATCCGCGCGATCCTGCGCGACGTGAACTGGGTGATGAACGTGCATTCCGAGATGAACCACGAGATCGCGCGCCGCTTCGCCAACGAGGGTATAGAGATTCCCTTCCCGCAACAGGAAGTCTGGATCCGCAGGGAGGCTGCGCCGACGGGCCAGCCCGACGATTCTTCCTCGAAATCGCCGGGCGCGCCCAACCGGGTGCCCGCGCAGATGACCGAGGCTGACTTCGATGGTGACGGCGGCGGCCGTGACGGGGGCGGACGGTGACCGAGCCGCTCTTTCGCACCGATCCCTACCTGGCCGAGGCCGCAGGACAGGTTGTCGCGCACACGCCAGACGGGGGTGTCGTGCTTGACGCGTCGGTATTCTACCCGACTGGCGGCGGACAGCCCGGCGATAGCGGCCGGCTGGACTGGACCGACGGCAGCCTGACCATCGCCACCACCCTGCGCGCCGGGGACGGGCAGATCGTGCTGATCCCCGACGCGCAGGATCCGCTGCCGCCGGTGGGCACGGAAGTTCGGCAAGTGCTCGACTGGGCGCGCCGCTACCGGATCATGCGGATGCATACCGCGCTGCATCTGCTCTCGGTCGTCATCCCACTGCCGGTGACCGGCGGGGCGATCGGCGAGGCGCGCAGCCGGCTTGATTTCGACATGCCCGACACCCCCGGCGACCGCGACGCGCTGGATGCCGAGCTGACCCGCCTCGTAGAGCGCGACCTTGCGGTCGAGGCAAGCTGGATCACCGACGCGGAACTCGATGCCAATCCGGGACTGGTCAAGACCATGTCCGCAGCGCCACCGCGCGGCGCGGGCCATGTGCGGCTGATCCGGATCGGAGAGAGGCCTGAGCAGGTCGATCTGCAACCCTGCGGCGGCACGCATGTGGCCCGGACCGGCGAGATCGGCGCGGTTCGCCTCGGCAAGGTCGAAAAGAAGGGCCGCCAGAACCGGCGGGTCTACCTGCATCTCGACAACTGAATCATGTTGCTCAAAAGTGAGAAGCGGCTTTGAGCGTTTCGAACAGACGGAACCGATGCCTGGCGGCGCGGCGCGTGACTTTGAATGAACGCGACGCGCCCTAGCGCGCGCTTGCCCGCCTGGCCTTGGGGGTCGCGATATCGAGATCCGAATCCGTTTCGGGCAGGCCCTCGCGCGACAACAGCACGGCGACCGGGCGCAGACCCGGGACATGGCTGCAGACGATCATCAGTGACACCATGATCGGCACCGCAAGAAACATTCCCGGGATGCCCCAGATCGCCGCCCAGAAGGCGAGGCTGATGATGATGCCGAAGGACGACACGCGCAACGCGCGCCCCATCAGCATCGGGTCGATGATGTTGCCATTGAGAAACTGGATCGCGCCGACGACGAGAAAGACCAGCAGCGTCAGCGTCCCGTCGGCCAGTTGCACGAAGGCCACCAGCGCCACGAGCACCGTCGCCACGATCGACCCGATCGAGGGGATGTAGTTCAGCACGAAGGTCAGGATCCCGAGGGCCGCGGCCAGATCAAGCTCGAAGGCGCGCGCCACGGCGTAGACCATCAGCCCGGTCACCCCGCTGACGAAGGTCTTGACCAGCAGGTAATAGTTCACCCGGTGGATGATCGAACCGATGATGCGGCTGACCTTCTCAGCCTGGGCCGTGTCGCCGAAGAGGCTTTGCAGCTTGGTCCCGAACCAGACGCGTTCGGCGAAAAGAAACCCCACGAAGAGGATCACAAGGACCGTGCCCTGCATCAGGCTGCCGGCCTGCCCCGCGATGGCCCGGAGGTAGCCCGCCACGTCGACGGTCGCCATGGAATTCAGCACCGCCTTTTCGGCATCCGGTCCGAGCCACTTGAACATCGACGCGATCGCCTGCGGGGCACGGTCGGTATAGGCCAGCGTCGTCGACAGCACGGTATTGGCCTGCGACAGGATCACCGCCGACAGGCTGAGCAGCGCTGTGGAAATCAGCAGGAGGGCCACGATGCTCGCCAGCCAGTTCGGCACCCGCACCGGCCCGATCCCGATCCGCGCGATGGAATTGATCGCGTCCGAGGTCAGGCTGAACAGGATGATGGCCGTCGCCAGCGAAATCAGCAGGAAACGCGCCTGCACAAGCAAGAACAGCACCACCGCGAATGCGATGATGATCTGCGTCACGTTTCGAACACGGTGCGAACTGCTCGCGGACGTGATCTCGGGCGTCATCTTGTCGTTTCCGGCGTTCACTGGAGCTCGCTGTGTCGGAGGACCCTAGCCTGGCAAATCTCTGTCCCGATTATCTGTAACTCCCATGCAAAACACAATGACCCGTGGGCCGTAGACCCTGCCCCTCGCACATTTTACATCCCCGCGGCAAAAGGATCGGGCATCGCTTTGCCGGACCCGTCCCCGCGGGCGGCTATGTGCCCCGCTGCGGTGGCCCTCAAGGATCTGGTCGCCGGGCCCTTAAAGATAATCCCACGTCGCCTTGTGCGGGGTCATGGGAGTTTCAATATTTCATCCTATAGATTCGACAGAATTTTCCGACGACAGGAACGGACATGACCACGACAGATCCCGAAACTTCGCTGCGCGCTTTTCTCAAACCCTATACCCGCAAGAGCGATCTTCGGGGCGGTCTTTCCTTCTTTGCAACGCTTGCCGCCTACGCCGCTTGGCTGCTGGCAGGCGGATATCTCACCGGCGGAGGCTACTGGCCGCTTGCGCTGCCGATGATCGTGCTGATGGCCTTTGCCACCGTGCGGCTTTACGTCCTGCAGCACGATTGCGGGCATCATTCCCTGTTTCGCACGCGCTGGATGAATGTCGCGGCTGGCTACGTGCTGTCGATCTTCTCGCTGACGCCGTTTCGCGTGATGCAGTACAACCACAACATGCACCATGCCTACCTGGGCAATCTCGATTGCCGCGACACGACCGAGGTCCATACCATGACGCTGCACGAATGGCGGGCCGCGCCGTGGTACAGGCGGCTCTGGTACCGGCTCTATCGTAACCCGGTCGTGATGCTGTCGCTTGGCGGGATCGTCACCTATTTCTTCACCTATCGCTGGCCGCGCAACACCTCGCGTGTCGGCGCGGGTGGCGTGATCGCGCACAACCTGGTGCTGGCCGGTTTCGTGGCGCTGGTCTGGGCCACGCTCGGGGTGGCGGGTGTGGTGGTGCTGGTGTCCAGCGCGGTGGTCGCCGGCGTGATCGGCGTGTTCCTCGTCTACCTTCAGCATAATTTCGAGGACACCTACTGGGACCGCAAGCCGGACCTCGATTTCCGCAAGGCGACGCTGCAGGGGTCAAGCTCGCTCGACCTGGGCTGGTGGTGGGATCTCGGCACCGGCAATATCGCCTATCACGATCTGCACCATTACAATCCCGCCATTCCGTCCTACAACCTGCGGCACTGCCAGCGGGATCTGCCCGAACATCTCAAAAGCCACGATGTGATCCGCTGGCCCGAGGCGCTGCGCAGTTTCCGGTTGAAATTATGGGATGAAAAGGCACAACGCCTCGTGCCATTTCCCCGCGGGGCTGACATAGAACTCGCACATCCGGGATAACCGGTTACCGCGCCTGCGGATCTTCGGCCCTCCCGAACGACTCATGGACCTTGCGTGACGGACCACCCCCCGTGCGCGGGCCGGTGTGCAGTATTGATTGGAGAGAATTTCGAGCATGACATTCGATCTTTTTACCGCGCTTGCGACTTTCGCCCTCGTCACGGTCATCACACCGGGACCGAACAACCTGATGCTCATGGCGTCGGGCACGAATTTCGGCATCCGGCGCTCTATCCCGCACATGCTGGGGATTGCGCTCGGCTTTCCTCTGATGGTCGTATGCGTGGGGCTGGGGGTCATGCAGGTCTTCGACATCTGGCCGCTCAGCTACACGCTGCTCAAGGCCGCTTGCGTGGTGTACCTGCTTTATCTCGCGTGGAAGATCGCCAACGCCGCGCCGCCCGCCTCGGCCGAGGCCGACACCACGGGCAAACCGCTGACATTCCTGCAATCGGCGGCCTTCCAATGGGTCAACCCCAAGGCGTGGAGCATGGCGCTGTCGGCGATCACGCTTTACGCCACCGGGCGCGACCTTTCGGCGGTGCTCTGGGTGGGGGCGGTCTATGTCGGCGTCTCGGCAATCAGCACGACCAGCTGGACGGTGCTGGGCCAACAGCTGCGCCGCGTCCTGAAGAACCCGGGCCGGCTGCGGGTGTTCAACCGGGTGATGGCGGCGCTTCTCGTGGCGACGCTCATCCCCGTGCTGTGGCCCGTCTGACCCCTGAAGGGGCGATTGCAAATCCGTCTTCGGACCGGCATATCACGGGTGTAAATCCGACGGAGACGGCGCAGCGATGACCAACTACCTCGACTTTGAAAAGCCCCTGGCCGAGATCGAAGGCAAGGCCGAAGAGCTGCGCGCGCTCGCCCGCACCAGCAAGGAAATGGATGTCGAGGACGAGGCCGGCGCGCTTGACCGAAAGGCCGCGAACATGCTGCGCGATCTTTACAAATCCCTCAGCCCTTGGCGCAAATGCCAGGTCGCCCGTCACCCGGACCGGCCGCATTGCCGCGACTACATCGACGCGCTGTTCAACGAATACACACCCCTGTCGGGGGACCGGACGTTTGGCGAGGATGCCGCGATCATGGGCGGGCTGGCCCGGCTGGACGACCGTCCGGTGATGGTGATCGGCCACGAAAAGGGCAACGACACCAAGAGCCGCATCGCCCGCAATTTCGGCATGGCCCGCCCCGAGGGCTATCGCAAGGCCGTGCGCCTGATGGAGATGGCCGACCGGTTTCGCCTGCCGGTGATCACGCTTGTCGACACGCCCGGCGCCTATCCCGGCAAGGGCGCCGAGGAACGCGGGCAGTCCGAGGCGATCGCCCGCTCCACAGAGACCTGCCTGAGCATCGGCGTGCCGCTGGTATCGGTGATCATCGGCGAGGGTGGCTCTGGCGGTGCGGTCGCGCTGGCATCCGCGAATCGCGTCGCGATGCTGGAGCATTCGGTCTATTCGGTGATCTCGCCAGAGGGCTGCGCGTCGATCCTTTGGAAGGATTCCGACAAGATGCGCGAGGCCGCCGAGGCGTTGCGCCTGACCGCGCAGGACCTAACCAAGCTGGGCGTGGCGGACCGGATCATCGACGAACCCCTGGGGGGGGGGCATCGGGACCGCGACAAGACGATCAAGGCCGTGGGCCAGACCCTTCAGACCATGCTGAGCGAGCTGGACACCAAGGGCCGCAAGGCCCTCGTGCGCGACCGCCGTGACAGGTTCCTGCGCCTCGGGGCCAAGGGTCTGGCCGCCTGAGCGGTCCTAGCCGCGCTTGGATGCGACGCGTCTGACCGACCACAGCACCGCAAGCGGGCCGAGGATCTCGAAGATCACGGTCGTGCCGATGGTCAGGCTGAGGATCAGGTCCCGGTGCTCGGGAAATTCCTGCGCCGCGATAAGCGCCATGCCCACGGCCACGCCGGCCTGCGGCATTAGCGCCGCGCCGATCCAAGGGCGTTGCGCGATCGGCACCCCCGAGAGCGCTCCGCCCAGCCATCCGCCGCCCACCCGCGCGAGGATGCGCAGCAGGACATACACGCCCCCGACGAGGCCCAGATCCGCCAGCATGCCGACGTTCAAAGAAGCCCCGGCCAACACGAAGAACAGGATCAGGAACGGCCACTGGACATGCTCGATCTCGTGAAAGGCGCGCTCATGGTGACGTGCCAGGTTGGCGACGAGGGCCCCGGCCAGCATCCCGGCGATCAGGTACGAGAACCCCGCCCAGGCCGCGATCCCAGCGGTGAGGAAAACCAGCCCGAGCGCCTCGGTCAATTGCGGCTCGCCGGGGGCGAGACGTCCCGTCAGATAGGCGGCCGGCAGCCCGATCCCCGCCCCCAGTATCAGCGCGCCGCCGATCTCCCACAGCGCGTCACAGAGATGTGCAAGCTCCATCGGGCCGCTGAGACTTGCGGCGAACACGGCCGCCACGGAAAACGCCAGAACCCCCCATGCGTCGTCGATGGCCACGATGCCGCGCAACAGCTTGGGGAAGGAACCCTTCGCACCGGCCTGGCGCAGCGCATCCTGCGTGGCCGCCGGATCGGTCGCGGTGGCGATCGCGCCAAGCAGCAGCGCCACCGGCGCCGGCACTCCGACCAGCCACAGCCCAAGAGCGACGAGGGCCACGGTGCCCAGCACGATCAGGACCGAGATCGTGAGGATGGCGCGTCCGTGGCGGCGCAGGCTATGAAGAGTCAGCGAATTGCCCAGCAGAAAGGCCACCATGGTCAGCGCGACGGTCGACAGCACGTCGTAAAGCCTCTCGGCCCCTTGCGGCAGAAGATCGAGGCCCGAGCCCCCGACGACGATGCCGCATGCCAGCAATAGGGTGACCCGCGGCAGCGGCGTGTGCCGCCCGACAGCGTCGGCGGCCAGCCCGACGACGAAAAGCGCCCCGAGCGTGATCAGAACCATGCCCTGGTCCATCTCGCTCATCCCACCAGCATCCTCAGGCCTTGTGTGACGTCGGATCGCACGGCCAGCCGCAGGCCCGGCTCGTCGCCGGCCTTGAGCGCGGCGATGATCAGGCGGTGGAACCGCGGCGGCTCCTTGCGCCGCAGCCGCCCGTATAGCGCCCGCATCGTCGGGCCAAGCTGCAGCCAGACGGTTTCGGCCATCGCCAGCATCGCCGGGGCCTGTGCGCGCAGGTAGAGGGTGCGGTGAAATTCGAGGTTGCGCCGGATATAGGCGACCGCGTCCTGCCGGGCGATATCCTCGGCCACGCGGCCATTGATCGTCTGCAAGCGGTCGATCAGCGCGATATGCGCGCGGGGCAAGGCGCGGCTCGCCAGCTCGACCTCCAGCAGGGACCGCAGCGCTGCGAGTTCCTCGATCCGCTCGTTGGTCAGTTCGGGGGTCGAGACCCGGCCCGACTGCGACAGCGTCAATGCCCCTTCGGCCGACAGCCGCCGCAATGCTTCGCGCGCGGGTGTCATCGAGACGTTGAACTCGGCCGCGATCCCGCGCAGCGTCAATGCCTGACCGGGCGCGATCTCGCCATACATGATTTGCGACCGCAGCCCGCGATAGATGCGGTCATGCGCGGCCGGCAGGGGATCGGGGCGGGGCGGAATCAGCATGTGGTCATGTGATCGCAAATCCCGTCGCGGTCAATCGCCGAACCGGTAGCGGTGCAGCCCAGCCCCCTCGCGCCGAAGCCATTTGCGGGGCGCGTCGTGATCGGGCAGCAAGTCCCGCACCACCGCCCAGAAGGCCGGCGAATGGTTCATCTCGGCCAGATGCGCGACCTCGTGCGCCGCGACATAGTCCAGCACCTCGGGCGGGGCCATGATCAGCCGCCACGAATAGCTGAGCGCGGCCTTCGACGAACAGGACCCCCAGCGGGACCGCGTATCACGCAGCGTGATGCGGCTGTAATGGCGCCCCAGCCGTGCGGCGTACCTGTCGGAGGCTTCGACCAGCCTGTCGCGAGCCCGCGCCTTCAGCCACCCTTCCAGCCGGGCGGCGACGCGCGCGTCGGGTCCGGGGACGTGGATCGCATCCTCGGCAAGCCGCACGGCGCGGCCGGTGCCGGGTGTGATGCGCAGCAGGCGCCCCTCCAGCGGCAGGTCGCACCCCGGTGCCACCTCGACGCAGCCGGCCTGTCGCGCCAGCTGCGCGCGCAGCCAGTCCGCCCGCGATTGCGCGAAGGCCAGCGCGTCGGCCTCGCTCATGCCGCGCGGCACGCTCAGCATCACCCGGCCGTCCAGCCCCGAAACGCGCAGCGACACGCGCCGCGCCCGCGGACTGTGGCGCAGCGTCAGCGTGACCGGGGGGGCACCGGGAAGAAAATGTTGGGACATGCGCGCTCCGGACGGGTCGACCCTGCTGCGGCAAAGCCTTTGACAGCACCCCGCCGTTATGGCAGGGCATTTGGATCCTACGCAAGGCCACAGACAGTACAAGGATCATCCATGCCCAAGGAAGAATGGGGTGTCAAACGCGTTTGCCCGACGACGGGCAAGCGTTTCTATGACCTGAACAAGTCCCCGATCGTCAGCCCCTACACCGGCGAGGTCGTCGAACTGGCCACCGGCAAGAGCCGCTCGATCCGGCCCGATACGGAAGACGCGGAGACCAAGAAGCTCAAGAAAGGCAAGACCGAAGGCTCCGACGACACGTCCAGCGATGACGACAGCGAAGAGGTCGTGCTCGAGGATGACCTGCTGGAAGACGACGAGAGCGACAACGTGTCCTTGAATGATCTCGCGGACGTGGAAACCGACGAGAACGACATGTGACGCGCCAGGGGCGGGATTTTCCACTTGATCCCGCCCGTCGCTTTGCCTAAACGCGCACTCGGACTGCGTGTGCAGACCATCCGGGGCCTTAGCTCAGCTGGGAGAGCGCTTGCATGGCATGCAAGAGGTCAGGGGTTCGATCCCCCTAGGCTCCACCAAATCCCTGCAGATCAATATGATAGCTGAACATTAGGGTGGTGTGACACGCTATGAAACTGCATGCGTATCCGACTTGAGTCGGGCCCGGGCGCGCTCTATATCAGCCCCGCCTTGGCGTCCGCGCCGCTCGGATCGCGGTCTCGTCTTCAGGGAACCAGTGGGCGGTGCGGTTGGCGAACCACACGAGGCTCAGCATCACCGGCACCTCGACCAGCACGCCCACGACCGTCACCAGCGCCGCAATGGAATTGAGCCCGAAAAGCCCGATGGCCACCGCGACCGCCAACTCGAAGAAATTCGAGGTGCCGATCAGGGCGCAGGGGGCCGCGACCTTGTGCGGCACGCGCCACGCCTTGGCCGCCCAATAGGCCACCGCGAACATCCCGTAGGACTGGATCAGAAGCGGGATCGCGATCATCACGATCACCAGCGGCTGGTTCAGGATCACCTCGCCCTGGAAGCCGAACAGCAGCACCACGGTGGCCAGCAGCCCCAGCACCGACAGCGGCTTCACGTGCCCGGTAAAGGCCTCGACCGCCGCCTCGGCCTCGGCTTTCGTGGCCGCGCGACGCGTCATGGCCACCCGGGTGACGATGCCAGCGATCAGCGGGATCACCACGTAGAGCCCCACCGACAGCACCAGTGTCTCCCACGGCACGGCGATATCGGTTACCCCCAGCAGAAGCGCCACGATCGGCGCGAAGGCGAAGACCATGATCGCGTCGTTCAACGACACCTGCACGAGGGTATAATTCGGATCGCCCTTGGTCAGTTGCGACCACACGAACACCATCGCCGTGCAGGGCGCCGCGCCCAGCAGGATCATCCCGGCAATATACTGCCCGGCTGTTCCCGGCTCGATGAACGGCGCAAAGACCCATTCGAAGAATACCACCCCGAGCGCGGCCATCGTGAAGGGTTTGATCAGCCAATTGACCGTCAAGGTAATGATCAGCCCCTTGGGCCGTTCATGGATCCGCGTGAGGCTGGAGAAATCCACTGCCACCATCATCGGGTAGACCATGAACCAGATCAGCACCGCGACCACGAAATTGACAGCGCCATATTCGAGGCTCGCGAGAAAATTCACCAGCCCCGGCGCGACCTGGCCAAGGCCGAGACCGGCAAGGATGGCAAGCGCCACCCAGACCGAGAGATATCGTTCGAATCGAGGCATGCAAGATTAGTCCTGTGAGTTGCGGTTGGTCTGCATGGGCCCCGAGTGGCTTGCTTCGGGCCGTGCACCCGACCCGGAATGGATCATCGACCAGCTCTGGCATGGCTCGGCAGCCTTGCGCGTGCACGCCGAGCTGCGCGCGACACCCCGATGCTCTGCGGTCGCCTGCTCAAAGCGCTCGGAAGCCGGGGCCCGCTGTCGCAGCAAGGGCCCTACCGCTTGCGGTCGCGGCGGCCAGAGACAGGTTGGAACGCCACCCCGACATGCGCCTCGCAATAGGGCTTGCCGGCCTGGACCGGCAGGCCGCAGAACCAGAAATCGGACGTCGCCGGATCGCCGACCGGCCATTTGCAGGTCCGTTCGGTCAACTCCATCAGCGTCAGTTTCTTCGCCTTCTTCTCTATTTCGCTCACTTTCGCGAGAGCCTCCGGGTCGATCTCGTTGGCCGAGGGTTGCGGCGGCAGCGGTTGGCCTGCGGGCACGATCGTCCGGACCCGCGTGACCGTCGTCTTTTCGACCGTCGGCTCTTCGGTCTCTTCCGTGTCCTGCTCGGGCTCCGGTGCGGCGGCTGTCTCGGGCTCAGGCGGATCAGGCGGCGCGGCGGCCGCCGGGGCCTCTGGCTCGGTCACCACCGTGATCTCCTCGGTGATTTCCACTTCGGCGGCGACGGGCCCGGCGCCGTTGCGATTCGACAGCCCGAGGCGGTGCACCTTGCCGATCACGGCATTCCGGGTGACGCCGCCCAGTTCCTTGGCGATCTGACTTGCGGATTGCCCTTCGCTCCACATCTTTTTCAATAGGTCCACGCGTTCGTCGTTCCACGCCATGAAGGGTTCCTCGCGGTCTGAAGTGTCATGGGGCGACAAGGCCTGCACCCCGGCGACCTTGTCATTTCCATCATACCCCTATTGTAGAGATGCACGCCCGGGATACAAGGGATCGGACCCGGCCAGACCGAGGGTTGTCCTGCTTTGCCCCGATCTTTGCACCGGGAACGCAACCGAAAGAGGCTCGCATGCGCGATCACACCGCCGACACACCCGAAACCGACTTGACGATACCGATGGGCACACGCCGTTTCGGACGGGTCAACTGGCTGGGCCTGATGACGCTGGCCGAGCGCGAGAACCGCCGGTATCTGGGCGTCTGGACGCAGACGCTGATGGCGCCGCTGATCACCGCCGGATTGTTCATGGTGATCTTTTCCATTGCCATCGGGCCGCGGCGCGGCGCGGTGATGGGGGTGGATTTCACCACTTTCATCGCGCCGGGCATACTGATGATGTCGGTGATCCAGAACGCCTTTGCCAATACCTCTTCGTCGATCGTGACCGCCAAGGTGCTGGGCAGTATCGTCGACACGCTGATGCCGCCGCTGTCGTCGGGCGAGATGCTTCTGGGTTATCTTGCGGGCGGCATCGGGCGCGGCGTGTTCGTGTCGGTTGCCATCGCCGCAGGGCTGATGTTCGTGCTGGGGATCGTGCCCGCGCATCCGCTTTGGGCGCTGGGCTTCATGCTGCTGGGGGCCACCTTCATGAGTGCCCTTGGCATCGTCGCGGGCATCTTCGCCAACAAGTTCGACCAGATGGCCGCGATCACCAATTTCGTCATCACGCCGCTGGCGTTCCTGTCGGGCACCTTCTACTCGGTCGAGGCGCTGCCGCCCGTGCTCAAGACGATCACGCATTACAACCCGGTCTTCTACCTGATCGACGGCGCGCGCTACGGCGTGCTGGGCGTCTCCGACAGTGCGCCCATGCTGGGATTCGCGGTCGGGACCGGATCGACGCTGGCGGTCTGCTTGCTGGCCTGGCGGATGCTGGCCACCGGTTACCGGCTCAAAGCCTGAGGCGGTCAGTCTCCGGAGGCATGGCTCGGACCATGCAACCCAATCCCAACGGCGCTTGCGGAGGATGTGTATCGACCGCTCCGCGGGCAAAGCGGCCTCCGGTCAGTTCTCCTCGGGCGGCCTCTGCATTGTCGTGACCACCCAAAAGAAGATGCCGGCAAACAGGCCCAGAACGCCCCATGTGACCCCATTGGCGATGGCAAAGCGAACGGTTTGGGCGAACGCGACGCCGTCGGGAGACAAATTGATCAGGATGTAGAGCAGCGGAACGGCAACGAGGCCGAAACCGGCACCACCGGCGGTCCCCAGAAGAGCCCAGGTCTTGTAAGATGTCATGTTCATGTGCGTTTCCTGCTTTCGAGTTTCGTTTCTACGAATTTGGTCACGCTGTCTGCTCTTATCAAAAGCAGTGCCGCTAACTTCTTTTGATACAAGAAAAGCTTGGGAAGGCGACCAGGTTCAGAGTGCTCGGGGTCTGGAGCGTAACGGGATGGCCCGCCGCCAAAAAGAAGTCACCGGGACAAGATGTCGCGTGTGTCACAGGCACGGGCCCGGTTCAGTTTCCCGGTCTGCGGTGGTCGGGAAACAGGGTTGCTGCATCTGCGAGCATCGGCGCGGGCCCATGTGCGCGAACGGGCTCAAAGCGTCATCCGAGCTTCTCGGCCGGGCACCAGCCTTCACCCCAGCCACGGCGCGAAATTTATCCGCATGCGCCAAGCCACTACCCCGTGCAGATGCGCTCGGCCTCGAGCGCATAGTTGGTATAGCTGCGCCAGAAGCTGCGGTCGGGGCCCCGGTCGGATTGCCGGATAACTTGCGCCGAATGCGGATCGCTGTAAAAGCCCACGGCGCGGCGCTGATCGGAGCCGCTGAGCGTCCGGTCCGCCACCGCCTGGATGCAGCCGCACAGCGCCCGTGAGCGGGCCTTGCGATCCGATTGCAGGCAGGCCGTCGAGATCGGGCCCGACGCCATCGGCTGCACGGCCCGCGTCGGACCCGCGGACCGATCGCCACCGCCACAGCCGGCAAGGCCCAAGGTCGCGCATAGCAGGACGGTATGTCTCAGGTTCGCACGCCTCATCATTGCCTGGCCCCTCCGCTTCGCTGGTCGCGCCTTCCCCATGCCGCATCGACGGTGGTTTTTCAACGGAGCATATCGGCACGTCTCGCCCGCGCAAGCTGGCACTGGACCTTTGCCGCCAAATCCCCCATATCACGGGGTGAAATTACCCCGGAGGATCTGATGGGCATTGCCGATACCCTGCTGCGCGCCGTGACATGGTGGAACGGGCAGACGCTCAACACGCAGTTCCACACCTGGCGCTACGGTGTGCGCGTCGGCGAGGACGCGCAGGGCAACATTTTCTACCAGACTCAGGACGGCAAGCGGCGGTGGGTGATCTTCAACGGCGAGGCCGAGGCAAGCCGCGTGGATGCCGACTGGCACGGCTGGTTGCACCACACCTACAAGGAACCGCCGACCGAGGAACCGCTGCCGCACAAGTCGTGGGAACAGCCGCACGTGGAAAACCTGACGGGCACCGCGCTGGCCTACGCGCCCGCCGGGTCGATCCGGCGCACCGAACCGCTTGAGCGTCGCGATTACGAAGCCTGGACGCCGGACTAGGGGCGCAGCACATGACCGAAAGCAAAACCGAAATTTTCGTTGGCGGTGTCGTGCTGGCCGTGGCCATCGGCTTTCTCGTCTATGCCGGCCAGACCACCGGGATGACGCGCGGCGCCGAGGAATACAGGCTAAACGCCAGCTTCCGCAGCATCGACGGGATCAGTATCGGGACCGATGTGCGCCTTGCCGGCGTAAAGGTGGGCCGTGTCACGGATATCAGGCTCGACCCCGAGACCTACCGCGCGCGCACCGTGTTCAGCGTCGAGGAGAGCATCAAGGTGCCCGATGACAGCGCCGTGTCGATCTCATCCGAGGGACTGCTGGGCGGCAATTACGTCGAGATCCAGCCCGGCGGCTCGCAGTTCTACCTCGCGGCGGGCGACGAGATCGAATTCACTCAAGCCTCGGTCAGCCTGATCGGGCTGCTGACAAAATTCGTCTCGGGCGAGGGTGGCGGATCGGAATGATGCGCGCGCTGGCAGCCTCTCTGGCGATGGCACTGGCCGCGCCCGGCATGGCGCAAGAGCGTGCGACCCGCGCCGACGGGGCCGTGCTGCGCGGTCTCGACCGGGTCAACGGTCATACCCAGGATCTCGATCTGGACAATGGCGAGGCGACCGAGTTTGGCAGCCTGCGGGTGCGGCTGGACGAATGCCGCTTCCCCGCGGAAAATCCCGAGGGCGACGCCTACGCCTTCCTGACGATCCACAGGAACGACACGGACGCACGGATCTTCTCGGGCTGGATGCTGGCCTCGTCGCCCGCGCTCAACCCGCTGGAGCATCACCGCTATGACATCTGGGTCTTGCGCTGCAAGACCTGAGCCGGGTCGGGATCGAACGGCACGTCGATGATATCCACCGCCAGCCCAAGCGCTTCGTGCAGATACCTGCGATAGGAATTGCGCGGGATGTTATACCCCCCCAGTCGCGCCAAATGCGGGGTGATGAACTGCGTGTCGAAGAGGGTAAACCCGCAGCGCGACAGGTGATCGGTCAGGTGCGCCAGCGCCAGCTTCGAGGCATCCGTGCGGCGCGAGAACATGCTTTCGCCAAAGAACGCTCCGCCAAGCGCCACGCCGTACACCCCGCCGGCGAGCGCCCCGTCCTGCCGGATCTCCAGCGAATGCGCGTGCCCGGCGCGGTGCAGCGCCATGTAGGTGGCGTGGATGGGGCCGCTGATCCACGTGTCTTCCCGATCGGCGCAGCCGCGCAGCACCCCCTCGAAATCGTCGTTGAGCGAGGCCTCGTACGCGCCGCGCCGCATGCGCCGCGCAAGGCTGCGCGAGATGTGGAACCCGTCCAGCGGCAGGATGCCGCGATATTGCGGATCAACCCAGAACACATCCGGATCATCACGATGCTCGGCCATCGGGAAAATGCCCGCCGCGTAGGCCTGTAGCAACAGCGCGGGGGTCAATCTCGGGGCCATGATCAGGCTTGCAGGTTGGTTTCCAGCCAGTGTTCCAGCCAGTGGATGTTGTAATTGCCGGTGAGGATATCCTCTTCCTGCAACAGCGCGTGGAACAAGGGGATCGTAGTATCCACGCCATCGACGATCAACTCGCCAAGCGCCCGCGCCAGCCGGGTCAGCGCTCCCTGCCGATCGGCGCCGTGCACGATCAGCTTGGCGATCAGGCTGTCGTAATGCGGCGGGATCTTGTAGCCGTCGTAAAGGGCCGAATCCATCCGCACGCCAAGACCGCCGGGCGCATGGAACTGCGTGATAGTTCCGGGGCGCGGCGCGAAATCGGGCAGTTTCTCGGCGGTGATGCGCACCTCGATAGCATGGCCGTTGATCCGCAGGTCTTCTTGCGTGAACGACATCGGTAGGCCCTCGGCCACGCGGATTTGCTCTTGTACCAGGTCCACGCCGAAGATCGCCTCGGTCACGGGGTGTTCGACCTGTAGCCGCGTGTTCATCTCGATGAAGAAGAACTCGCCGTTCTCGTATAGGAACTCGATCGTGCCGGCACCGCGATAGTTGATATTGGCGCAGGCCTCGGCGCAGATCGCGCCGATGCGCGCGCGTTCCTCGGGCGTGATCGACGGGCCGGGCGCCTCTTCCAGCACCTTCTGGTGGCGGCGCTGCAACGAGCAGTCGCGCTCGCCCAGGTGCACGGCGCGCCCGCGACCGTCACCAAAGACCTGCACCTCGATATGGCGCGGCGTGGCAAGGTATTTCTCGATATAGACGGCGTCATTGCCGAACGCCGCCTTGGCCTCGGACCGCGCGGTCTGGAACGCGCGCTCCAGCTCTTCGGGGCCGGTCGCCACCTTCATGCCGCGCCCGCCGCCACCCGCAGTCGCCTTGATGATCACCGGGTAGCCGGTCTCGTCACACAGTGCCTTGGCCGCGTCGAGATCGTCGATCCCGCCTTCGGATCCGGGAACGCAAGGAACCCCGAGGGCCTTCATCGTCTCCTTGGCGGCGATCTTGTCGCCCATGATGCGGATATGCTCTGCCGAGGGTCCGATAAACGTGAGGTCGTGATCCTCGACGATCTGCACGAAATTGGCGTTCTCCGACAAGAAGCCGTAGCCGGGGTGAATGGCCTGCGCGCCGGTCACCTCGCAGGCGGCCATGATCGCCGGGATCGACAGGTAGCTGTCTGCGGCCGAAGGCGGCCCGATGCAGACCGATTCGTCGGCCATGCGGACATGCATCGCGTTGGCATCGGCAGTCGAATGCACGGCCACGGTCTGGATGCCCATCTCGCGGGCGGCGCGGATCACGCGCAGGGCGATCTCGCCCCGGTTGGCGATGAGGATTTTCTCGAACATGCGCGCCAGCCCCTATTCGATGATCATCAGGGGGGCGCCGTATTCCACTGCCGCGCCATCTTCGATCAGGATGCGCGTGACGATGCCGCCGCGCGGTGCGGGGATGTGGTTCATCGTCTTCATCGCCTCGATGATCAGCAGCGTGTCACCCTCGCTCACCGTCTGGCCGACGCTGACGAACGAGGGCGCGCCGGGCTCGGCCTGCATGTAGACGCTGCCGACCATGGGCGAGGTGACGGCCCCGGGATGACTGGCAGGATCTTCGACCACGGTCGGGGCCGCTGGCGCTGCCGCGGCGGGCGCGGCCGCCTCGGGGGCCGGCGCGGCGCTGACCTGCGTGGTCACCGTCTCGCCCCGTCGGCTGACGCGGACGTTGAGCGTGTCATCCTGACCGTATTCGCGTTTGACCGACAGTTCCGTCAGGTCGTTTTCATGGAGCAGCTCCGCCAAGGCCTTGATGAAGGCCACGTCCGATACATGCGTTTCGTCCGACATTTGATTCCTCGGTCATCGCGACATGTCCCCGTGCGGAGCGCGTCGCATTTTATTCACAGGGTGTATAGGGCAAGGCGCGGGTTTAGAAAAGCCGGCATTATGGTGGTATCCCGCCCCCGCGCGCCAATTTTGCCCACTCAGGACGGCATTCACCGGCCGCACGCGCTTGTTCCCGGCGCCATTCCGGATTAGCTATCAAGCGTTAACGCGGTCGCAGCCTACCCGCTCAAAACAAGGATACACCATGAAGACGATCGTCATCTGCTCCGGCGGACTCGATTCCGTGTCGCTGGCCCACCGGGTCGCCGACGAACACACGCTGACCGGCCTGCTCAGCTTCGATTACGGGCAGCGCCACGTGAAAGAGGTCGAATATGCCGCGGCCTGCGCCACCCGCCTCGGCGTGCCGCACAGGGCCGTGGATATACGCCAGATCGGCGCCGCGCTGTCGGGATCGGCGCTGACCGACGACGTGGCCGTGCCCGACGGGCATTATGCCGAAGACACCATGAAGATCACCATCGTGCCCAACCGCAACGCGATCATGCTGACGGTCGCCTTCGGCATGGCCGCCGCGCAAAAGGCCGACGCGGTTGCAGCCGCGATGCATGGCGGCGATCACTTCATCTATCCCGATTGCCGCCCCGAGTTCACCCGCGCCTTCCAGGCCATGCAGGACGCGGCCCTCGACGGCTATGCTGATATCCGGCTTCACACGCCCTATATCAACGGCTCCAAGGCCGACATCGTCGCCGACGGCGCGCGCCACGGCGTGCCCTTTGCCGAGACGTGGTCGTGCTACAAGGGCGGCGACCGTCATTGCGGGCGCTGCGGCACCTGCGTCGAGCGGCGCGAGGCGTTCCACCTCGCCGGCATCCCCGATCCCACCGACTACGCCGATCCCGACTACTGGCAGGCGGCCATCGCCGAAAGGGGCGCCTGATGTACCGGATCACCAAGGAGTTCCACTTTTCCGCGTCGCATCAGCTTGTCGACCTTCCCGCGACGCATCAATGCGCCCGGCTGCACGGGCACAATTATATCGTGGTGATCGAGCTGGCCGCCGAGGATCTCACCCGCCACGGCTTCGTGCGTGACTACCACGATCTGGCCGAGCTGAAGGCGTATATCGACGACACGCTCGATCACCGCCATCTCAACGACGTGCTGGGCGACGACTGCGTGACCGCCGAACGCATGGCACGCCATTTCTACGACTGGTGCCGCGCCCGCTGGCCGGAGGTGACCGCCGCACGCGTCAGCGAGACCCCAAAGACATGGGCGGAATACCGGCCGTGACCGACCCCATCCGCATCTCGGAGATCTTCGGCCCAACCATTCAGGGCGAGGGTGCACTGATCGGGCAGCCCACCGTCTTCGTGCGCACGGGCGGCTGTGATTACCGCTGCGACTGGTGCGACAGCCTGCACGCGGTCGACAGCGCCTACCGCGCGACATGGGCGCCAATGACGGCCGACGCCGTGCTGGCCGAGGTCGCGCGCCTATCCGGTGGGCGACCACTGATGGTCACGCTGTCGGGCGGCAACCCCGCGATCCAGCCGCTCGGCCCGCTGATCGCGGCGGGCCACGCCCGCGGCTACCGCTTCGCGCTGGAAACCCAGGGTAGTGTGGCGCGAGACTGGTTTGCCGATCTCGACATGCTGGTGCTCAGCCCCAAGCCGCCCTCCTCGGGCATGGTCGCGGACTGGGCCGCGTTTGACGCCTGCCTCGACGCAGGGCAGAAGGCTCGAACGGTCCTCAAGATCGTGATCTTCGACGAGGCCGATTACCTATGGGCGCGCGAGGTGGCGGGGCGCTACCCGGCCCTGCCCCTCTACCTGCAGCCCGGCAACCACACGCCGCCGCCGCCCGACGACGATAGCGCCGTGGTGGATCAGGGCGGTATCGACGCGCGGATGCGCTGGCTGGTGGACCGGGTGGTCGGGGACGGATGGTTCGACGCGCATGTCCTGCCGCAACTGCATGTGACGCTCTGGGGTAACCAGCGCGGTGTCTGAAGGAGACCGGAAATGAACGACGATATCTACAAGGATCTCAAGCAGTTGGGCGGCGAGGCGCAGATCCCGCAAAACCCCGATGCGGCTGTGCTGGAACGCGTGCAGAACCCGCAGGCCGACGTGACCTACAACGTGCGCTTCACCGCGCCGGAATTCACCTCGCTCTGCCCGATGACCGGCCAGCCCGATTTCGCGCATTTGGTGATCGACTACGTGCCCGGCGACTGGCTGGTGGAGAGTAAATCGCTGAAGCTCTACCTCACGAGCTTTCGCAATCACGGCGCGTTCCACGAGGATTGCACGCTGACCATCGCCCGGCGGCTGGTCGATTTCCTTGGCCCCCAATGGCTGCGCATCGGCGGCTATTGGTATCCGCGCGGCGGCATCCCCATCGATGTGTTCTGGCAGACCGGCGCGATGCCCGAAAGCGTCTGGATCCCCGACCAGGGCGTGCCGCCCTATCGCGGCCGCGGCTGACGCGCCGCCTCTAGCTGCTGTCGCCCTGCACACATCACTCGCTGGACCGCACGATCCCAGCGGTCCGCTGACGGCGCGCGGATGGCTGCGTGCCGCGATCGGTCGCAGACCCTTGATGGCTATTGACGTTTCGTGACAGGCGACCCTACGCTCTGGCTCGTGCGAAGCGAAGTCGCACCCGCGGTGACCGGCAAAACCTGTCGGTGCATCCGTTTTCTCAAAGGGAGGATCTGGAATCATGAAACGACCACTCGACTTGCGCGCCCTGCCGTTGGTCTCGCTTGCGGCCATGATGGCCGCGGCGCCGGCGCTCGCGCAGACCAATACCAGCAGCCTCAGCCACGAGGTGGTGCTGTCGGATCTCGACGCGCCCTGGGACATGGCGTTCCTAGACGATGGCACGATGTTCTTCACCGAGAAATGCGACGGCCTGTCGGTGCGCATGCCCGACGGCACGGTCAACGCCCTGCTCGGCGTCGGCGACACCGAAGGCTACGCCAGCAGCGGCGAGGATCTGTTTTGCGAGGGGCAGGCCGGGATGATGGGTGTCGCCATCGACCCCGCCTTCGAGGACAACCGCCGGATCTACGTCTACTCGACCTCCAACATGTCCGATCCGCACACCAACCGGCTGATGCGCTTTGAGGTGAACGAGGATCTGACCGACGTGTCGGGCCGCACCGATCTCGTGGACGATGTCCCCTACAAGATGGAAGCCAGCGACCAGCCCTTCGGCGGGCCGGGCGCGCATAACGGCGGCCGCGTGGGCTTCGGCCCCGAGGGGCATCTGTTCCTGACCACCGGCGACAACCACAACCCGAAGGTGCCGCAAAGCCCGACGATGATGGGCTCCAAGGTGCTGCGGCTCGACACCGATGGCAACGCCGCGGAGGGCAACAGCCCGCCCGAGGATTTCGATCAGCGAACCTACACCTACGGGCACCGCAACGTGCAGGGTCTCGTCTTTCACCCCGGCACCGGCACGCCGATCACCGCCGAGCACGGCCCGTGGCATTCCGACGAGATCACGGTGCTGGAAAATGGCGGCAATGGCGGCTGGGATCCGCGCCCCAACATGGCCGGGCGCGGCGACTGCCCGGACGGCTATTGCGGCTACGAGCCCAACCAGATGGAGGGCATGAACCGCTACGAGCGGCGGGCCTACATGCCGATGACCGATTTCGAGACCTATCCCGACGCGATGCCGCCGATCTGGACCAACAACGGCTGGTCGCAGGGCATCTCGGGGGCCGCGATCCTGACGGGCGAGGCCTGGGGCGACTGGGAAGGTGCGATGGCGGTCAGCTACATGGGCATCGGCTTTGGCGGCACGCCGGTCGGCCAGCGCATCGACGTGATGGAGCTGGAAGAGAACGAGGACAAGATCTCGGTCTTCGACGGGACTGAAATGACCCTGCCGATGGAATCGCAGCGCTTCCGCGCGCTGGAAACCGGGCCGGATGGCAGCCTCTACGTGGCCTCGGAAGAGGGCATGATCCACAAGCTCACGCCGAACTGAGCCTGAAACGGCCGCGCCGCCCTCCCGGCGGCGCGGCACGTCTTCATCCGCGCACGGTGACCGGTGTCGGTCACACCTCGCGGCCCGACACCGTTCAGGGCAGCTCGGCCTCTGGGATGACCCGGAAGAACGTGCCGCCCGACCACAGGCCGAACCAGCCCTCCTGCCGGTCGCCGATCTCCACCAGCCGGTAAAAGCTCTTGCGGTCGATCAGCGCCTCCAGCCCCGCGCGCACATGCACGTAAGGTGCGGGCTCGCCGGTGTCCGCGTCGCGCTCCACCCGGATCGGATGGTCGGGACCGGCGGTCACGTGATCGCCGACATTGGTCTCGAAGGTCAGCGTCTGCTCGCGTCCCGTGCCCGCGGCCTCGAAATCGACGGCGACGAAGGGCGCGTCATCGACGGTGATCCCCACCTTCTCGACCGGCGTGACGAGGAAATAGGCGTCGCCATCACGGCGGAGGATCGTCGAGAACAGCCGCACCAGCCCCGGCCGGCCGATCGGCGTGCCCTGGTAGAACCACGTCCCGTCGCGCGCGATTCGCATGTCCAGATCGCCGCAGAACGGCGGGTTCCACTCGTGCACGGGCGGCAGCCCCTTTCCCTTCGCGCCCGCCGCGCGGGCAGACTCGGCCAGACCGTCGGCAGACGGCGTTTGGGGTTTGTCGCTCATTGCTTTTGCCATTTCCATTTTGCACGATAGGTTGTGTCCTGAGGATATAGGTTCATGAGGAGTTTTGCCATGACCGACGACCCCGATCTTCTCGCCGGCCTCGATGCGCTGGAGGCGAAACTGTCCGAGGCGCGTCAATCTATCACCCGGCGCTTCGTGGGTCAGGAACAGGTCGTCGACCTGTCGCTCTCGGCGCTTCTCTGCGGCGGACACGGGCTGCTGATCGGCCTGCCGGGCCTTGGCAAGACGCGGCTGGTGGAAACCCTCGGCACCGTCATGGGGCTTGATACCAACCGGGTCCAGTTCACCCCCGACCTGATGCCCGCCGACATCCTCGGCAGCGAGGTGCTGGAGACGGCCACCGATGGCGGGCGCGCGTTCAAGTTCATCGACGGGCCGATCTTCTGCCAGCTTCTGATGGCCGACGAGATCAACCGCGCCAGCCCGCGCACGCAATCGGCGCTGCTGCAGGCGATGCAGGAGCGTCAGGTCACGGTCGCTGGCCAGAACCGCGCGCTGCCGCCGCCCTTCCACGTGCTGGCCACCCAGAACCCGATCGAGCAGGAGGGCACATATCCCCTGCCCGAGGCGCAGCTCGACCGCTTTCTGGTGCAGATCGAGGTGCCCTACCCTGACCGCGACACAGAGCGCGCGATCCTGCTGACCACCACCGGCACCGAGGACGAGGCGGCGCATGCCGTCTTCACGCCCGAGGAACTGATCGAGGCGCAGAAGATGCTGCGCCGCATGCCGGTGGGCGAGGCGGTGATGGAGATGATCCTCGACCTCGTGCGCGCCTGCCGTCCGGATGACAACAGCGCCGATGACCGGGTGCGCGAAAGCGTGGCGTGGGGACCGGGGCCGCGTGCCGCACAAGCCTTGATGCTGACCGTTCGGGCGCGCGCGATGCTGCAGGGCCGGCTTGCCCCCGATGCGGGCGACGTGGCGACGCTGGCGCAGCCGGTACTCGGGCACCGCATGGCGCTCAACTTTGCCGCACGAGCGCGCGGTGACAGCCTCGATGCGCTGATCGCGCGCACGGTCGAAGAGATCACCCAAGGCCGGGCCGCCGCCTGATGGCCGACACCGTCCCCCTGCGCCCGCGCGCCGAGGCCGAGGCGTCGCGCCTGCCGCCGCTTCTGGCACGCGCGGAACATCTGGCGGGCACGGTGCTGTTGGGCGAGCACGGGCGACGGCGCGCGGGACAGGGCGACGATTTCTGGCAATACCGCCCCGTCCAGCAGGGTGACACGCGCGGCATGATCGACTGGCGCCGCTCGGCCCGGTCGGATGCGCAATTCGTGCGGCAACGCGAATGGCAGATCGCGCAAAGCGTGATGCTCTGGGTCGATCCCGCCGCCTCGATGCGGTTTTCCAGCGATGCCGGCCTGCCCGAAAAGGCCGACCGCGCGCGGCTTCTGGCGCTGGCCATCGCGGTGTGCCTCGTGCGCGCGGGCGAGCGTGTCGGCCTGACCGGCACATCGCTGCCGCCGCGCCGCGGTCAGGCGCAGCTTACCCGGATGGGCCTCGCGCTGACCGAAGACAGCCCCGATGACTATGCAAGCCCCGACATGGCCGGGCTGGTCCCGGAGGGCCGCGCGTTGCTCATCTCGGATTTCATGGGCGATATCAGCGGCCTGCGCGACGCGCTGACCCGTGCGGCTGATCGCGGCGTGCGCGGCGTCGTCTTCCAGGTGCTCGACCCCGCCGAAGAGTCGTTTCCCTATCGCGGCCGCACCATCTTCGAGAGCATGGGCGGCACGATGGCGCATGAGACGCTGAAGGCGGGCGATCTGCGCGACCGCTACCTCGCCCGTCTGGCCGAACGCAAGGACGAGCTGGCGACGCTCTGTGCCGTGACCGGCTGGCGGCACGGCCTGCATCATACGAATGAGAGCGCGCAATCGGCGCTTCTGTGGCTTTACCGCGCCCTCGACAAGGGGTCGGTCTGATGCTGGGGTTTGCGGCCCCGTGGCTTCTGCTGGCACTGGCGGCGCTGCCGATCCTGTGGCTGATCCTGCGCGCGGTGCCGCCCGCGCCGATCCGGCGGCGGTTCCCCGGCGTGGCGCTGCTTCTGGGGCTGTCGGACAATGATACGGTGACCGACCGCACGCCGTGGTGGCTCTTGTTGCTGCGCATGCTGGCCCTGGCGGCGGTGATCATCGGGCTGGCCGGTCCGATCCTCAACCCGCACAGCGATGGCGAGGCGCGCTCCAACGATCCGCTGCTGATCGTCACCGACGCCAGCTGGGCCAGCGCCCGAGATTGGCAAGCCCAGGTAGAGGTGATGGACGGGCTTCTGGCCGATGCGGGGCGCGCGGGGCGATCTGCGGCGATCCTCGATCTCGCCGATCCAGAGCCGCCGGCCTTCCAGGCCGCCGAGACCGTGCGCAGCCGTCTGCCGGGGCTTTCCCCTGCGCCATGGACCCCCACGCCCGAAACCTATGCCGAGGCCGCCGAAATGCTTGGCGACGTCCCGGTCGAGACGCGCTGGATCTCCGACGGGCTGGATCATGGCGACCGCGCGCCGCTGCTCCAGCCGCTTGAGGCGCGTGGCCCCGTCACGGTACATGAAAGCCCTCGCAGCATCCTCGGGCTGCGCCCCGCGGTGTTGTCCGACAACCTGATAGAGCTGGACGCGCTGCGCGCCCGGCCCGGCCCCGCACGCGACATGACCGTCAACGCCCACGGGACAGATCCGTCGGGCACGCCGCGCGTTCTGGCCTCCCTGCCGATGACGTTCGACGACGGCGCGACCGAGGCCACGGGCGCGCTGTCGCTGCCCGCCGAACTGCGCGCCCGCATCACCCGGTTCGAGATCGCCGGCGAATCGCATGCCGGCGCGGTCACACTCAGCGATGACGGGCTGAGCCGCCGCGAGGTGGCGCTGATCGCCGGGCGCGCGGATCGCGAGGGGCTGGAGCTTCTGTCGCCGCTGCATTTTCTCGAACAGGCCTTCGCCCCCTCGGCCGACCTTCTGGAAGGTGCCCTGACGGATGTGCTGCCCGCCAACCCGGATGTGATCGTGCTGGCCGATGTGGCGACGCTGTCGGCCGGCGAGGAGGACGCGCTGACCGAGTGGATCGAGGATGGCGGGCTTCTGTTGCGCTTCGCCGGGCCGCGCGTCGCGGCCAGCGACGTGTCGCGCAGCGAAGAGGCGCCGCTGATGCCCGTGCGCCTGCGCGCCGGCGGGCGCACCGTGGGCGGCGCGATGAGCTGGGGAGAACCCAAATCCCTCGCGCCCTTCCCCGAGGGCAGCCCGTTCCGGGGTCTCGACATCCCCGGGGACGTGACGGTTAGCGCACAGGTCATGGCCCAGCCAGACCCCACCCTGTCGGAACGGGTGATCGCGCAGCTTGGCGACGGCACGCCGCTGGTCACCCGCAAGCGCATCGGGGACGGGCAGGTTGTGCTCTTTCACGTCACCGCCAATGCCGAATGGTCCACGCTGCCGCTGTCGGGCCTTTTCGTGCAGATGCTCGAACGCCTCGCGGCCTCCTCGGCGGTGACCCCGCCGGACATGGCCGAGATGGAAGGCACCACGTGGCAGCCGGCCCGCGTGCTCGACGCCTTCGGGCGGCTGGATGACGCGGGCACCCGCCCCGGCGTCGACGGCGAGGATCTGCTGCAGGCCCCGCTTGGCCCCGACCTTCTGCCGGGGCTCTACGAGGGCCCGGACCGCAGCCTGGCCCGCAACGTGATCGCGGCAGAGACCACGCTCGCCCCTGTCACATGGCCCGCGCGCATCCCCGTCGAGGGGCTCGCGCGCACGCCCGAACAGCCGCTCGGGGGCTGGCTTCTGGCCGCCGCGCTGATCCTGCTGACCGCCGATATCATCGCCTCGCTGGCACTCTCCGGGCGGCTATGGGCCGCGCGGGCGGCGAAAACCGCCGCACTGGTTTTTCTGGCGGTCGCCCTAGGCTCGCCGCAACCGGCACAAGCGCAGGATGATGCCCGCGCGATCGAGGCCACGTCGGAAGTCGTGCTCGCCCATGTCCTGACCGGCAACCGCGACGTCGACGACGCCGCGCGCGCCGGGCTGCGCGGTCTTGGCCGTACGCTGACCTTCCGCACCACGGTGGAACCTGCCGCGCCGATGGGCGTCGACCTGGAACGCGACGAGCTGGCCTTCTACCCGATCCTCTACTGGCCGATCACGCCCGATCAGCCGATCCCCTCGGACGCGGCCTATGCCAAGCTCAACGAATATCTGCGTACCGGCGGCATGATCGTCTTCGACACGCGCGACGCCGATGTTGCGGGCTTCGGCGCCGCGTCGCCCAACGGCGCGCGGCTGCAGCGCCTTGCCGAACCGCTCGACATCCCCCCACTGGAACCCGTACCCGAGGATCACGTTCTGACCCGCACCTTCTACCTGCTGTCGGATTTCCCCGGGCGTCACCAGGGCCGCGACGTGTGGGTTGAGGCCGCCCCCCCCGACGCGACACGGGCCGAAGGCATGCCGTTCCGCAACCTCAATGACGGGGTCACGCCGGTGGTGATCGGCGGCAATGACTGGGCCGCGGCCTGGGCCGTGGGCGAGGGCGGGACCCCGATGTTTCCGGTCGGGCGCGGCTACGGTGGCGAGCGCCAGCGCGAGATGGCGTATCGCTTCGGGGTCAACCTCGTGATGCATGTGCTGACCGGCAATTACAAATCCGACCAGGTGCACGTGCCCGCATTGCTCGACAGGCTGGGCCAATGACCGGTAGCGTGATCTTCGACCCGCTCGTGCCGCTCTGGCTGATCGCGGCGCTTGGCCTGGTCGTCGCGGCGGGGCTGATGCTCGCGCTCTGGCGGGGCCTGTCGGGCTGGGCGTTTCGCGCCGCGGCCGGGTTGGCGGTGCTGGCCGCGCTCACCGGTCCCAGCTACCAGCAAGAGGACCGGACCCCGCTCAGCGATATCGTGCTGCTGGTCGAGGACGCGAGCGCGAGCCAGGGCCTCGCCAACCGCGCCGCGATGACCGCAGATATGGCCGAGACCCTCGCCGCCCGGCTGGAGGCCCGCGAGAATACCGAGGTGCGCCGCATCACCGTGCCCGACGCGCCGGACAATGGCGGCACCCGCGCCATGACCGCCCTGTCGCGGGCCATGGCCGAGGAACCGCGCGGCCGCATCGCCGGCGCGATCCTGTTGTCGGACGGGCGCGTGCACGACATGGACGCCGCCCCCGACATGCCCGCCCCGCTGCACCTGCTGCACTCGGGGCGCGAGGGCGACTGGGACCGGCGGCTGAAAATCGACAACGCCCCCGCCTTCGCCATCCTCGACGAGGAGGTTGAACTGACCCTGCGCATCGACGACGACGGCGCCGCCCCCGAGGGCGTGGACGAGGTGCCGCTCGACATCTCGATCGATGGCGAGGATCCGCGCCGCTTCACCGTGCCCCTTGGCGAAGAGATCACCCTGCCGGTTACGCTGCCGCATGCCGGGCGCAACGTGCTGCAATTCACCACACCGATGGCGGAGGGAGAGCTTACCGACCGCAACAACACCGCGCTGGTGCAGATCAACGGCGTGCGTGACCGGCTCAGCGTGCTTCTGGTCTCGGGCCAGCCGCATCCCGGCACAAGGACATGGCGCAACCTTCTGAAATCCGACAGCTCGGTCGATCTGGTGCATTTCACGATCCTACGCCCGCCCGACAAGCAGGACGGCGTGCCGGTGCGGGAACTGTCGCTGATCGCCTTCCCGACGCGCGAGTTGTTCCTGGAAAAGGTCGATGATTTCGATCTGATCATCTTCGATCGCTACAAGCGGCGCGGCATCCTGCCGGCGCTCTATCTCGACAATATCCGCCGCTATGTCGAAGAAGGTGGCGCGGTCCTGCTGGCGGCCGGACCGGCCTTCGCGGCCGCCGAAAGCATATATCGCGGCCCGTTCGAGGATTTCGTGCCCGCCCGCCCCACCGCCCGCGTCGTCGAGGAAGGCTACCGCCCCGTCGTCACCGATCTCGGCAATCGCCACCCGGTGACCGCCGGCCTCCTGCAGGAGTTCGACGGCGACTGGGGCCGCTGGATGCGCCAGATCGAGGTGACGCCCACCAGTGGCGACGTGGTGATGTCGGGCGCAGATGACCGCCCGCTGCTGATGCTCGACCGCGTCGGCGAGGGGCGCGTGGCGCTGATGGCCTCGGATCACGCGTGGCTCTGGGGCCGCGGCTTCGAGGGCGGCGGGCCGCAGCTCGAACTGCTGCGCCGGCTGGCGCATTGGATGATGAAGGAACCGGAACTGGAAGAAGAGGCCTTGCGCGCCGAGGCGACAGGCCAGCAGATGCGCATCATCCGCCGGTCCCTGTCCGAGGACGTGGGCCCGGTGACCATCACCACCCCCTCGGGCGAGGTGGTGGAACGCGACCTGGAGGAGATCTCGCCGGGACGGTTCGAGACGCTTTATGACGGTCCCGAGATCGGGCTTTACCGGCTGGAGAACGGCAATGAGACCGCCGTGATCGGCCTCGGCCCTGCCGCCCCGGTGGAGTTCGAGCGCACCATCGCCACCGGCGATGTGCTCGGCCCCGAGATCGACGCGACGGGTGGCGGCGTGCAAGCGATGGCCGACGGCGTGCCGAGCATCCGCGAGGTGCGCGCGGGCCGTCCCGCCGCGGGCCGCGGCTGGATCGGCATCACCCCGCGCGGCGCCTACGAGACCGCCAGCGTCAGCCAGACATCGCTGCTGCCTCCATGGCTGGTGCTGCTTCTGGTGGCCGGCCTGATCCTCGCCGGCTGGCTTCGCGAAGGACGGCGCTAGGCCATATTTTTTGCGGGGCGCTTTCGGCATGACGCCCCCGTCCGGCCATGAATGGCTCAAAAACCTGCAAATGGGATCTATTGAAACGCGGCATCGCATTCTCGCGTGGTGTCGAAAAAAGTTTCGCGCCAACCCTTGCGAGAACGGGGTTTAAAGGATATTTCTAGGTAAAGTTTAGGCTTTGTGGGAACGCTCTCTAAGCTGGCCACATTAAGCGCTCGCTGGGCAAAGCAAGACCGAAAATGGTCCTTGCCCAAATTAATTTCCCTTGGAAATTCCCATGGTCTCGGCCAAAGCCGGGGGCTGACCCGACGAAAGAATACACTGCCCGATGAGTGACTTGATAACCATATCGTATCGAAGCAAGGCGGTACTCTCCGATCCGACACGAGACGTGGACGACATCGTCGCCGAAAGCCATAGCAGGAACGAGGCGCGTGGCATCACGGGCATCTTGCTGTTCGATGGCGAGTTTTTCATGCAGACGATCGAGGGCCCGGCCGCGTCAACCCGGGCCCTCTTTGTGAGCATCATCGAGGATGACAGACACGAAAATGTCGTGCCGTTTTTCATATGCGAAATCGAAGGGCGTGACTTCCCTGATTGGCACATGGAATTTCTTGAACCAGGTGAAACGGCCAAGATCCTGCTCGACATGAAGAAATTCAATTTCTCGTATCGAGACCTGCGCCACGTGCAGGCCATCAGGGGAATCGCAGTTGGCTTTGAGTCTCTGAGCTGACCCTCTTGCCTCCGTGTGCGTGATGGATTCTGGGTTGGAAAACTCATCCCTCGGAGCCCTTCACCACCATGCATATCTTTCTCTCCGCCTTCGACGAGGTCCCTGATCCCCGCGCCGAGAACGCCCGGCATGACCTCGGCGAGCTTCTGGTTATCGCGTTCGTTTCCGTCCTCTGCGGCGCGACGTCCTGCGCCGAGATGTCCGCCTTTGGGCGTGCAAAGGCAAACATTTTCAGATGGGGTGGTTGCCGCCCTCCCCAGACGGCATCGCAGTGTGCCAGGATGGTGGTGTTGAAAGCCACTAAGCGAGGAGGACGGCGAGATGAAGGATACGATAATCGGGGTAGACTTGGCAAAAC
>Ga0307952_1000168_pt1 | contig 41516 bp, 35 predicted proteins | sample OrgLakmetagen376_FD_201821 | JGI IMG/M metagenome (GOLD analysis project Ga0307952, IMG submission 201821) | Saline water microbial communities from Organic Lake, Antarctica - #376 | ecosystem: Environmental > Aquatic > Non-marine Saline and Alkaline > Saline | place: Antarctica: Organic Lake...
ACGCGTTGCATGAAGTGTTCTTTAGCCGTTAACAATCTGTATAACAGGCACATAAAGGACTTTTTTGAATAACTTAGAATTTTTATTTAATTATCAGTCAGTACTTTAGAAACTAGGAAACTTGAGTACATGAAAAATGGTTTTGTACTTCTATTGGCACTTTTTACATCGATGCTTGCCGTGGCAGGAACGGACAGCCTGACCACCTATGTGAATCCTTTTATCGGAACCGGCGGTCATGGACATACCTATCCCGGGGCTTCTATGCCTTTCGGGATGGTGCAGCTTAGCCCTGACACACGCCTGGAAGGCTGGGACGGATGCTCGGGGTATCACTACAGCGACTCAATTATTTACGGCTTTTCACATACCCACCTCAGCGGCACAGGTGTTTCCGACTATGGCGATGTGCTTTTTATGCCCGTCAGCGGAGAACCAGCACTGGACAATGGCCGGGAAAATCACCAAAAAGGGTATGCTTCTCGTTTTTCGCATAGCCGCGAGGAGGCTTCTCCGGGGTATTACCATGTGTATCTGGATGATTACAACATAGCGGTTGATTTGACAGTATCGAAACGGGCGGGGTTTCATAGTTATACTTTTCATGATAATAAGCAGCATCATGTTATCCTGGACCTGGAACATCGCGACAAAGTCCGCGATAATCAGCTTGTCATCATCAATGATTCTACCATAGCAGGAAAACGTATTTCCTCAGCCTGGGCGCAGCAGCAACACATTTATTTTTATACGGTTTTCTCCAGGCCTTTTTCAGCGTTTACCACAAATCAACCTGCCACTGACAGCCTTTTTGCAGGGGAAGAGGGGATTGTCGCGGCCTTCTCTTTTAAAGATGCAGACCGCGTAATGCTTAAAACCGGTATTTCCGCTGTGGATATGGCGGGAGCTAAAAAGAATCTTGAAAAGGAAATCCCGCACTGGAATTTTGCGCAAACGAAAGCAGCAGCGGAAAAGGAATGGAAAAATGAGCTGAAAAAAATATTGGCAGAAGGGGGAACAGAAAAACAAAAAACCAACTTCTACACGGCCCTTTACCACACTTTTCTTCATCCTAATATTTATAATGATGTGGATGGCCGCTACCGGGGTCGCGATATGAAGATATATCAGCTTGGGCCCGGGGAGGAGCATTATACGGTTTTTAGTCTTTGGGATACTTTCAGAGCATTACATCCGCTGTTTACCATCTTGCAAAAGGAGCGTACAAAGCATTTTATCAACACCATGCTGCGGCAATACCGTCAGGGCGGACGGCTGCCGGTGTGGGAGCTGGCTGCCAATGAAACAGACTGCATGATAGGATATCATGCGGTGCCGGTGATTGCAGATGCTTTTCTGAAAGGACTGGATGACTTTGATGAAGAGCTGGCCCTGGAAGCGATGGTTAACAGCGCCATGGAAGACCGCTATGGGCTGGAGGCGTATAAAAAAAATGGGTTTATCCCGGCGGAAAATGAAGGGGAATCGGTGAGCAAAACGTTGGAATATGCTTATGACGACTGGTGCATAGCCCGTATGGCAGAAAAAATGGAGAAACCGGCTATTCATAAAACGTTTACAAAACGAGCCCAATCATGGAAAAATATCTATGATCCGCAAAGCCGCTTTATGCGGGCTAAAACGCACGGCCATTGGTTTCACCCTTTTGATCCTGCTGAAGTAAACTATCACTACACCGAGGCCAACGCCTGGCAGTATAACTTTTTTGTCCCGCAGGATATCCGGACCATGATAGGATGGATGGGTGGAGATGAGGCTTTTGATGCTTTTTTAACCGATTTGTTCACCACAAGCAGTAAAACATCGGGCCGTAACCAGGCAGATATCACCGGATTAATAGGCCAGTATGCCCATGGCAATGAGCCCAGTCATCATATGGCGTATCTTTTTAGCTATGCAAAAAAGCCATGGAAGACCCAGAAGCGTGTCCGTCAAATTCTGGAGACCATGTATACTGCTGAGCCCGATGGCCTTAGTGGCAATGAAGATTGCGGGCAGATGTCGGCATGGTATGTCTTCAGCGCAATGGGCTTTTATCCGGTAACACCGGCCGATTCTTTTTATGTGCTTGGAGCGCCCGTTTTTGAAAAAATCACCTTAAAAGCCGGAGAAGATCCTTTTATTATTGAGGCGGATCACCCGCAAAAGCCTTATGTGAAGAGGCTTACTATGAACCAAAAACCCTGGAGGGACGCCTTTATCTCCCACGAGAAAATCATGCAGGGAGGGCAGTTACGTTTTCAAATGCAGGAGCATCCTGACAGGGAATGGTTTCAGGGTTTCCCCGAAAGGGAAATACGGCAACACCTCGTGGTCCCTGTGCCTTTTGCAGAAGCCGGAAAGAGAAGCTTTTACGACCAGACAGCAGTAGGGCTGGGGTGTGCCGATGAGGAGGCCGGGATATTTTATGCGTTTTCTGAAGAGGATTCAGCTTTTGAGCGCTTCATAGAACCCCTTATCATTGATAGTTCAGGGGTGTTGTATGCTTACAGTAAAAAGGGGGAGCGGAAGAGCCCGGTGACGAAAATGGCGTTCAACAGGATGCCGCGCGGAGTGGATATTGAGTTGCATTCAGCCTATGCTAATCAGTATGGTGCCGGTGGCGACAGAGCGCTGATAGACGGCCTGAAAGGTGGCAAAGATTACCGTACGGGAACCTGGCAAGGGTTTCAGGGACAAAACCTGAGCCTGGTTATCGACCGTGGCGAAAACAGCAGGATTAAGGAGATTCGGGCCGGATTTTTGCAGGATACCCGTTCATGGATCATCCTGCCGGATTATGTTGAGTTCTCGTTTTCTAAGGATGGAAAGCACTTTTCGGAACCGGTAAGGATAGATAATGCTCACCCTGTTGACACGGACACTCCCCTGGTAAAGCGATTTGAAGCACACCCCGAAATCAAAGCGCAGTATGTGAAAGTGTTTGCCAAAAGTGCCGGAAAATTACCCGAATGGCATCCGGGTGCCGGTGGTGACTCCTGGATTTTTGTTGATGAAATAGAAATACAGTAAAATGACGGTTTAATGGCCGATTGGTTAGAAATTCCAAAAAGTATCTCAGGTTGCTGAGGCGCTCAAAGCTAATTTTACCACTGCCAGGTACACCCGACGCGCACAGCCTGGTAATCCCAAAAAGTAAATGCTGTCATTTGTCCGGTGGATTAACCCCTCAGGTCTGCAAAACAACAACATGGTTACAGTCGACGGATGATCTGTTTAAAAAATGACGTTAGTCAGAAGAATAAGAAAGTTTTGCGCCTGACACTGGCACTGCAGAGTTCCTTTTACCATAATTGGTGAATTGGCGGACTGCAATTCGCCAAAAGTATCTAAAGCACTAAAAGACCGTGCTCTGAGCTTCATTAACACACTACCTGACTCTTCTGCTTTAAAACATACCTTTCACAAAAGCTTCTTTATCAACGCTATTGAAATAGTCGTTAAACGCCACTTCATCAAGTTTTTGTTTTATTTTCTCATATTCATGGGGTGTGCCGGCCAGCAGCTCTTCAATTACGCCGGTAGGCTTGCTGTTAAAGTAGTCGCCATATATTTTTGCCTCCTTAATAATACCATCATACACATCCAGGTTGATTTCAATATGGCCCCCGTTGGTTTTTGTGGTTCTTGAGAAGTTGTATTTGGGGGAGTAACCAAAATTCCAGTCCCAGGTCATATATTTCTTCTTCATCAGCTCCCTGATAGCTTTATCATCTTCTTCCGTCAGCTGATAGAGCTCGGTTTCCGGGAAGTTATTTACAATGTGATCCATTACCCGGCTTTTGAAATCCATTACCGTGAGGTCTTTGTGGTTTTCCGGCAGGTGTTCCTGGATGTTGGTCACACGGCTGCGCACCGATTTTACAGCTTTATCTTTAAATTTGGTCTGGTTGACTTTAAGGGCTGATGACAGGTCGGTCATTTCGGAAGAAAACAGTAAGGTGCCATGGTGCAGCACCCTGTCGCGATAAACATGCTCTGCATTTCCTGAGAATTTCTTTCCTTCGATGGTAATATCATTACGGCCTTCGAAGCGCGCATCAATACCCATCTCCTTTAAAATGTCGATGATGGGTTTTGTATACTTTTTAAAATCAATAAGCTCTTCTTTTTTGCCTTTTTGGGTAAAGGTAAAGTTGAGGTTGCCCAGGTCATGGAAAACAGCTCCTCCTCCCGAGAGCCTTCGAACTACGGGAATTCCTTGTTCTTTGACATATTCCGTATTGATTTCGGCCAGCGTGTTCTGGTGTTTACCAACGATAATTGCCGGTTCGTTGCGCCACAACATAAAGGTATCGTGAGCAAAATGGTGCAGCACATACTCCTCGGTGGCCAGGTTATAATATGGGTCGGTATTGCTTCTTTTTATACAAAGTAATTTTGCCATAGCTATATTTTTTTATGATATGCGTTTTCTAACAAGCCAACCTCACAAATGGTTTAGCTTATTTCTCTGTTTAAAAATAAGATAGTGCTAATATTCCACATCCACCCACACCAGTCGATGGTCAGAGCCTTCTTCGCCGCGGGTAAGATAGGACAGCGAATCGCCGGCAGCAGGCCAGAATACAGCACTCTCTTTTACGGCAAGGTCTTTGGAGGGCAGCACATAATCCACGCGCAAACCAAAGGTTGCTGTATTATGTGCGGGGTGTCCTTCGTCAGGCTTTTGCTGATGCAGTTCCCTGCTCCCTTTGCTTGAGGGGACGAGCGATCCGGTGGCTGTGGCAGGGTGCACGCGTGGGTGAAGCAGCAGTTGGTCGATGGCATTATCGTAGCTGTCTCCCGCTTCCGGATCAGCGTTCATGTCGCCCATAATTACAAAAGTATCGTTTGTGGTAAGGGAGGCAGGCCTTCCCTTATCGTCGGTCAAAAAATCTCCACCCTCCGGAGAGATATAGTCGGCCAGCAGCCTGATCTCATCATGATTACGTTTGCCATTACGGTTTTCTTCGCCATCAAAACCGGGAGGGGTAGGATGCGCCATAAGCACATGAATCTGATGGCCATTGATAGTTACTGGCACATCTACATGGTTTTTGCTGGAGAGCCGGAAAATGTCCAGCTCTTCGGGCGAATACCACGAGGTGGAATCGCCCTGCACCGGCAGCAGGGCGCCCGGCATATCTTTCCAGAGAAATTCCTGGAAGGTCTTTATCTGTGCTGTATCCAGAGGATACTTCGAAAGGAGGGCAAAGGCATATTGCCCGGGATACTGTCCATAGCCATAAGAGTCTTCGGCAGTATGCTTTTTTCCATCGTTATTCAGATCATAGTCGGTGGGAATACCTGTATTGGAAGGGAAGGCCATCATATATCTGTAGGTGATTGGCTCGGAGTTATTGAAGGATTTGCTAAGGTATTTGTCTTGAAAATATTCCAGGTATTTTCCGCGCGGATCATAGTCGAATTCCTGCAGGGCCAGCACGTCAGGCCTCACGCGTTGTATTATTTCGGCTATAATTTTGATCTGCTCGTCGTTGCCTTCCTCGAGGTCTTTTTTCAGTATTCCGTGCTCCTCGCGGTAGAGTGCCGTATTAAAGGTGGCAAAACGGATCGTTTCCTTCTTGTCAGGACCTTTACAGCTGAACAGCGTCAGTAGTGCGAATACTATGAAACCTGCATTTCTCATAATGTGGTGGCTTTGGTTTTGGGCACCAAAATTACGTAATCTTACCTTATTTTAATATGGCAGGGGGTTCTTTATGCAGGCAGAAGCAGAAAAAAAAAGGGTAAGATCAACCTAATGCAGGTTCACCTTACCCTTTATCAAACGTTTTTTTGGTGATAAGTATGGGAGGTTGTTCGTTTTAATCCTTATTCTTTATCACTCCACTCAGCCAGGAAAAGATTAGTATCATAATTTCCTCCGTTGTTTCGGTTCGATGAAAAAACAATTTTATCGCCTCCATTCGAGAACACCGGGAAGGCGTCAAAAACCTCATCATGGGTTATCTGCTTCAGGCCTGTTCCGTCAATATTGATCATAAACAGGTTAAATTTAAATCCTCGGTTGCTGTGATGGTTGGAAGAGAAGATGATTTTTTCTCCGGAAGGATGGAAAAAGGGGCTCCAGTTAGCCTTTCCCAGGTCTGTAATTTTGCCCTGGTTGGAGCCGTCGGCATCAGAAACGTACAGCTCCATATTGGTGGGAGTCACCAGCCCCTGCTTTAGCAGGTCTTTGTACTCTTTCCTCTCCGATTCCGTTTGTGGCCTGGAAGCACGCCACACCAGCTTAGAGCCGTCGGGCGAAAAGAAGGCTCCGCCGTCATATCCCAGTTTATCGGTAATCTGTTTCACTTCCGACCCATCAATATTCATGGTATATAATTCCAGGTCTCCGCTTCTTAGAGAAGTAAAGACAATTTTATCGCCGTTGGGAGAAACGGTGGCTTCGGCATCATACCCTTCGCGGTCGGTAAGCTTTCGCTGGATATTCCCTTCCAGGTCGGCCACATAAATATCAAAGGAGGGATAGATAGGCCAGACATACTTTCCGTCCTCGCGCTCTTTGGGCTCCGGCGGACACGCCTCGCCACCCCTTTCGTGGGTGGAAGCATACAGGATGGTCGTATCGCCCGGGAGGAAGTAGGCACAGGTCGTCCTGCCATGGCCGGTGCTGACCATCGGCGGAGCCTGATCCTTCATGTTGGCATGGGCCACATTGGTTACGAAGATCTGGTCACACTCTACCCCAAAATTGGTAGCCTGAAAAACCAGTTGTTCATCATCGAAGCTCCAGTAAGCTTCCGCGTTATCTCCCCCGAAGGTGAGCTGCTTTAAGCTTTTAAAATATTGTTTCTCCTCAGGATAACGCAGGTCTTCGGCACCGGCAGATTTGTTTTCTTCTTCGGAAGCTTTTTTCTGAGGATTATTGCACGACATGGTGAGCGTAAAAAAGATGAGTAAATATAACGTATTCTTTATCATTGCTGTATTTTTAAAAATTCTCCATAAAAACCTCACGATATTTCGAATGTTCAATACAGAGAGAAAGTAGTGCAATTATTTTTGAAAAGCCTTTTGTCATCATAAACATATTATATATTTGTAACCCGTACAAAAAAGGCAGCATAAGCGCAAGCCGCTAAAAATGAATCATTAATGAAAAAAAGAGTAATAGTAGATTATAAGACTTTGCCGGAAAATATGCTGGAGCGGATAGCTGTTCAATATCCTGAAGGTTTCGACAACCACATTATCAAGTATACGAATGCTAAGGGTGACCGCGTGTCGGCTGTTGCTGTGGAAACCGAGGACACTTACTACCTTGTAAAGGTAAGCGTAAAACTGCGTGAGATGGTGGATGATCTGGATATTGAAGAAATAGATCCCGAAGATTTGGGCGAAGAATTCAGCATGGACCCTGACGATGATGACAATGATTTCTGAACCCCACGATAGCTGTCTCCTTACTTTCCCTGCACTATGAGGTTTTAGTGTATCCCTTTTTTTAATAGCTTTGCATCCTTAAAATTAAGGTGCAAAAACCAATTCTTACTTATGGAAATTCCTAAAAAATACACGCCCGAGAAGGTTGAAGACAAATGGTATTCGTACTGGAACACTCATAAATTTTTTCACTCCGTACCCGATGAGCGCGAGCCTTACACGGTGGTGATACCACCCCCGAATGTGACGGGTGTTTTGCATATGGGCCATATGCTTAACAACACGCTTCAGGACGTGCTGGTGCGGCGCAACCGCATGATGGGCAAAAATGCGTGCTGGGTGCCCGGCACAGACCATGCCTCCATCGCCACCGAGGCAAAAGTGGTAGGCAAGCTGCAAAGCGAAGGGATTAAAAAATCATCGCTGTCGCGTGAGGAATTTCTCAGCCATGCCTGGGAGTGGAAAGAGAAACACGGCGGCATTATCCTGGAGCAGCTTAAAAAGTTAGGCGCTTCCTGCGATTGGGACCGCACCAAATTTACCATGGACGATGATATGTATGAGTCGGTAATAGATGTTTTTATCGACCTCTATAAAAAAGGACTGATTTACCAGGGAGTACGCATGGTGAACTGGGACCCTAAAGCACTCACAGCCCTCTCGGATGAAGAGGTGGTTTTTAAGGAAGTGGATTCAAAACTCTACCACGTCAGATACAAGATAGAAGGCGAAGACAGCTGGGTGACCATTGCTACCACACGTCCCGAGACAATACTGGGCGATACGGCGGTTTGCGTGCATCCCGCCGACCAGCGTTATAAGCACCTCCATGGCAAAAAAGCTATTATTCCGTTGGTTGAAAGGCCAGTACCTGTGATACAGGATGAATATGTGGATATGGAGTTTGGAACCGGATGCCTGAAGGTTACCCCGGCCCACGATGAAAATGATTACAACATAGGAATCAGGCACAAACTGGATACTATAGATCTCTTTAATGATGACGGCACGATGAGCGATAAGGCACAACACTACATCGGCGAAGACCGGTTTGTGGTTCGCGACAAGATTGCCAAAGACCTTGAAAAACAAAGATACCTGATAAAAACAGAAAACTATAGAAATAAAGTAGGCTTTTCTGAACGTACCGATGTGCCTATAGAGCCTAAGCTTTCGCTGCAGTGGTTTGTAAAGATGCAGGAGCTGGCAAAGCCTGCCTTAGATCTGGTGATGGATGACACTATCCATTTTCATCCGGCCAAATTCAAGAACAGCTACCGCCACTGGATGGAGAATGTAAGGGATTGGTGTATCTCGCGGCAACTGTGGTGGGGTCAGCGTATTCCGGTATACTATCTGCCAAACAGGGAACATGTGGTGGCCAAATCAAAAGAGGAAGCCCTCGTAAAAGGCCGGCAGCTCTATCCTGATCTGAACCTTACACAAAAAGACCTAAAGCAGGATGAGGATGTGCTGGATACCTGGTTCTCTTCATGGCTGTGGCCCATAAGTGTTTTTGATGGTATTCGCCATCCTGATAATGAAGAGATAAAATATTATTACCCTACCGATGACCTGGTGACGGCGCCGGAGATTTTATTCTTCTGGGTGGCGCGCATGATTATGGCCGGCAAAGAGTACCGTAATGATGTGCCTTTTAAGAATGTTTACCTTACGGGAATAGTGCGCGACAAGCAGGGGCGTAAGATGTCTAAATCGCTGGGCAATTCCCCCGATCCATTGCGGCTAATCAGCGACTATGGTGCCGACGGGGTGCGCGTGGGGATGCTTTTCACATCGCCAGCAGGAAATGATTTGCCTTTTGATGAAGTGCTGTGCGAGCAGGGACGAAACTTTAGCAATAAAATATGGAACGCTCTGCGCCTGATTAAAGGGTGGGAGGTGGATGAAACCCTGGAGCCCACACAGGCCCAGCAAGTGTCGGTAGAGTGGTTCACCAGCCAGTTTAACAAAGTGCTGCAAAGTATTGAAGAGGATTTTAGCAAGTTCAGGATATCCAATGCTTTAATGTCGATATACCGCCTGATATGGGACGATTTCTGTTCGTGGCACCTGGAGATGATCAAGCCGCCCTACCAGGCCCCGGTTGATCGTAAAACACTGGATGCCACGGTCGCGTTTTTTGATAAGCTGATGCGGGTGCTTCATCCCTTTATGCCTTTCCTTACGGAAGAAGTGTGGCAGCGCCTGAAACCCCGCCAGGAAGGCGAAAGTATCATGGTTAGCGAAATGCCTCAGCACACTGCATACGATGAAAACATCCTGGAGCAGTTTGCTATGGCCAAAGAGATCGTGATGACCGTGCGTCAGCTGCGTCAGGAAAAGAACATCCCTCAGAAAAACACGCTGACCCTTTACAGAAAAACACAGGAAGAAAAGAGGGAAGAGGAGGCGTTTGATGGCATCATCCGTAAGCTTTGCAACCTGGAAAGCTTTGAAGCCAGTACAGAAAAGACAGATAATGCCATGTCTTTTATCGTTCGCTCTTCCGAGTTTTTTATCCCGCTTGACGGCGCCATTGACATGGAAGCGGAGCGTAAAAAGCTGGAGGAAGAGTTGAAATACACACAAGGCTTCCTGACAGGGGTGGAGAAGAAGCTAAGTAACGAGCGCTTTGTCAGCAGCGCCCCCGCGCAGGTGGTAGAGCGTGAGCAAAAAAAGAAAGCGGATGCAGAAGCACGTATACATGTAATAAAAGAGCAGCTGAAAAATATGTAATCCCTTCTACAGGATTACGGAGAAAAAACAGGGCTGTCAATACAGGAAGCAGGAAACTCTTTGGAGATTTAGCGTTCCATAAAAATATACTGAATGATGTTGGCGCCCATTTTCAGTGCCTGCTCGCGTTTTTCTGGCGGATTGTTATGCACCGAAGGATCCTCCCAGCCGTCGCTCAGGTCTGTTTCGTAGGTGTAATAGCAGACAACGCGGCCTTCGTGGATGATGGCAAAGCCCTGAGGAGCTTTGCCGTCATGTTCATGGATCTTCGGCAGCCCCTCTTCAAAAGTGTATTTCTGATGGTAAATCGCATGATCGAAAGGTAGTTCCACAAACTCTTTTTCAGGAAATACCTTTTTCATTTCGCGCCGGATGTGCTTGTCTAATCCGTAGTTATCATCGATGTGCAGGAAACCTCCTCCCAACAAGTAGTTTCTGATGTTTACGACCTCCTGTTCACTGAAAATGACATTTCCATGCCCGGTCATGTGAATAAAGGGATAGTTATACAAATCGTTGCCCAGGGGCTCCACCACGGCATAGTCGTCATGCAAATCCATACCCAGGTTTTTGTTGCAGAAAGCGATAAGGTTAGGAAGGGCCGTAGGGTCGGCATACCAGTCGCCACCTCCCTGATATTTCATTAAAGCGATCTGAATATCCTGGCTCTTTAGGCCGGAAGCGAGCAGTATCATCAGGAGAACTGTAAGAAAGGCTATCTTTTTTTGTATCATATTTTCAGGTTTGTAGGTTTTTATGTTTGTAGGTTTTTTGGTTTACATATTTATGTGTTTAGCTGGGGTTGAGGGATTTCCCGGCCTGCCTCAGCCAGGAAGCTGAGGCGCAACAGTTCACTTCCTTTAAGGCCGGGGCTATATAAAGACTGCTAAAAATCTTTCGTTGGACATTTACTATATAACTCAAGTTTCGCATTTCTTTTAAAAACATGAATATTAATTTTTTAAATGATTGTTTTTATAAATATCTCTATATCAAATTCTAATATTTTCCAATTTTGCTATACGACTATCCTGGTGAAACTTGGTGTCTTTGTGGCCTTCTGGAAAGCCTGCCACTAAGGTACGAAGACTCAAAGAAACACAAAGGTTAACTATTAAATGATGTTAACTTATTGTAATTCAACATTCCACTATTCCGATTTTTAAGTGCGAAACTTGAGTATATAATTATTCATTGCTTTTGTTTGTACTCATTAACAAAATGTATCGTACTGCATGCTTTTACGGCCGCTGTTTCGCTCCTTAGCCGGGAATTTCCCAGGCTTACGGGCTTGTATCCTTTAGCGATGGCTTGATGTACCTCCTCTTCGCTGAAATCCCCCTCCGGACCTATCAGGATGAGCACATCGTTCTTACATGTCACCATATTGACAAGCAAGTCGGTATTTTTTTTGTCGATATAAGCGATATACTTTTCTCCCTCAAAAGGTTTTTCTAACAGGGTCTTCAGCGGTATCATCTCATTGAGCACGGGGTGCCAGGCTTTTAGCGACTGCTTCACAGCAGCGGTAATAATGCGCTCGGTACGTTCGTGCTTTAATATTGTCCGTTCCGAGTGGTGGCATCGGACAGGCGTAATTTCGTCCACTCCCATTTCGGTGCATTTTTCTACAGCCCATTCTGTGCGGCTGACATTTTTTGTGGGAGCAATAGCTAAATGGATATGCTGCGGCCATGGGCGTGTAACCTCTTCCTGTTCCACAACCTTTACCGCTGTGGCTTTAGGGTTGTCATCAATAATTTCGGAATGGTAGAAAGAACCTTTGCCATTGGTCAGCGTCACTCTGTCGCCCTGATTTAGTCGCAAAACTTTGGAGCAATGCCGCGAGTCGTCCTTACCGAAGGTGTAAAAAGCCGAATGGATGTCAGGTGTGTAAAACAAGTGCATTGATATCTGTTGTTAATTTTTATGATGACAAAAATACTAAAACAAAGCTGATTTTCGGGATTCCCGGCAGCGCCATCCATAAGAATATCCTTAACGGGAAACCGCATAACGCAGTCAGCAACAATTAAGAAACCTTGTGGTGATTTTGTTCCGGTTTACGGTGTGATTGCAGGCTATAAAGCCTTAGGTAAATCGCCTTAAAACTTCTGGCCAATAAAAACAGCAGGATTAAAGAGAAGATGATGGAGGCGCCCGACGGGATATCCAGATGATAAGAAAAAAACAACCCGGAAATAGCTCCTGCCAGCGCTATAACCACTGAAAATATCAGGATTTTATGAAACTTTTTGGTGAACAGGTTTGCGATGGTTTGTGGAATAGTAAGCAACGAAATCAGTAAAATAATACCAATAACGCGGATGCTTAATACAATGGTGAGGGCTACCATTACCATCAGGATATTTTTTATCAGACCGACAGGCAGTTTGCGGGTGCTGGCATAGGTCTCATCAAAGGCGATGTAGAGGACAGGCTTGTAGAGAAGTACAAAGAGGGCTGTAACAGCTACGCTGAGCAGGAACATCCACAGGACATCCTGCGAAGAAACGGTGAGGATGCTGCCAAAAAGGTAGCTCATCAGGTTGGGGGCATACCCTGGCGTTAGAAAGATGAAGATAATTCCCACAGCCATCCCGAACGACCAGAAAATCCCGATCATAGAGTCGTGACGTATCTCACTCTTGCGGGTGAAATATTCTATTCCCAGGGCTGAAAGTACCGCAAACACTGTGGCGCCCAGCAGTGGGTTAATGCCAAGGAAGTAGCCGATACCTATCCCTCCAAAGGAGGTGTGGGTGATGCCGCCACTGATAAAGACAATTCGTTTGGAGACCACATATGTGCCTATCAGTCCGCAGGATATACTGGTAAACAGCGCCGCCCAAAAGGCATTTTGCATAAACTCATATTCGAGGATCTGATTAAAAACATCCATAATTTCAGTGTTTTTTCAATACGGTATGTGGTACATCGCCATGGGTTACCAGCTGTATAGGGCAGTTGTACTCTTCCAGCTGCTTTTCAGAGATAGTCCCCGAACGGTGATAATGCAGTGTTTCGTTTACGCAGGCAATGGTTTTTACATAGGAGGAGATCATTCCTATATCATGGGAGACCATGATGATGCTCATGCGTTTGTTGTACTCCCTGAGCATCTCATATAGCTCGCCTTCAAAACGGTTATCCACGTAAGTGTTGGGCTCGTCAAGGATTAGCAGCTGTGGATTGGAAATAATGGCGCGACACAGGAACACGCGCTGCATCTGACCTCCCGAAAGCTCGCCGATGCTTTGGTCTATAAGATGTCCTGCTCCCATCTGCTTCAGTAATGCGTAAGCTTCGGCTTTATCTTTTGCCGGGTGATGAAAAAACAGGTTTTTTCTACTGGCCTTCCCGGAAAGGATTACATCCCGGGCAGTAATGGGAAATTGCTGATCGATGTTGTTGATCTGCGGCAGATAGCCTATATCACTTCTTGAAATGGAGTGAAGCGTTACTTTCCCCTGCATTGGGTTGATAAGTTGCAGGATTACCTTTATAAGGGTGGTTTTACCACCTCCGTTAGGGCCGATAACGCCGATAAAATCCTGAGGGTAAACCTCCAGGTTAATGTTTCTGAGCACAGGCTGCGCATTGTAGCCGGCAGACACATTTTCCAGTGTTATCAAAGGTTGTTTCATTGGTTTAAAATCATCATCAACGTTTTTGCTTTGTACAGTTTTTTATCATTCCCGATAGCTATCGGGATGAGTGTCTTAAATTATTTCAGGCATGGTCTGTTTCATCATATCAGTTAAATGATGCTGCAATCTTTTCTGCAATATCTGTCATTGCCGCAGCCCACTGCTCCGACAACGGATTAATGGTAATAACTTCAGCAGAGAGCTCAGAGGCAATGGTCTTGGCGCTGCGCTGGTCGAATTGTTCCTGGATAAAAACGGTATTTATTGCCATACTTTTTCCCTCTTCCATCAGATGCTCCATGTCGTGCGCCGAAGGTTCCTTGCCATGATGCTCTATGGCTATCTGCTTAATACCATAATCGCGGGAAAAATACGAAAGAGCCGGGTGATATATGATAAAAGCTTTTCCTTTGTGGGGTGCCAGCTGTGTGGCGATGACGCGGTGGGTGGAGTCGATAGTGTGCAGTAGCTTTTGATGGTTTTTCCGGATGACAGCAGTGTCTTCCGGGAAGATATCCTGAAAAGAACGCACCATGTTGGCAGCCATCTTTTGTACTATGGCAGGGCTGGTCCAGATATGAGGGTCGCGTTCTTTACCCTCTTTGATGTAATCGATACCTTTATCGGCTCTTATTATGGTCAGCGAAGGGTTGTTGCTTTTTATTTTCTCCATCCACACCTGCTCAAACTCTATAGCGCCAATCCTGATATAGGCTGCCGACCTTTTGAGGTCCCGCAGCTGACGTGGTGTTGGTTCGTAAGTGGCAGGGCTGGCGCCCGGGGGCACCATTACATTTACATGGTAGCCGGCGGGAAGGAGCGCTTCGGCAAAATATTTTTGGGGGGCGATACTTACGGTGACCGCTTTATTATCCTCCTGCTTATCCGGGCCACATCCGGCCATAAGCCACATGATCCCAATAAATAGTATTCCTTTTTTCATCGTATAAAAAATCTGTAATGGTATATCTGTATTTTGCAATATTTATTATCATGTTTGCAGTGCTTCAGGTTATCGCTAAAGCCTGTTTCATTTTCTAAGCGATAATCAGATAAACAATATAAAACAGGCTGAAGAGTATCAGAAAAACAATTCCCACCTGTGCATAGCTTAACAATCCTTTTCCCGGCTTGTTCTCTGCGGGGAAGTTTTTTGATGTTACCGCCTTGTAGTTAAGGATAGCCACAACGGGCGCTGTAACAAACGAGAGCGTGGTGGCCAGGTCGACCATAAAACTCATGGAGTGGGATAAGAGGCTCATAAGCAAAAGTGTACCGCCGATAGTAACGGCCATCCATACCCAGTAAAGTGGCTTTTTATAGGGAGCCCATTTTTTGATGAAAAAAGTAGTGATAGGTGTCATCACCCGCGGATAAGCGTCAATCACCGTGAGGGTGGTGCTGAACATGGTGGCAACGGCGGCAACAGCAATAACAGGATAAGCCCATGAGCCGATGGAGATGGTGTACATATTTATGAGTTGTGCTGAAAAAGCCACGCCGCTGTCAGCAAGGTGCTCTGGGGCATTGAACATGATTACGGCACCCAGAGAAAGGAAAGCCAGAGCTACAAAGCCGGTGCCGATATATCCGATACGAAAATCGAGCTGCCCGTCTCTTACACTTATTTTCCCATCTTTACCTTTTGCTTTTGACCACAAGCTGTGCCATACCGATACATCGATAGGTGAGGGCATCCAGCCTATGAAAGCAATGAGGAAGAAGATGTGAGGCTTTTCAGAGAAACTGAAATTGGTAAAAAAGGCTTGCGTTTCAGCGTGGGTGCCAAATGCCGAGATTACGGCAAATATGGTTGAAAGGGCCAGGACAGCTATGACGTATTTAATAACGCGGTCAAGAAGATGATATCGGCCTATGATAAGTACCATTGCCGATACAAACATGAGTAGCGCACTGATATATACAGGGTTAAGCCCCATATTGAATACAAATCCTGCCACCCCCGCAGTAACCATCACCACGGCGGCAACAATGGCAAACATTGTAAAAAGAGTGATAAGAGCAAAGAGTGCTACGGCCCATGTACCCATTTCGCGATAGGCGGTAATAAGGTCTTTACCGGTAGCATTGGTATATCTTGGTGCAAACTCAAAGAAGGGGTATTTGATGACCATGGCAATTATTAAAAACGGAATCAGGTCGAAACTGAAATCAGCACCGGCGCGTGTTGACTGCACCAGGTGCGACACCCCAACAGCAGCAGCGGCGTAGAGCAGCCCCGGGCCCAATTTTTTTAAAAAGTATTTTATTTCCATTTTAAAGATAATTTTTGATTGTCCGGAATATCCAACATCTGCGTGGTTGCTCAAATATTGGATCCCCTGATCTGCCGACTGGCAGATACTGTGGTTGAAAAATATTGCACGCCCCCGATAAAATGCGGGGCACGCCTTGATCCTGAATATCATATAACAAGCACGCTCAGTTTGCAGCCGGACACTAATTAGGAAAACAAAGTTATAAAATATCTCCGGAAAATGGAGATGCCTGATGTAATTGCTAAATGATTACTTTTGTCGGATAAAAATGGTTATTTTATGATAAGAACACTTCTTTTTTTGGTGGCAATAATTACAGCAGGCTTTTTTTACGGATGCAACAATAATGCAGATGGTTTTGAAGATGAAATTAGTGGCACCTGGTATACACAGGGAAAACGTAGTACGATTAAGGTTTTTGCAGAGGACGGGAAATATTTTGGCGAGATTGTTGACCTGAAACGTCCCCTGAATTCGGAAGGGGAACAAAAAAGGGATTTCCGCAACCCGGATCCGGAAAAGAGGAATAACTTGCTGACAGGCACCAGGGTGCTCACAGGATTGGAGTATGACGGCGATAAGTTATGGAATAACGGCTACTACTATGACCACAAGAGCGGGGAAAAGCAGGAGGTAGTTGTAAAGCTGAAGAAGGATGGAACCCTTAGCCTGCAGGTAGAAGGCATGGAGAAGCCTATGACCTGGAGAAGCGAATACCCGGTAGGACGCCAGCGCAATTAGCAAGCCGGAAAGCCTGTTATTGAGCTACTTTCCCTATCTTTTGCTCTACAGAATGGATTTTTCCGGAAAGCCTTCCTGAGGTGTTTTTCCGGATATCAAATTTTACAGTGCTGTAAATCCTTTTGGAAGAAACTTCCAAAACATCATGCGCTTGCTGCACAATAGCCAGTGCTTCCTGCATCGTTTCCGTTTCAATGATAGTGCCCATGGCAGTGAGTTTGTAGCTTATTCCACGCTCCTTAATCATTTTAATTACTTCAGAAACATCAGCGCTCACGCTGTCACCTTTATCGGTGGGGAACATCGCAAATTCCATTAATACTGACATGCTTGTTATTTTTTGTGATTATTGCTGTTTCAAAGATAGGGAGTTTTTAGGTTTTGAGGGTTGCAGGTTTTTTATGTTTGGAAGTTTTTGGTGTTTGTAACGCTGCGTTGTAAAGCCTTCTTTTACAAATTATGATTATTTCTTCTAAATCAATTTGTTTTTAATAAGCAAGTTGCAAAATAGTTATATGAGCCTTCCGCTATTCCTTTAGAAGATGTGTCATTGCAAATGACAAATTCAGGATGCAGGTGTCACAGACGCGCGCCAGCTTCCGTTTTGCCGGGGTTGGCGCGCGATTGCATCGCATGCCGACTACATTTCGCGTTTGTAACGCTGCGTTGTAAAGCTTTCTTTTACACATTATGGTTATTCCTGCTAAGTCAATTCGCTTGTAATAAGCGAAATGGAAAATATGAGAGATACACAAGGCCACTAAGAAAGTTATATCTCATTATAAAAAATAAAAATCCGGGATACAAATATTTCTGAATAATTAGCATAATATATCATTAATTATCAGCACCTTAGAACGTTGCTCAACTTGAGTTCCAAATATTTTGTGCTGTGGCGGCCTTTAACTATTCCGGCGCCATGTTCCAGATGCGCCATGAGGCTTCTGCCTGTATCTCCAGCATCTCCAGGCCGTTTTTTATAGAGGCCCCTTGCTCCTGTGCTTTGCTGAGAAAGAGCGTTTTTTCAGGGTTGTATACCAAATCATAGCAATAGTGCTTTGGCGATAGGGCATGGTAGGGGATATCGGGAAAATTATTTTCATGCGGGCTCATTCCCATCGGGGTTGTGTTTATTATCAAAAGCGTATTGCTGATAACCGCTTCATCCAGATCCTGATATGTGAGGGTGTTTTTCTTTACTGTTCTGGAAACAGTGCGATATGAGACATGGTTTTTTTGCAACACATATTGTACGCTTTTGGAAGCTCCGCCGGTACCCAGCACCAGCGCTTTCACCTTCTGCTTTTCTCTTAGAAAGGAAAAAAGAGAAGCTTCAAAACCAACTACATCGGTATTGTAACCGGTAATGTATAAGCTGCTGTTGCGTTTAATGCTGATAGTATTCACCGCCTGGATTTCTGCTGCAGCACCTTTTAGTTCATCAAGACAGGAAATAATCTGTTCCTTATAGGGAATCGTAACATTCAGCCCCTTGATTTCCGGATTCTCGTCCAGCAGTGTCATAACCTCTTTGAGATGTTTTAGGGGATAGAGCTCATAACGTGCCTGTATTTCTTCCTTGCTGAATTTGTTGTTAAAATAGGCGGGAGAAAACGAATGCGTAAGGGGATATCCTATCAGGCCGTATATTTTCATGTGGCCTTTTTTCGGTACGATATCCATTCTATGACTAAAATCAACACCATCCCCGCCAGGGCCATACCTATGGCAGCAACAAGCTGTGCGTCACCTCCTGTCAGGGCTTCGAATTGTTCAGGTAAAACGTTTTGCTGTTTCAGCGGCTGGGTTTCCCCGTGACGATCCACGAAAGTACTCACCGTGTGTTTCCACGGCCATATTTTAAATAACGAGCCAATCATAAACCCTGAAAGCACACTGATGGTGATGTCATGAAACTTATCCAGCAACCACGACAACAGGTTAGAAAAACTTATCAGGCCCACTACAGCTCCTGCGGCAAAAACAGCCATGATAAAGATATTCAGGTCATTTACGGCAGCGATAATAAACTGGTATTTTCCCAGCAGCAAAAGAATAAACGCTCCCGAAATCCCGGGAAGAATCATGGCACAGATGGCTATAGCGCCGGAAAAAATCACAAACCACCATGTTTCGGGAGTTGTTGCGGGCGTGAGCGAAGAGATCAGGTATGCCGCAGCCACTCCCATAACCAGCGCCATGGCTTTTTGCCAGTTCCAGTGGTCGATTTTTCGAGCAACATAAACGGCCGAAGCTATGATAAGGCCAAAGAAAAAAGACCACACCAGGATGGGATTATTTTCAAGCCATTGCTCCAGGACAGCTGCTAAAGTGAAAATACTTATGAGCACTCCGGCAAATACGGCCAGTAAGAAGTTGCCATTGATCTGCTTCCAGAAACTAAAAACTCCTTGCGTGAAAAGAGTTTTTACGGCGCCAAAGTTTATGGATTTCAGCGACTTGATAAGCTCTTCGTAAATCTCTGTAATAAAGGCGATGGTTCCACCGGATACACCGGGAACAACATCAGCTGCTCCCATTCCCATCCCTTTCAGCAATATCAGAAGATAGGATTTCAGACTACGTTGTTGTTTCATAATAAAGCAAAAGGTTTGTATTCCGGGTTAACGCAAATCGTATTGCTTTTTAAGCTCCGGCGGCAGGAATTCAAAGAAGGTGTCTCCCCTGAGTCCCAGCCTTAGAGTTTCCAGCGCAATGACTTCGTGGGGGGCAATATTTCCTAAATTCACATGAGCACCAAAATGTTTGATAAACCAGGCTTGCTGTTCCTTTACCGGGGCTTCCCAAAGTATTTTGTTCTCAGGGATTTGTTGATGAATATCCTCTATGAGCTCGGTGTTGGCAGACCCATCTTTGGTGTATATGCCTACCGTGCCGCTTTCGCGTGCTTCGGCGATAACCAGCTGCGATCCTGCTTCAAGCTCTTTGGTCATTTCGTCAATCCAAACTTCCTTTTTTAGCTCCACTTCGCTGTCTTTGGCGCCTACCTCCGAGAGCACCTCAAAACGTGCAGCCAGGTCGTTGATATATGCACATTTTTTGTTGTGATCGAGTTTCATGGAGCCATCGCTGACCTCTACGGTCTGCAAGTCATACTTATTCAGGAGGTTTACAAAATCATCATACATATCGCGGATAATAAAAGCCTCGAACAAGGTGCCTCCAAGATATACCCTGATGCCGGCTTCATGATACAGTGCAATTTTATCTCTTAACCCGTTAGTGGCAATTGAGGTGCCAAATCCCAGTTTTATATAGTCGATAAGGTGGCCGGCAGATGCGATAAGGTTATCGGCTTCCCGGTAGCTTAACCCTTTATCCATCACCATAGCAATCCCTTTATCGCGGGGCTTGCTTCCTCTTTTAGGTAAAAAAGGTAAGGAATAATTCATAAAAAGAATATTTTAATAATACTTAGATTTTTCTATATATTTTTCAATCAAGTTGATGACGTCGTCGTTGATACGAAATGATGGATCGTAATCAAGGAAAAAAGAGAAATTGCTCACGTTCTTTTTTAGCGCTTTTTCCAGCACTTTCAAAGCTTTTCTTTTTTCTCCGGCAATCAGCAGATAAGCTGCCTGACGATAGTGCAGTTCGTCATTATCCGGATGCAGCTCTATGGCTTTTTCTATAACCTTTCTGGCTTTTTGCATATAGCCGTTATCTATCAGCAGATCGCCATAGTCGAGCCATATATCGGGTTGACTGGCATCAATCTGGAGCGTTTTCTCATAAGAGTTTATGGCTTTCCTGATGTGCCCTGCCTGTCCCTGCACATAAGCCAGCATCGACCAGTAGTCGGAGTTGTAGGGCTCCATATCCACCGCTTTCCTGATGTATTTTGAGGCTGCCTCGGGGAGCTGAAGTTCGTTCTTGGCCAGGCCGATACCTACCCAGGCGTCGGTGTGGCGGGCGTCTATCTTCAGGCATTGCCGGTAATATTCTATGGCCTGTTCAAAAGCATTAAGACTGCTGTAATTCTCGCCGATGAGGTAATACGTGGAAGCATCATCGCTGTCAAATTTTAAAGAATCCTTATACGCATTAATAGAGGCATTATACTTTCCTGCCGCTCCCAGCGCATGGGCTTTGCTCAGAATTACCGAAAGGAAAGACTCATCAATAGCCAGGGCATATTCGTAGGCCTCTATCGCACTCTCATATTCTCCGGAGGCACTATAGAGCATACCCATATTATACCAGGCTTCCTTAGAGAAAGGAAATTCATTGATATAATCTTTAAAAAAGGCAATTCCTTTTTGGTTTTCCTGTGTGATTTCATAACAGAACGAGAGCTCATAGAGTAGTCCGTAATCTTCGGGGTCACTATCTAAGGCCATTTTCAGATATCCTATGGCTTTCTGATATTTACCCATATTTTCATATTCATAAGCGATGTTGGTATATACTTCAGCAGCATTCTCCTCATTCAGCGCTTTATGGTATTGTTCTATGGCCTTATTGAACTTGTTGAGCTGGCTGTAAAGCCCGCCTTTTATAAGAAATATATCAAAATTATACGGATCCACCTTCTCCAGCCTGTTCAGCAGATCGAGGGCCTTGTCGTTTTTGTCGACAGAGATAAAGTACTGCGCCTTTTTCAGTAAAAAACCTGTGTGGTTGGGATGTTGTTCCAACGCTTCCCTGATGGCTACTTCTGTAAGCTTCTTGTTCGAGCGGCTGATATAATAATCTATCAAGCTCTCAAAGTCCTCTACATCATAGAAATACGTATCGTTAGCCTGAACCATTTTTTCAAAACGGTGTCTCAGGGTATCGATATTATCGTAACCATCATAAGGATTCTGTTCTTCTCTCATTTTATTAACGCTTCTTGCTGCAAAAATAAGAAATAAATGGGAGTGCACCTTATCAATTATCCACTAACTAACATTAAAGGTTCATTCCTTGCGAGCTTTGTTATTTTAACCGGTTATCACTGCTCAGCAAAGACCCGAAGATATAGCTTTTTAGCTTGATTTTATGGCGGTAATAACTTATCTTTGTTTTGTAATGCAATGAATTAGAATAACTATTCAATAAAATTATAAAAAGCATATTATTAATACAAATACCGCAATACCGGTTAAGCTGAAATCAGTAGTTGTATAGTGTTTTTTCACAGGCAGAGACAAAATAATTACAAACAAAATAATAAAATCAAAATTATGAAAACAACTAAAAGACTTGCCGTTATTATGCTGACGTTTATGATACCATTGTATTCTTTGGGTCAGGCAATGACGGCGCAAAAGGTTATTGATAAGGTGAAAGATACTTATCAGCAGCAAATTGAAGGAATTGAGGATATCACGAAGATAACAAACAATGGCACCCATTATCAGAAATGGGAAAGAAAAGGCACTATCTATAAACTGCGCAATGAGCAGGATATTAATGGAACAAAACAGATTAGCATCTATGATGGCACTTATTACTGGACCAAAGAGCCTTATAGTGGTGAAGTAACAAAAACAAAACAAGACCTGAATCCGGTGGTATTCTATGAACATCTTGAGTCATGGGACTTCTCATATAGTGGTAAAGAGCAGCTATATGGAGTGACATGCCATGTTTTGGAAACAACCGGGATTGATTTAGATAAAATGATTAATCCCACCACCGGACAACCCATTATTGAGCCCGGCACGCCAGGTATGGAGAATGCAACAGCAGATGCCCGGATCTATGTGCATGCCGATGACTGGGTGATAAAACAGATGGATTTTGAGGTGCAAAATCTCAGGCTGCAGAACCGAGAGCGGACTGTCAGCAGTACAGTGAGATACGAAGATTACCGGAATGTGGAAGGCCTTCTTGTGGCATGGCGGACTACCACAGAAATGCAGGTATCCATGACAGACCAGGAGAGAGAGCAAATGAAAGAAGCCCGCAAATCTATGAAAGAGATGCAGCAGCACATGAAACCTCAAATGGAGAAGATGCAGCAAAGCTTGCAGTTCTTGTCCGGAGAAATGAATGAAGTGGAAAAAGTGCAGGAGGTGAAAATCAATACCGGCATTTCCGGGGAACTTTTTGATGGAACCAAATTATAGATAGCACGCTTTCAGCCTGCTTTTTGTGTTGTGATGTCTTTGAGGTGACCTGAAAAGAATGCATCAGGTTTATTGTGAGGTTTTTTTGTAATAATTCCTGAGGACACAGTGCTGCCAGCAATATCATGGAATGATCCCCGGTTGAACCCAAATTGAGCGATTCTCGCTCACGATAAAGAAATTGTAAGCATTTCACCTTCCCGCAATTCTGCGGGACAGGCTACCCATTCGGTGAAATACAACAATTTCTATATCGTCCGCCTGAGGCGGATAAGTAAAGCGCTTTTTCACTTTCCCGGAAAATAAGTCGGGACAGGCTGTTCAAACCGCTCAACTTAGGTTGAATTTGGGTTTTACTTTTTATGCCGCGACAGATAATAAATCAACAATCCGGCAGCCAGGGTGGTTAACCCGACTATGGAAGCAAGCGGTTTGGTAAAGAGCGTGTGGGCCACCATCCATCCCATAATCAGCAAAAATATTACCGGGGTGAGCGGATAGCCCCAGGTGCTGTAGCCGCTTGTGCGGCCATGCTTCATGCGCAGCACAAAAACGCCGGCAACGGTGAGGGCCGCAAACAGACTAAGGGTAAAGCCTACATAAACCAGAATAGTTTCGAAGGTGAAAGTAAGTATTAACACCATGGCAATGCCCATCTGCAAAAGAATAGCTACATAAGGGGCGCCGCCTTTCGATTTGCGCGATAGCTTTCTGAAGAGCGGGTAATCCTCACCCACTACTTGGTATACCCTTGGCCCGGCCATTACCATGGAGCTGAGGGTAGACATCAGCAGGATAGTAAGCAGCAGGGAAATTAAAACACCGCCCTGGCTGTCGAAGATAGCTTCAGCCACGTAATGCCCCACCTCTACTTTACCGGCTAATGCCTCCGGAGGCACCGCCGTCATATAGAAAAAATTCAGGGCCAGATAGAGCATAGTAACTACCAAAGTGCCTCCTATCAGTGCTGCCGGAAGGCTCCGTGAGGGGTTCTTAATCTCCCCGCCCAGATAGGCTGCCGCATTCCACCCTGAATAGGCATACATCACAAAGATGAGCCCTGTAGCAAATGCAGGGCTAAACAAACTGGTGGTACTGAAATCCGCAAGCGAGAGGGAGTGGCTGCTCTCCGGCGCCATGATAATGCCACCGGCGATCAGGGCTGTAAGAAGCACTACTTTCAGCAGGGTGATAATATTCTGCACCCGGCCACCCAGTTTTACATTCCAGAGGTGCAATAGCGAAAAGGACAAAACAGCGGCTAAAGCTACCGGTATAACAGGAATATTGGAGAAAACACTCCTGAGGTATTCTGAAAAAGCCACAGCAACAGCAGCCACCGGAGCGGCAAATCCTACTACCAGCGATACCCATGCCGCAACAAACCCCACTGCCGGGTGAAATAGCTGCGTCAGGTAATGATATTCCCCTCCGCTGCGGGGCATGCGCACGCCTAATTCAGCGTAAGTAAGAGCCCCGCAAAGGGCCACCAGACCACCAATCAGCCATGCAATTAATATTGTCACAGGATTAGGAATATCGGCTATCAGAAAGCCTGTTGTAGTGAAAATACCTGTGCCAATCATATTGGCGATGACCACAGAAAGGGCGGTGGTACTACCCAAAACACGTTTGCTATTATGGATGTTCTTTACAGGTTGTTGCTTCATTATCAAAAATTACTTGAAGAGCTATTTATCTTCTGGCTTCAGGGGCTTTTCAGGGTGTATCATCGGCACAAAGCGTACCCCTGTAATTGTTTTTTTGCTCACTTTTCCTGACCTGTTTTTACTCACCACCTTCAAAACCTGGTATTGATCGCCCACCGGTAGTACCATTTTACCCCCTGGCTTAAGCTGCTCCACCAGCGCTTGCGGTATCTTTTCGGGGGCAGCGGTAACGATAATCCGGTCAAAGGGTTTTTCCGCAGGCCATCCCTGGTAACCATCACCCCATTTCACATGCACATTGTCATAGCCCATATCATCTAAAAGCGCTTTTGCTGATTGCGCCAGCTCCTGCACAATCTCTATCGAGTACACTTCTCCTGCCAGCCGGGCCAGGATAGCCGCCTGGTAGCCCGAGCCGGTGCCTACCTCCAGCACATTATGTTGCTGGTCTACATCCAGCAGGTTGGTCATCAGTGCCACGATATAAGGTTGTGAGATAGTTTGATCATGGCCTATGGGTAATGGGCTGTCGCTGTAGGCTGACCCGCTGTATGGTTCCGGAACAAAACGGTGGCGCGGCGTATTCCTCATTACCTGCAACAACCGCTCATCTTCTATGCCGCGCTGCTTTATCTGCAATCGTACCATATTCCTTGCTTCTACTTTCCACCACTCGTTTTCCTGGAAAACGGAAGAAGCCGTTATTTTGGGCGCCGGGAAAGGTGATGACCCGAAGGGCGGCAGGGCAGTATCTGCGGTAACGAAGCCTGTGATGAGGAGTGTGGCAAAGAGTATTATCGGGAGGAGTAACCTGCCGGCTATCCATTGCTTAAAACAACTTTTTATGCGCGATGCAACAGTGGTAAAACGGATTTGTATCATACCACAAATATAATGAATAAGCACATGTTTGGCAAGAAAATAAGCTCAGGACAGGCTGTCACAGGGGCTGCATTCCGCATCCTGCAAAAAAGCCACTGAAAGAATAATTGCATCGAATGCACTGGATGCGTAGCCGTTTACGGGATATACCGATTACTCTTTGAATTGCGCCTGTAGTTCCCCAAGGCCTGTGCGAGGCGGCGTTTCTCTACTAAAGGCACTTCAAATATGTATCGGTATTAACCATTGCAAAAATCAATACCGAAAGCTTTCGGTATACTTTAAACGCCATTTGATTTGCAATTGGTATAATTTCAATGTTTCGCTGAAGCTCACTTTGAAATATAATTGGTATAAGTCGGTTAGCGCTAACAAAGCAATACAGCTTTGTTGCAAAAAATAATCTGCGCGTAAGTCCTACCTGAAATGACTATAATAGAAATCGTCGAAAATACGCTTCTCGAGTTCTTCTGCTGCTGCCTTATATGCCTCGGTACCGGCCCGTTCATAATCCAAATGTATTCCTTTGATATCGCTTAGCGAAGTGCTGAAAATGACTTCTCCTGTTTGGTTATGCACCTTTATTTCGCTATCGAGCCAGGCTACATAGCGGTTCTTTAGCATGGAGCCCTGGCGGGTTGCGGCTTCGATCTTTACGATGAAATCTGCTTCAGAAGGCTTTTGTGTAGTGGAGAAATTGCGGGAATGCAGCTTTTCAGAGAACGCCTTTTGCAGGATGATCTTCTCTTTTGTAAGATTCTGCTCCTGCGATTGAATATAAAAGACAGGAGTAGCAATATGTATCTCCAAAGATGCCGAAGGGGAGGACATTTTCCTGACAATCTGCCGCACCAGCAAATCGCTTACCTTTCTGTTCAAAATGGCTTCTAAATCGGTAGTCACATAAAAAGTGCCTTTGCGGGATTGCGTAATAACTTTATCAATTGAAAAAGCCACCAGCCCCTGATCATCTGATTGGTCATGGCTTTTAATAAGTGTTTGCGCCGAAAAAGCAGCTTTTACCGGAAGCCCTTCTAAAGGCATTCCGTCGTTGTGTTCAACATGAAACGTCAGTTGTTCCTGATGAATGCTTTGGCCCCTTACCGTGTGGATATTATCAGATGCGGCAACTATTCTGATGTTGTTTAAGGTGTTTTGCAGCTCGGTTACGATATAATTTCCCAGGTCAACGGTTGCTCCGTCAAATTCAGTCTCCAGGGCTTCATGCATATGGGGCCGGATCACTTCAAGGCTTTTCAGGGCAGCGCTGATGGCTTCCATTGGGCGGTTTTTGCGCTTTTGCTGCCGGTAGCTTTCCATATAGTTGGTTGCCCTGTTGATGGCTAAATCGATACGCTCTTGCTTGATGCGCTCGAACTTCGCTTTAGAGAGTTTGTAAAAAACAAAGTAGTACTGGCTGTCCTCGTAGGTTTCCACCAGTTCGTATCCCTCTAAATTGTGGTTGCTTTGGGTGGCGATATCCGAAGAGTATTCTTGCGCATAGGTGTCTTCTATTTCCAGGCTGCGCAGTACCGAACGGCTTGAGATGTTTACGGAAATCTCTTCCGCAATGTCTTTCAGGGCGTTGCTGCGGGCTGCTACCTGGTACTGTTGCGTATTCAACGTTTTGGGTGCCGCACCTGTACCGGTGTAGTATCCGGCAATTACAGGTTTGGATTTAGCCCACTGTGGGCGTTTGGCTTCCATTTCGGCCAGGTCGCGCTGCGAGCCGCAACCGGCAATTGTCAACAAAAAAATTAAACGGATCAGCTGTTTCATTATTCAGGATTATAAGCATTTATTTTTCTTGCAGCATCCAGCGCTACGCGTTCTACGGCTTCTTCGGAAAGGACATCAGGAGACTTTAAGCTTCTTTTCCCTTCTGCCAGTCGCTGCAGCTTACGCACATCGCTGTAGTTATCTTTGATGACATCGCTGCGTGTATCACGGCGTTTGTATTTCCAGTAGCCAGGCACCAGGTTCTTTGTGTCTCCTTCAAAGTCCACATAGTGCATCTCATCTTCAAGGGAAGCACGCAAAACATCAGAGGCGAGTATTTGTCCGTTTTCGGCAGAAACCAGCTTAAAGCTGAACTGGCATGAGGCGCTGCTCTTCTTGCTGTACTCCTCGTAAGTTACTTTATCGTAAGTGACGCGTGTTTTTGTTTTACCGGTTTCTTTATCTCTGAATTTGCTCTCCTTTTTGAGGTAGCCACGCTTTTGCTCATGCGATAATGGGGTTTCATAGGCATCGTGCTGCAATACCGTACTCTGCAAAAAGGCTTTAATACCATCGAGCTGTTCAGCATCAAAACTCCCGCTATTGCGGGCGATGCCGGCCATGTTAATCTCCTGCTCATCCATGATTTCTTCGGTCAGCGACCGGTCAACGATACGCAGGAAAGGGTTGGTCATGCGGTTGAGTTTGCTCTCGAGTTTCGACCGTACTATGGTAGCGGCACGTGGGTTGCCGCTACTATTCTCAAAGGCCAGCAGGGCGATGGTGACCTGTCCCTTTTCGAGGCACTGCTCTTTGAGGGATTCCGCATTTTTATAGGCGACATCTATGAGGATTTCTTCGAGCAAATCGTAAGCTTTGCGATATTTCCCATCATTCATGGCGGACTGGGCGTTGCGGTATAACGTTTCATAGCGGGCCTCCCTCAATAACTGCTGCACATTTTTATAGTCTTTGTCAATGTCATAAATTTCATTGAAGATTTCCTCAGCTTCAGTAAACCTCTCTTCCATCAAAAGTTTATATCCTTTTTGATAGCTGCTTTGGAGATGGTCGTGTTTAACCTCTTCGAAGTATGCCACATACTTCTCCGGGAAATCCAGCTTTACACCTACTTGTTCCACTTTATTAAAATAGTTGCGGGCCTTCATATAGTTGTAGACGGCAATATCGCTCTCCTGGTTGCGAAAAGCTTTATCGAAAGCAACCAGGTGGTCGTTAAGCACCTGCTGGCCGGTGTTTTTCAACCCTATTTTTGCATCCAGGTTGTCGTCATTTTTTAGCAGCGCCTGGTAGAAGTATCCAGCAGCATCGCTGTAAAAGCCCGCCTTTTGATGTTCCAGGCCTTTTTTGGCAAGACGCTTTGAAGCGCAGCCCGAGAAAAGCATTAATAGTATAAGTAGTAGTGGTAAAGTGCGGTACATTATTCAGGTTTTTTGTTATCAGATTGTTGCTTTTTGAGTCTCTCTTTGGTGCTTTTTTTCATGACCGTGTAGCCAAATCCCCCGATGCGCTTGCCTACGTTATAGTAGTGGCCGTGCATATAGGTAATGGGGTCGGAATTTTCTATATGAAATTTCCCCGTTTCGCTGTTGATATAAGCTTTAGATGCGTTGACGCTGACAATTTCAGCTAAAAACATATCGTGCGATCCCAGCTTTTTTATCTCTGTAACTTTGCATTCCAGATTTAGTGGCGACTCGGTGATCAGTGGTGCGGAGACGTGCCGGGCAGGGGCGGGGGTGAGGTCCATTTCCCTGAATTTGTCAAAGTGCTCCCCCGATTTTATTCCACACCAGTCGGTAGCGCGGGCCAGGTGGCGTGTGGTGATATTGATAACGAACTCCCCGCTCTCCTTTATCAGGTTATAAGAGTAGCGCTCAGGCCGCACGGAGATATATGTCATCGGCGGTTTAGAGTTGATGATACCCGTCCAGGCAATGGTAATGATGTTATAACCCGTTGTTTCGTTGCCGCACGATACCATTACGGCGGGGACAGGTGTTAGCAGGGTTCCTGGCTTCCAGGATACTTTTTCTGAGTTGTCGGTCATAAATACTCCTGTTTATTTGCAGTGTATGAGCAAAAATACAAGAAATGCACACTCTATACAGTTGCGCCGGTTTTTAATTTTTGAAACAAAAAGTATTTCGGACTTTTTAGCTCAGCGTTTTAAGTACCCATCAGCTTTATGGATCTTATCATCCGCGCGGCAGCTCTTTCCAGCAGCTCCGGGGCTTCTTCCAGTGCTTGTTCGAGGCTCATCGGGCGATCGGCGATAGGGTAGAAGTTGTCGAAAGGGTTGTCCAGCATTTTCAGGTACCCGTTGGCCAGGGCTCCCGCAAAGGCCACCACGGGTTTGTGATGTTTTTTGGCCAATTGCGCCACGCCGTAGGGTGTTTTCCCATAAGGAGTCTGGTCATCCAGTTTACCTTCGCCGGTAATTACCAGGTCTGCCTCGCGGATATACTCCTCCAGTTGGGTAAGCTCACTGATGAGAGAGAAGCCGCTACGTGTCTGTGCCTCCAAAAAGCAGATAAGTCCGGCGGCCATCCCTCCTGCCGCTCCTGCGCCAGCAATATTCCGGAACGATTTACCGGTTACTTCCTCCATCACATCAGCAAAATGGGTGAGGTTATGCTCCAGCGTTTTCTTCATACCAGCGTCAGCTCCTTTCTGGCCGGAATAAACATATGTGGCTCCGTTTTTTCCCAGTAGCGGGTTGGCGACATCCACGGCAGTGATAAATTCCACACCCCGGGTCTGTTTTTTCAGTGCACTTAGATCAACATGATGCAGCTTATGCAGGCTTCCGCCATTTCCTTCCACCTCATTACCCTCAGCATCCTTAAAGATAGCGCCCAGGGCCTGCGCCATCCCTGTGCCACCATCGTTGGTGGCACTACCTCCCAGGCCTGCTATTATTTTGGTGGCTCCTTTGCTGATAGCATCGCGGATAAGAACTCCTGTGCCGTAGGAACTTGTTTTCAGGGGGTTAAGCTCTTCTCTCCGGAGGCGTTCCAACCCGGAGGCTGCCGCCATCTCCACCACCGCGGTGTATTCATCCACAAAGCCGTAACTTGCCTCTATGGCCCTCATAAGGGGGTCTTTGGTGGTTATGGTCACTTTCGTGCCACCGGTGGCTGTAACCAATGCATCAACGGTGCCTTCCCCTCCATCGGCCATAGGAAGGCGCACAATTTCCGCCCCCGGCATAGCAGAAAATATGCCGCGTGCCAATGCATCAGCGACACCTACTGCCGAAAGGCTGCTTTTAAAAGAGTCGGGAGCTATTATTATTTTCATATTCCGCAAATATTTGAAATCAACTCAACTTTAATGCCTGACCTCATACCACTTAAAAAGTTAATGATAAAACTGCAGTTTTCTTCCCTCTTAGCCCTAATCGCGGCTGACCCATATCATGCCGGGTGCACCGGACAGCCAAAGCGTTTGAAAAGGTTCTGCAACCAGTTCGGCGTAACCTACCGATAAGCGTTTGTTTTGCAACAGCTCCCTGACAGGCATTTGCGACTCTATGGATATGCCCTGGTTTCGTGAAGTGACATTTGTTATGCAAATAATCTCCTGTTTCTCGCTTATCCTGCTAAAGGCGATAAATTCATCACTTAAGTGGATCCACTTTTGGGCAGCGTCCGGATGAAAAGCCTGCTGCTGTTTTCTAACCGAAATCATCTTTTTGAGCTTTTGCAGAATCTCCTTATGTGTGGTGTCCGAATCCAGTTTTTTGTCTATCTCTTCTTCATCCCATTGCTTGCGGTTCAGGGTGCGTGCACGCCCTGTTTTTTCATACCCTTCATAGTCGTTGGTTGTTCCCAGCAGGCTGTGAATGTAAAAAGCAGGCACCCCTTTAAAAGCGGTCATCACTGCCTGGGAGCTGATAAAACGGTCTATATGGTTATCACTGCCGGCGTATTTTGTTTCGCGCAAAGCGTCCAGGTAGGTGATATTCATTTCGTAAGGACTGGTGGTTCCGTCGGCGTTGTTTTTAACGCTTATCACTCCTCCCTGTCTGCGGATATTCTCAAAGAGCTGTTGCTTATTTTTTTCCGGAACAATGCCTTCCAGCGGGCGCACCCCGATGCCGTCGTGGCTGGCGGTAAAGTTAAAGTAGGTGGCGCCGGCCGGCGGATCCGGGAGGCTGCCACCCCATTTATCGATAAAGTGAGCGCTTTCTGTATAAAAGGCAAACAGCAGCAATGGCGGCAGGCTGAACTGATAGACCATGTGAGCTTCGTCGCCATTACCGAAATAGCTGAGATTTTCCTCGTTAGGGACATTGGTCTCCGTAAGCAGTACCAAGTGGGGCCCCAGATACTCAAAAACATCACGATACAGTTTAACAATTTCGTGGGTTTGTGGCAGGTGCAGGCAGGATGTTCCCGGCTCTTTCCATAAAAAGGCGATGGCATCCATCCGAATGATGCGGATTCCCTGAGAAAGGTAAAAGAGCAGGGCTTCAAGCATTTTCAGGAAAACCTCCGGGTTTTTGAAGTTCAGGTCCACCTGGTCTTCACTAAAGGTAGTCCAGACATACCTGGTGCCTTCGCTGGTTTTGTAAGGTGTCAGCAGCGGAGTGTTTCTGGGCCTTGTTACCCTCCTTAGGTCTTTATCAGGGTTTTCGGTAATGAAATAGTCTTTACCAGGATGCTGGTTTTTTAAAAAATTCTGAAACCAGTGAGAGCGACTGCTGATATGGTTGATAACCAAGTCGGCTGCCAGCCCGAAATCCTGCTGTAAATCCCTGATATCCTTCCAGCTGCCTAAATCCTCGCGTACTTCGAAATAGTCAATCACCGAAAAGCCGTCGTCGGAACTATATGGAAAGAAAGGAAGTATGTGGAGTATGCTTATGGCATCGTTCCAGTGCTTGTTGCTGAAGCGCTGTAAGGTTTTCAGCGCAGGTTCCGTGGCATTAAGAATGCTGTCACCATAAGTGATTAGCACAACATCTTGCTCATTCCACTTACCGGGATCCTGCGGTATTTTATCCTGGTAATTCAGGACTAACTGCAGCGCCTGTTCCGTGAGCGTTTCTATGTCGTTATGGATCCCTTTATAGATAAATGCGAGCCGCTTTTTGAGGGCGTGCTTCAATACATCTGTTTCGCGTTTCTTCATGTTTATGCATTATCTTTTTCCACTGCTTCAAAGTACTCTTCCATATATCCCGGCAAGGCTGATTTTATACGTTTCCAGCTGGGGATAAAAGCGCCGTGGTCTGGTTGTTCCAGCACCTCTATTCCCGCCGTATATACGTTGTTGGCAAAGAGGTCTACCGTCATCTCTTCTTTGTGGCGATTATAGCGCAATCCGTTGAGCACCGCATCATTATCGTAGCGCTCTACAAATTCCAGGGCGATGCGGTAATAGGTTGACTTGATAGATCGAAACATCGACCGGGTGAAGACGATGCCATTTTGCGAGAGTTTAAGATAGATGGCACGGGTGATGTCCATGCTCATTCTGGAGAGTCCTTTTGAGGCATCGTCGGGGGAGAGGGGCTGGTGTTTGTGGTCATACCTGTCGGCAACCTCTACCTGGCAGATGCGGTTAGTAGAGTTGAGACGCTCCACCTCTGAGAGGATGCCCACCTCCAGACCCCAGTCGCTGGGGATGCGGATGGTTTTTACAACATCAGTACGCATAGAAAACTCCCCTGCCAGGGGATACCTGAAACTGTCGAGATACTCCAGGAAGGTGAGTGGGCCGAAGATCTTTTTCAGGGCACGCAGCAGCGGCGTGACTAACAGGCGGGCTACGCGCCCGTTAAGCTTTTCCTGGTCGGAGCGGAAGTAAAACCCTTTGCAAAAGCGGTAGTTAAACGTAGGATCCACCACGGGATAGAACAGTCGCGCAAGCATATTCTTGTCGTAAGTGAGGATATCGGCATCGTGCAGCGCTATGGCCTCCGAGCGCTCCGCAGCAATAAGGTAGCCAAAGCAATACCAGGCATTACGTCCTTTGCCCATCTGGCTGGGAGCGATTTGGTGATCTTTCAGCTGCTGATCCATTTTGCGCAGCCGCGGTCCGTCATGCCATAAGATGCGGTGGTTTTGTGGCAGTTTGTCGAAATACCTTCGTGCATCTTCAAACTGCTCCTTATTGGCGCGGTCGAGACCGATAATAACTTCATTGAGGTAAGGGATCTCTTTGATTTCGTCTACGATATTTGGCAGCGCTTTACCGTGAAGCTCGGAATAAAGGCTTGGGATGACCAACGCCATAGGCCTTTTTTTGGAAAATCTGACCAGCCGCTCCTCTATGTCATCATAATTTACATTCCGTAAGTTGTGTAACGTAGTGATAAGGCCATTTTGATAAAAGTCACCCATAGTTATATATATTTAGTTGACGATCTGTGTAAACATTTTAGTTATCAAAGGTCGTAATTTTTCTGCAATAATACGATGTTCCAAACTACGATAGAGTACCTCCAGGTTGTGTTTAACAATCCGGTTTCTGTATACCGGATCGGCAAGTATCTTATAAGCCTCTTCGATCAATTCATCTGTAAGCACATTATTGTCTACAGCGGGCAGATGAAAGCCGTATTGTTCTATATCTGTTTTAAACACGTCATATCTGTTGATAACTGCCGGCAGGCTGCTGGCGATTACCTCCAGCAAGTTGTTTCCAAAACCCTCCACTTCGCTGAAATAGGTGGCCAAACCGTTATGGGCGGCAATAACCTCTGGTATTTCAGAAAACTTATAATATTTCCGGTCTACGATAATATCACGGTGTGAGAGGATATGCCCCTCCCCGAAAATAAGCACCACATTGGCATCCGGATTTTTAACCTTTTTTTTGTGATAATATTCCCAAAGAAACTTTTTATAGGCTACCTGCTCGTCGCCTGAGTGGCCGCTGATAACCAGTGCAATACATTTGCTCTGGTTGACTTGCTTAAAGCGGTTCTCCAGCATGTAGGCAAAGTCAAGGGCCACCTCTATCTTTTTCCGGGGCACCACGCGTGTATGCTGCAGTAGCAGGACGGTGTCTTCCATTACAAAACCTTCTTTTTTTATGGCGTCACAAACACCGATATCCTCTAAGAAGGTGTCGTTGTAGTTGTTCTGTGGCGGATACACCAGTTGGTTCTGTGTCCAGTCCATCTCCTGCCAGGGCCAGTCAATGCTGTTGGTGTTGGGTATGGTGATTACACGGTCTTTAAAAAAGAGATCCTGCCTGCGGTTGTTATAAGTACTGAACACTTTGCGGGCTTTATTTACCTGCTCTTTGTTGATGCATACAATTCCATCCACGTAAGTGCCCGGAATGTATTTGAGGTATTTTTTTATAACCTCGTTGGGGCTTTTAAACAACTCCCGTTCCATGTAGGAATCGTGCCACCATACCAACTGTTTGGGCCATATATAGTTATTGGCCTTCAGCTCTTCAAAATAAATACCCAGCCCTACAGCCGTGATAAAATTGTAAGGATGTGATGTGTTGTGAGCGATAATAAGGTCTATCTCATTCTCTTCCACCCATTTTTTTATTACCTCTTTAGCATAGGTGGCATTGTCGTATATCATATCCTCCAGGTCATCAGGAGGGTTTTCGTTAAAACATTTTATGATAGTTTTATGCGCCTCATTTTTATGCCAGAACACGTCATCGGTGAGGGCATTGAATCGCGGCGAGGTGTGTGCTGCCAAAAAAAAGATATTCCCCAGCTCCACATCAAGAAAATCGACCATAGCATTTACGGTCTGATCGATAACAATGGAGACGCCGTCATTTTTTCCTACCAGCGAATGGATGATTCCAATATTAAGATGATGAATATTCATAATGTAATTATTCGCTTAAGTTGTTGTAATTCTGTGATAACATAATCGGGCTTCAGGGAACCTATCCTGTCTTTCCTCCACCTTAGCGAACGTTTGTCGCCGGCAAATAGTGCGGTTTTAAACCCTACCTTGTTAGCCGCATAAACATCATTGAGCATGTCGTTACCGATAAAAAGAGCTTCTTGCGGTTCCAGCCTGTATTTGTTTTTGAGGTTGGGAATAATACTTTTGTACAGATAACTGTCGGGTTTACCTTTCCCTACTTTGAAAGAGAACACCGTCAAATCCGGATCAAAGGGAGGGATAGCCTCTTCGCTGGGCTCGTTTTTCAGGTAATGGTTCATAATTAATGGCGTATAAAACTGTGCATTAGAAACAATCCCCAGCGGGATATTGTGTTTTTGGAAGGTGGCGATAATATCCGCCATCCCCGGCATGGGGTAAACCTGATTACTGAGCAACTCAAAGGTAAGCACAAACTGGTTGCGGCAGGCTGCTTTTCCTTCTGCCAGCCATTTTTTCTTAATAGCACGATCTAATACATCACCCCATACTTCTTTGATATTGATTTCCGGATAAGGTACTCCTTCCGATTTTTTTACTTTATGATGTTCCAGTATAGTGAACCGAAAATCAGCCAACATAAAGTCAAAAGCCCCCGAAGGGATGTCATCAAAAATGATATAGCCGGCATCGATCAGGGTCTGCTGCAGGTTTTTCACGTTGTGGTCCCACTCACCTACATCGCCTGAAGCGGACATCAGCAGGGTGCCGTAGATATCAAAAATAGCCGCTTTGATACCCGTTTTGGTTTCTATTTGCTCTTTGACGTTTGTTTCCAGAGGCTTGAGCGGCTTCTGGTTATCCAGCAAATGAGCTATATAGTTTCCGTAGTCTTTCTGCATAAGATTTTATAGAAAATTTTTCCTTAATTATTGCTTGATTATTACTCATGATATTCTGCCTTACCGGCTGGAACATCCTTTTTAAGTGTGAATTGCTGACAAAAATAATATTCGCCATCATTTTATCTTCAATAATCTTAGAAATAATTTGTTTTTGCTGGTCGAAATGGATTTCGGCAAAATCTTTCAGATCGCCTTTGTAAGGCACACGTATGAAATTATATAATCCCGGAAACTCAATCCCTTCCTTAATAAGGTCTTTGGTGATATTCTTTAGGTTGCGCCCTATGACCGGTGTTGACATCATCCATGGCTCAAGAAATACCATTCCAAAACCTTCCCTTACACTGGTGGTGATGCAAAAATCAGAAGAGGTAATAAGGTTGACAAAATCGGTCTTTTGTCCTGCCTCAAAAGTTACCGGAATCTGTTTTTCCTCGCAAAACGCTTTCCACTTGTCATAACTCTTTTTCTCTACCGGGTTTTGCGGGGGCAGGGTCATCACAAAATTAGCCAGGTCGGCGAAAAGATGCGCCAGGAGAATAAATTCCCCGATATTCTTTCTGCGTATACCGCGCACGGGGTAGGTTACCAGGCTTTTTTTGGCATCCAGTCCAAGGTCGTGATATACGGCATCGCGGGTGTCTTCGCCGGCAGCTTCAATCACTTCATCCATATCAACAGGGTTGGGCAGGTAATGGATCTGTTTTTCTGAGAAGTGGTGCTGTTTGATGCGCTCATAGTCGTGACGGCTCAGGGCAGCGATATGGTAATTGGAAAAATCAGGATACATCACCGTTTTTAGGTTTTTTTCAAAATGATCCTGGATGATGCGTTGCAAAAAAGTCTGATTATCTTTACGGTCTTCGGCAAAGTCGTGTACGTGGTTGACAACATTTATGCCCTTTTCTGCCAGCTCAAAAACAGCCAGAGTCCAGTAGGGGTTTTTTCCAAGGTTCAGGTTATGAAAATGGATAATGCGGTCGGCAGAGAAATATTTTTCTGCGACGTTCCGTGTTTTTTCCATCTTCTGCTCAATCGTTGCTTTATCATTTTCATTAAAATCGGCATAATCAAAAGCCTCATCGCATACCAGCTCAACACCTTTGCTGGCATACTCCTCCTGGTCAGGGCATTCTGCACAAAACAGCCTGATATCATAATCGCCGGTTCGGTGAAGGCTTTCTATCTGCGACTGGATAATTTTTGTGACCCCTCCGGGTTTCAGATGGTAGTGTACAATGTCTATTTTTTTCATATTCGTAAAGATGAGGAAAATAGTTGAGATGGACAACAATTTAGCGCTGACAATTTAGCGGCTCTTTTTTTTCTATTGATAAAGATACAGATAGGAAAGAAATTCAGCAAAAATAGAAGTATTCTAAATAGATGCCGCAGCAAACAATATGACGAATAAAACGTTATTTTTGCGATTTTAATAGATGAATGTTTCTTCAGGGCAGGGTGCAATTCCCGATCGGCGGTAAGAGTCCGCTACTCCCGGTTTTCCGGGACTGAAACGGTGCAACTCCGTTACCGACAGTATAGTCTGGATGGAAGAAGAAGCAATAGATTGACATAGATGGGGATTTTTGAACCCCTGCCATGATATTGCATATGTACCATGCCCTGTAGAGCTTTAAATCAGTTTTACAGGGTTTTTTTTATGACAACGCTTGACGAAAAATACATGCAACGAACTTTTCTGCTGGCCCGCAAAGGGGTTGGCAGGGTGAACCCCAACCCGCTGGTGGGTGCTGTAATTGTAAAAAATGATACCGTTATCGGCGAGGGTTACCATCGCTACTTCGGCGGCCCCCATGCGGAGATTGAAGCGTTGGAAGCTGCCGCGGAGCCTGTGGAGGGGGCTACCGTTTATGTTAATCTGGAACCGTGCGCTCATCATGGCAAAACACCGCCTTGTGCTGAAAGGATCATCCGCGAAAAAGTGGCCCGGGTAGTGGTGGCCATGCGCGATCCCAACCCTGAGGTGTCGGGACGCGGCATCCGGATGTTGCGTGAGGCTGGCATTGAAGTGGCGGAAGGTGTTTTAGAAGAGGATGCCAGCGATCTGAACAGGGTTTTTGTGAAATATATCACTACAGGATTACCTTATGTGGTGCTTAAGGGTGCGATGACACTCGACGGCAAAATAGCCTCAAGGGTAGGCGACAGCCGCTGGGTATCCGGCGAGAAAGCAAGGAGCGTGGTGCATGAATTGCGCAATGAATACCGCGCTATTATGGTGGGTGTGAATACTATTATTGCCGATGATCCTTCCCTGACTGCGCGCCGAAGTCATTCAGAAGGCAGAAACCCGGTACGGATCATTACCGATTCAGGAGCCCGCATTCCAATGGATGCACACGTAGTTAATGAGGTGGAAGAAGCCGCCACGATTGTGGCGCACACAGCAAAAGCATCGGAAGAAAAACTGAAGGTCCTCCGCGAGGGAGGTGTAAAAACCATTGAGTCTTCAGGAAAAACAGGACAGGTTTCGCTGAAAAAGCTTATGAAAATTTTGGGAGAGCAAGGCATAGATGGCGTTTTACTGGAGGGTGGGGGAATACTGAATTTTTCCGCCCTGGAAGAAGAGATTGTGGATGAGGTTTTTATGTTTATTGCTCCAAAGCTGGTAGGGGGTGAACATGCTAAAACACCTGTGGAAGGAAAAGGTGTGGATTTGATGAGCGATGCGTTTAAGGTTGAACAACTAAAGTCTATGATGATAGGTGAGGATATTATGATACGAGGAAAAATAAGCTACTGATGTTTACAGGATTAATTGAAGAAAAGGGCAAGGTGCAAGCCATTAGGAAAGGGATTGCATCGGCAACGCTTACTATCAGTTCGTCGGTGGTTACCGGGGATTTGAAGGTGGGCGACAGTGTTTCTGTTAATGGTGTTTGCCTTACGGCGACACTTGTTGATAAACACACCTTTAGTGTGGATGCGGTGCCGGAGACCATGTTGCGTTCTAACCTTGGCAGCCTTCATGCCGGCAGCGTGGTGAACCTGGAGCGGGCCCTGAAAGTGGGCGACAGGCTTGGCGGACATATGGTAAGCGGGCATGTAGATGCGTTAGGACAGATAAAGCTGATTGAAGGGGACGAAAACGCCGTTTGGTTTACCGTTACCATGGATCCACATCAGCTGAAATACCTTGTGCCTAAAGGTTCGGTAGCTATTGATGGTATTTCACTTACAGTGGTGGAGGTGACAGCCGATGCTTTTACCGTTTCGGTAATCCCTCATTCGCTGAAAGAGACAACCCTTGCCGACAAAGTGAAAGAGGATAAGGTGAACATAGAGTGTGATATGACAGCAAAATATATTGAAAAGTTCCTGGGATGGAAAGAGAAGTCCGGGCAGGAAAGCCCTGTTTCGATGGATTATCTGAAAAAACATGGATTTGCGTAAAACAACAGAATTTGGGAGGTGAAAAAGTACGGGATGAAAAGATTTGATACGATAAAAGAAGCCGTAGAGGACATACGACAGGGGAAGATGGTTATTGTGGTGGATGATGAAGACCGGGAAAATGAGGGTGATATTATTATGGCGGCAGAGAAAGTAACGCCTGCGGCGATAACCTTTATGGCGCGGCAGGCGGGAGGACTGATATGTATGCCTGTCGACAGGCAAAGGCTCGAAGCGCTCAGCATAGAGATGATGGTGCGCAACAGCACCGATAAGAAAGAAACTGCCTTTACTGTGTCAGTGGATGCTGCCGATACCACCACGGGAATATCTGCCCATGAGCGGGCCCATACTATCTTAAAGATGATGGACCCTAACGCCACTGCCGGTGATTTTACCCGTCCGGGACATATTTTTCCGCTGGCAGCCAAGCCCTTCGGGGTGCTGGAGCGCGCCGGCCATACCGAAGCGGCGGTAGATTTGGCGCAGCTTGCGGGCTTCAGGAAAGCAGGGGTGATCTGTGAAGTGATGAATGATGACGGCACCATGGCCAGGGTGCCGGATTTGTTTGTGTTTGCTGAAAAGCATGGCCTGAAAATTATCACCATAGAAGACCTGATACGTTATCGCAGAAAAGATGAGACCATTGTAAACAATGTAATAGAGACACAAATGCCTTCAAAATACGGGAACTTTACGGCGGTGGGCTTCGAGAGCAAGATAAGCGGAGAGCATCACCTGGCGCTGGTAAAAGGACAGATAAAGGCAAACGATGAGGTGCTGGTACGTGTGCACTCGGAGTGCCTCACAGGCGATGCGCTGGGATCGCTGCGGTGCGACTGCGGCGATCAGCTTCACGAAGCTATGCAACGCATAGAAAAAGAGGGCAAAGGAGTGATAGTATACCTGCGGCAAGAAGGCAGGGGGATAGGCCTCATCAACAAGCTTAAAGCTTACGACCTGCAGGACCAGGGTTTTGATACGGTGGAAGCCAACCATATGCTCGGATTTAAGTCCGACCTGCGCGATTATGGCGTGGGAGCGGAAATACTGGCAAGCCTGGGGGTAAAGAAAATGAGGCTCCTTACCAATAACCCTTTAAAGATAAAAGGGCTGAAAGGTTTTGGGTTGCAGATCACCGAACGTATTCCCATTGAGATGACCTGTACTAAAAGTAATGAAGTGTATCTGGCTACCAAAATGGATAAAATGGGCCACATGCTTCACATAAAAAATTTAAATCCTACACAAATAAAATAAATAGCATGAAAACAATAGAAGGAAAACTTACCGGTAAAGGTTTAAAGGTGGGAATTGTGGTGAGCCGTTTTAATGAGTTTATCAGCGGAAAGCTGCTCGATGGCGCCCTCGACGGCCTCCGCCGTCATGAAACAGCAGAAGAAGATGTGGAAGTGGCTTGGGTGCCCGGCTCTTACGAGATTCCATTGATAGCAAAAAAGATGACCACTTCCGGCAGGTATGATGCCGTTATATGTCTGGGAGCCGTCATACGTGGTTCTACGCCACATTTTGATTATGTAGCCAGCGAGGTGGCCAAAGGAGTGGCCCAGGTGGGCCTGGAAACCGGTAATCCTGTAATTTTTGGCGTACTTACCACCGATACGATAGAGCAAGCTATCGAGCGTGCCGGCACTAAATCCGGCAACAAAGGTTTTGATGCGGCTATGTCGGCCATCGAAATGGCCGATTTAATGCGACAGATATCATAGCAGGATTGGTTATTCCATTGAAGTCTGCAACAGGGAAATCTTATTCGCCGGCCTCTTTCACCTTAGCAGGAAGGCTGTGCAAAGATATCTCGTTCTTGTTACCTTATTCCATGGGATATGTAATCGGTCATGACGGTTTTCGGGGTAGGCTTCATAGCTTAAATCCTGCGGAATTGTATATGTCCGCATTCATGCGACTCCTGTCGGAGTCGTGAGCGTCGCTATACCGATGGTTTATCTATAAACATGTGATGCCGCTGGCATCAATTTCCTGAAACCACGCTTTGTGTTATTATTCTTAAATCCCCTGGGATTTATATGTTTAGTGTGCCAGGCACGTAGTAAAGCTAACGGGTGCGTGAAGCGGATTCACAAGTCCCCAGGGAGCCCTGATGACGGGAATCCCATAGCTGAAGGCAAGGGTGTCCTGAGCGATCAGGAATCTGAAGG
>Ga0307952_1000172_pt1 | contig 41388 bp, 27 predicted proteins | sample OrgLakmetagen376_FD_201821 | JGI IMG/M metagenome (GOLD analysis project Ga0307952, IMG submission 201821) | Saline water microbial communities from Organic Lake, Antarctica - #376 | ecosystem: Environmental > Aquatic > Non-marine Saline and Alkaline > Saline | place: Antarctica: Organic Lake...
TTATATTGTCAAGATATTTTACTTTTTATGAATAGCGGAATTTTAAGAAATGAAAAAACTATAATGAATCAAGTGAATCTTACTAATCTAATAGATGTGATTCATGGATTCAGTCAGGATATTATTTCTGCTAAAACTGAAGATGAAATTTTTCGAGTTTTGGTATCCGGGGTGTCACAAGAAATGAATTTTTTAGATTGTGTCGTCTACAAAGTTGATAATCAAAATAAAATATTGTCGCAAGTCGCTGCATTCGGCCCTTCAAAGGTCTCGAAATCTGAGATTAGAAATCCCTTACAACTTGATTTCGGTCAAGGTCATGCTGGAAAAGTTGCAGAATCAGGGAATTCACTCAAGGTAGATGACGTTTCAGAGAGTGAAGATTATATTTTCGATGTTGTACAAGCAGGATCTGAATTAATTGTGCCAGTAAAGATCGACAACGTTGTGTATGCCGTTATTACTAGCGAACATCCTGAAAAATATTTCTACACAGAGCGTCATAAAAAGTTGATGGAGGTAGTGACCTCAATTGCAGTTGGCGCTTTAGTTAAAATACATGAAGCAGAAGAACTAGAAATAGTCAAAGAAAAGCTGGAAGTTGTTTTAGAGAAAAAAAGCGCTGATTTAGACATGGCTATTGAAACACTGTCAACTCAATATTCAACCCTCAAATATCAGCACCAAAAGCAACAAACTTTAATCCAAGAAGTCCATCACAGAGTAACGAATAATCTTCAAATTATCTCTAGTATTTTGCGCTTATACATTAATCAAGATAAGCCAAATTCTATGACCTCACTGCAAGAAGTGCACAATCGAGTTCAAGCAATGGCGCTCATTCATCAAAATATTTATAAGTCCATGGAGGTGAGCTTGGTGAATATCAATTCTTATCTATTTGATTTGATAAGTTACCTTAAAAGCACTTCAAATGGGAAAAAAGTAGTGGTAGATGTAAATGTTAAATTTGACCATTTTGGTATAGATATACTGGTTCCACTCGGATTATATATTACAGAAATCTTTTATTATTGGCTAAAGCAACTAGAGGAAGCAGATGAAGTTAAATTAGAACTGAGTTTCAAAGAAGGGGATGAACAATTCGCTTATTGGATCATAATTAAAGATGATAATCAAGAGCCTTTTGAAGAGAAGATAGATCTTGTTGAAGCAGAGGATGTAAGTTCTACATTGATATCAGCTTTGATTGATCAGTTGGATGGAGAACTATTTCAAGATTATCATAATGGAAACAGATTGAAACTTGGATTTAATGCTCTGTTTTAGTCTAATCTCGACGGCTCATTATTTACTTTTTATTTGATGGTATTTTAAAATGTTTATTTTTGCACCTCAAAGCTTAGCAAAAATTACAGTATGAGGATATTATATTTCATGATGGGGTTTATTTTGAAAATCACTTTATGGGTTTATTACCCAAGATTTAAAAATGTCAATAGACCAACAAAAAATTTTTCGCGAACCATATTCATGAGTAATCATGCAGCCTCTTTTATGGATCCGCTTGCAGTTGTAGGAAGTCAGCCTCCTATTATATTTTTCATGACAAGATCAGATATCTTTAAGCCATTCCTTAAGCCTATACTCTGGGCTTCGCACATGTTACCTATTTATCGTCAACATGATGGTGAAGACACTAAAAAGAAAAATGAAGTGGTGTTTAAAAAGTGTGCTAGAATTCTAAATTATGGCAGAGGATTAATTGTATTCTCAGAGGGTTTTACAGATAATGTTTTCATTCGTCGTCTCAAGCCAATAAAAAAAGGAGCTGTAAGAATAGGTTTTTTAGCTTTAGAAGAAATCAACTGGGAAAAGAAAATTTATTTACAGGCTGTTGGGACAAATTATTCGGACCCTAATAAAATCGGGAGTGATTGTATTATTTCAAATGGAGATTCTATATGTTTAAATGAGTATAAAAGTCAATATTTAGACGATCCTAGTAAGACTATTCACGAACTTACTTTGAGAGTGGAACAGGAAATGCGTGATCAGATTACTGATATCAGAGATGTTGAAATGGCTCCTTTTCATGAGAATATTATGCGCATTACAAGAAAGGGAATGAGCGCTGTAGATTCAGACTTCAGAATTCCATTACTCAAAAGATGGGCGTATTCTAGAAATTTAGCATGTTGGTTTAATGAGCAAAAAATAGAGGAGAAGGAGGAGTTAATGCAGCTAAAAGAAAGGTTGGAAAATTATTTTAATCAGCAAAAGATAGATAATATTGAAGAATCTCCTTTGTATGCGGTGATCTCCAATCAAAGACGAAAGATTAGAGATTACATGCATCTAATTATATTGTCTCCGTTAATGTTAGTTGGTTTGGTTCATTGTTACTTGCCTTATCGATTTGTTAAAAACTTCGTTGAAAGGAGTTTCGAAAGAAAAGTTTTCTGGGGAAGTGTAAAAATGCTTTTGGGCTTTGTTGCAATAGGTTTATTTAATGTACCCTTAACCATTCTATTGCTTAAACTATTTAATTGGCCTTCTGTAATGGGGATTTTATATTTTCTTACTGTACTGCCAATTTCAGGAGTTATCGCCTACAAATGGTTTGATGTTTATAAGAAGAATAAGAAAATGAAAGCTATTATTAAAAAAGATTTTTCTACCTTATCGCTTGAAAGACGGTTAATCTCAAGTGAAATTGAAAGGCTAATACCTGTTGCTTAAATGAATGCTTAGGTAAAATAGTCTTTTACTTTATTCTTTTGTTTCAAGGGTTTTTAGACGCTCTATTAAAAAAAAACATAATTAACCATTTATACTCCTCTCCAAACAGTTTTTCTGTATATCCAATGGAAAAGTAAAGCAATTGAAGAACCCCATATTGCACCACCAATAATATCAGTTGGATAATGCACCCCCAAATACATTCTGCTGTAACAAACGATTAATGCCCAAAAGATGAGAATAGTTGTAATGAATTTTATTTTAGATTTCAGCTGTTGAATAAACATTACTGCTATAACAAAAGAATTCGTAGCGTGCCCAGAGATAAATCCATACTGGCCACCTTTGTAAAACTCACCAGGCTTCATTTCGTGAAAACGTAATTTTTCACCTAAAGTTAAATGATGAGAAGGGCGAAAACGCATGAGTGTATGTTTAAACCCGAAATTTGCCGTGAAGTCAGCTAGTCCAACTGCCGCGAATCCAAATACAGTAAACCATAGTGCATGCTTAAGAGAAAATTTAATGTACACAACCACAAAAAGAAATAGGTAAAGTGGGAACCAAATGAACTTGCCACTGATCCACCACATTAAAGTATCTAGAAAAGGAGAATGTGTACTGTTAATTGCAATCAATACAGTTTGCTCTATTTCCTTTAACCATTCAATCATGATCTAGCGTTTTCCAAATTAAATCTTTCAATTCGTTCAAGTTTTGCATCGCTACTGAAGAAATGAATATTGATTCTATGTTTGGTAATTGCGGTATTATTTCTTCCTTTAATTCATCATCTAGCATATCAGATTTAGAAATGGCGAGTAGTCTTTCCTTATCTAATAATTCTGGATTATATTGTCTTAATTCATTGACCAATATTTCGTATTCTTTTTTGATATCTTCACTATCTGCAGGTACTAAGAATAACAAAAGAGAATTTCTTTCAATATGTCTTAAGAAACGGAGTCCAAGTCCTTTTCCTTCGTGAGCTCCCTCAATAATACCAGGAATATCTGCCATAATAAATGAACGGCTTCCACGGTAACCAACAATTCCTAAATTAGGTCTTAAAGTTGTAAAAGGATAATTTGCAATTTCTGGTTTGGCCGCTGAAAGAACAGATAGTAATGTGCTTTTTCCTGCATTTGGAAAACCAACAAGTCCAACATCTGCAAGGATTTTTAATTCTAAAATTGACCAACCTTCTACTTCATCCTCTCCTGGTTGAGCATAATCTGGTGATCTGTTGGTAGAACTTTTGAAGTGGGTATTTCCACGTCCACCTTTACCCCCTTTTCTTACAATCTTTTCCTGTCCATCTTCATCAATTTCAAAAAGAATTTCATTTGTTTCGGAATCTCTAACGATTGTACCAATTGGGACATCTACATAAACATCGTCTCCTTCTGCTCCAGTCCGCTGCTGACCACCGCCACTTCTTCCGTGTGGCGCTTTTGTATGTTTTTGAAATTTTAGGTGCAATAAAGTCCACAACTGCTTGTCTCCTCTAATGATAACATGTCCACCACGACCACCATCACCGCCATCAGGTCCTCCTTTAGGAATATGGCGCTCTCTTCTCATGTGACGAGAACCAGCCCCACCTTTTCCTGAGCGGCAAAATATTTTTACGTAATCTACAAAGTTATCTGAAGCCATTCAATTAATAGTTTATTGATTCTATTGTTTTTATAATCTCATTCGAAATCTCTTCTATACCGCCTAATCCATTGATTTTATGGAGTTTGTTTTGTTTTTTATAGAAGTTTTTTACAGGCGCAGTTTCGTTGTTATAAACTGTAATTCTATTCGCAATAATTTCTGGGTTGGCATCATCTGCTCGACCAGAATCGATTGCTCTTTTGCGCAATCTTTCTTTTAATTCGTCTTCAGGAACTTCCAAAGCAATCATTCCAGAAATTTCCGTACCATTTTCTGCTAAAAATAAATCTAAAGCTTCTGCTTGTGGAGATGTTCTAGGGAAGCCATCAAAAATAAATCCTTTTGGGTCTTCGATTTTGCTTACTTCAGACTTTAACATATTGATGGTTACTTCATCAGGAACCAACTGGCCCTTATCAATATAGGACTTCGCTAATTCCCCTAATTCAGTTGAATTTCCAATATTAGATCTGAAAATGTCACCTGTTGAAAGGTGAGTTAATCCATATTTACTAATAATGTTTTCTGATTGGGTACCTTTTCCAGCTCCTGGAGGTCCAAATAGCACTAAATTTAACATATTCTTTTTTTTATTATGTTATCTGATAAATATCTCTTGTATTTCTTCCGAATTCTAAATAATCTAGTCCATATCCGATAATGAATTTGTTTGGGATCTCTAGTCCTACATACTTGGGCGGATATTTCCCTTGAAAAGCTTCGGGTTTGTATAAAAGTGTAGCTACTTCAACAGATTTAGGTGAGTTATGGTCAATCATGGAATATAATTTACTTAAGGTAAGTCCTGAATCTACTATATCCTCCAAAATGACTACATGTTTATTTTTAATATCTGTACTTAATCCAATAAGTTCATGCACTTTGCCGGTACTTGAGGTACCTTTATAAGAAGTGACTTTCACAAATGATATTTCACATTCTAAATTTATATCCTTCATCAAGTCTGCGGCAAACATGAAAGCACCATTCAATACACCGACGAAAACAATTTCTTCGCCTTTGTAATCAGTGTTTATTCGCTCTGCTAATTTTTGTATGGAATTTAAAATTTCCTCCTCAGAAATGTATAATTCGAATCTCTTGTCTTTTATTTGCACCTTCTCTTAGTTTGTACTTTCTACAAAGATAATATTTTTAAAACATTTTAATTGTTCTAAACTTTTTTATAAATCAACTATTAATCTCCAAAAGGCTTCTGTATCTTCGCAATAATTTTGAAAACTTGAGGATTATGGAAAAGCTGTGGTACGGAGATACTTTTAAATTAGGAGTTTTAGGTGGTGGACAACTCGGTAGAATGATGATTCAATCCGCGATGAACTACGATATTCACATCTTTGCAATGGATTCTTCGAAATCTGCTCCATGCGGAAGATTAGCCTACGAGTTTACCGAAGGAGATATCCAATCCTATGCGGATGTAATGGCTTTTGGAAAGGATAAAGACGTTCTTACCGTAGAAATAGAGCATATTAATGTGAAGGCTTTGGAAGATTTAGAATCTCAAGGTGTTAAGGTTTTTCCGCAACCCCATGTTTTGAAATTGATTCAAGACAAAGGACTGCAAAAAGAGTTCTATAAAGAAAATGGTATTCCAACCGCACCTTATCATCTCATAAATAGTAAATCAGAACTTCAAGTTCATACCAACCATTTACCATTTATTCAAAAAATAAGAAAAGGTGGTTATGATGGTAAAGGTGTAACAATGATTAAATCTATTTCAGATTTTGATACTAAAGCTTTTGATCAACCTTCATTAATAGAAGAAAAAATTAATTTCACAAAAGAACTTTCTGTTTTAGTGGCAAGAAATGAAAGTGGAGAGGTGAAAACATTTCCTGTTGTCGAATGTGAATTTAGTGAGGAATTGAATTTGGTCGAATTCCTTTTTAGTCCAGCAAATATTTCTGAAAGCATAGAACAAAAGGCAACAGCATTGGCAAAAGATGTGATTCAAAAACTAAATATGGTTGGGCTTCTAGCTGTTGAGTTGTTTCTGACAAAGGAAGGAGATTTGTTGGTTAACGAAGTTGCCCCAAGGACGCACAATAGCGGTCACCATACAATTGAGTGTAATTTTGTATCTCAATTTGAACAGCATTTACGCGCTATTTTGGGACTTCCCTTGGGAAATACTTCAATTAAAACAGCTGGAGTAATGATTAATTTACTTGGTGACCAAAACCATGAAGGTTCTGCGAAATATGATGGAATTGAAAGCTTAATGCAAATGCAAGGAGTTTATGTTCATCTATATGGAAAACCTAAAACAAAGCCAAACCGAAAAATGGGACATGTTACAATTACAGATATTGATATTGAACAGGCAAAAATGAAAGCACGAAAAGTCCAAAATTTAATCAAAGTCTTCTCGGTTTAAAAAATTATAGCTTTCTTTAGTCTTTTTAGATATATAAATGGAGACTTTCAAAACATGAAACTACAAGGGTGGTTCTTTTATTTTATTTCAACTGTTGCGGTTTCTTTCTTATCCGTAGCTCAAAATTATACGTTTACAAACTTCAATTATCAAAATGATATCAGCCTTAATTCTATTCTTTCTGTGGAAGAATCAGAAGACGGATATTTATGGTTTGGAACTGATGGAGCAGGACTTATGCGTTATGACGGGGAATCATTTGATTTTTTAGAGAAGATTCAAAGCAGAAATAACCGGCACATCAATGATATTTCTTTCTATAAAAGTAGCGTTCTTTTTTCTACAATGTATAGAGGGATATATTCCCACGACAATGATACAATTTCAAGATTATCTATTCTCAAAGGTATAGGGGGGGGGCATGCAATATTTTATCATCATAATAAGTGCATAATTCTTCAAGACAGGGGCTTAAGTATTTTTAAGGACAGTTCTGTTATTCAACATAAATCAATCTCTCCTTTTGATCCTAATCTACATTATTTTGGGAATTGTTTACTTGATGATGAAGCATTGATTTTTTCATCCAAAATGAATTACTGTGTTAAGGGAAATAGTATTTTGGAGTTGAATGATTGGTTGGGGCTTAATCAAAATGAAGTTAAGGATTTTGTAGTTGGATATAAATTTGAAAACAGGTTGTTTTTTATTGATAAATACTTAAGAAATAGTCTATCCCTTTCTTTAAAGAATGTAAAAAACAAGAGTTTACATAAGAATAAAACTTTTGATCCGATTCTTTTTGATGGTGAAGAGATTGTGAAATGGGACAAAAGGAAAAATTTAATAGTATTTATCACCAACAAAGGACGTCTTATTATTTTTGAAACAAACACTTTTCAATTTAAATTAATCAACAATAATTCTAATCTAAAAATCATTAATCCTACCGATGTTTTGGTAGATCGAAATTCCGATATATGGGTAACAACGACTTCTAATGGTGCTTTTCGGATTTCACTTGATCCTTTCTTTAAGCTAAGCAGCGATATGGTGTTTAAAGATTCACACATTTCTTTTATTGCTAAAACAAAGGACAATAACTTTATACTATCAGTAGAAGGGGAAGGGACTTTTATAGGGGAAGGAATACCAGAAAACCACTTTGTAAAAAGTGAAGGAGCCTCAATAAGTTCAATGACAACAGTTGGTGATCTTCAGCTTGTTTCCACAGACAAGGGAGTTTTTCAAATTGAAGGCACTAATTTAGAGGAGTATTTACCCCTTTCAGATCTCAAAAATGAAAAGGTTAGTTTGATAATAAATGCTTTTGGTTATTTATGGTACTCTGTTCATAGTGAAGGTCTTTTTAGAAAAGATTTGCAAACTGGAAAAGTGGAAGATTTCAGCAATGCTCCTGCGTATATCCACAATGGAATTGTTGCAAAAGATTCTACAGCACTCTATTTTGGGACGAATTATGGAGTGGTGAAATATGATAGAGCAAAGGATGAATTATTGAATATGCCCAAAATAATTGACGGCAAAAAAATAGGGACTTACGTTGGGAACTCCGTCATAGATTCACATGGGACAATTTGGTTTAGTTTTGATAATGGATTGATGGGGATCACAAACAACGATAAAATAGTTTCAATATCAGAAGCAGATTTTCTTCCCTCTTTACTTATTTATACATTGAATTCTGACAAGTTTGGTCATTTGATTATTGGAAGTAATAAAGGAATTACGGTACTAAAAGTTAATAAGAATGGGAAACCAATTATAAGTACAAATTATAATAAAGAGAATGGATTCTATGGTTATCAAACGCATATGCGCTCTTCTTTTCAAATGAAGGATGGTTCAATACTGCTAGGGACGCTAGGTGGTCTGATACTGGTTCGTCCAGAGCTTTTTGAACGGAAAAATAAATTGAATAAGCCGATTGTCTTTTCTATTAAAAACAAAAATATTAAAAATCTTCTTTATGAAAATAATCCTATTGTTATAGAGACGGAGGACAATAACTTATTGATAGAATTCAAAAGTATAAATACAAAATCTAATGCTGTATCCTATCGCTTTAGGCTTAAACGAGGGATTCAGGAAGTAAATGAATGGACCGATTGGTCATTAAAACAAGAAGCTGTTTTGAATGGTCTCTTGGCAGGAAGCTATACTTTTGAAGTTCAATCATCAATTGATGGAGAGAATGAAAGTAAAATCAGTTCTGTCAATTTTAATATCGATATTCCTTACTATAAAAATAAATGGTTCATAATTATTATGGTCATTTTAGTGGTTTTAGTAAATGTTCTTTTACTCTCAAGAATCAGTAGCTTTAATAGAAAAAACATAATTCTTTCGAGAGATGTTTTTGCGGATCGGGCTATGGCAAAAAGTATTCTAATTTTCGGCGCAATTACAAATACATTTGGGCACTTATTAGGTCCGCGAATAGATGACTCATTGGAGAAAAATGATTTTGCAGCAATTTCAGTAGGATTGTTATTACTTTCACTCTATTTTGTAATGACTTATATCGATAAGTCATCAAGGAAAACAGCGACTTATCTTGTTGTTGGATACCTTATATTATTGGGGTATCAATTCGTTTTTTCTTTCTTGTCGGATATTCATCCGTTTTATTTTGCAGGTATAATAATGGTATCTTCGATTGGTTCTTTAGCGCTGAAAAGTATGCGTTCAGCTGTTTTCCTCAGCTTAGCAATGGGAGTTTTTGGAGTCGTTATTATGTTTGGAGTAGAAAATGCTAAATACAATCAATATCTATTCTTAATGGGGATGGCTATTGTTAGTTTCTTAATGATATTTAAAACTTACCTAAGAAATAACTCACTGGAAAAATTGATTTTTACTTCTGGAATTATAAATAAGGGAAATGCATTGGTTGTTGCCTTTGATAAAAAAGGAAAGATATCCTATTCAAGTGAAAATGTTGAGGAACTTTTAGGGATGACAAAACCCCTGAAAGGAGAGAATGTCCTTTTTCTAAATGATTACCAACCTGCTTATAATGAATTAAAAAGTTTCAGTGATGATGATTTAATCAATCAATTTAAAGAAGGTTCGATTTTCGTCACGCCACTGATTACAGCAAAAGATGAGGTGGTCTATTATCAATGGTCTTGTAAACAGTTTTCTGATGAACTAAGGGTTATTTTAGGTCAAGACGTTACCGAAAAGATTAACCTAGAAAGTTATTACGAACTGATTGTGAAAAATGCAGATGATTTAATATTTCAAACTGATATCAAAGGAAACTTCACCTTTGTTAATGAAAAATGTTGTGAGATATTTGACAGAACGAAGAGCGAGTTGTTGAATCTTTCAATTTTTAATGTTGTGGAACCTTCTTTTCATAAACGCGTAAGGTCTTTCTTTAAAAGGAATATAAAACGTCGAAATAAAGGAGGATACAGAGAATTTCTTATCAATACACCTTCTGAAGAAATAAGATGGCTTGGCTTGAAGCTTTCACCAATGAGGAAGCTAGGAGCAGAGAATATTGTGACAGGTTTCCTTGGTTTAGCAAGAGATATCACCAATACAAGGAAAACCAATGTTATAATTAAAGAACAAAATAAGGATATTAAAGATTCTATAAACTACGCCCGCAGAATTCAATTCAATATGTTGCCGGACGCTTCACACTTCGAAGCGCACTTTCAAGAACATTTTATAATGTTTAAACCAAAAGATATTGTGTCAGGAGATTTCTTTTGGCTTAAAGAAGTAGAAGGTAAGACTATTTTGATTCTTTCAGATTGCGCCGGACACGGTGTTCCGGGTTCATTCATGACACTTTTGGGAATTAATATCTTAAATCAAATCATTTTAGAGGCGAAGGTTGTTGATCCGGGAGAAATTCTTAATCAATTAGATAATCGATTAACTGAAGTGCTGCCTCGTGATGGGCAAAATAGAATTCAAGACGGAATGGAGGCCGTGGTTTGTGTTTTTGATAAGAAGACCAATGAAGTCGAATACGCATTAGCGGGAGGTAGGTTTGTTATTAAAAACAATGAAAAAGAATCTTTCGAAGTTATAAAAGGACAATCAAAACATATTGGTGATGTCCCCAGAACAGATGATTTTTCCTATAAAACCGAGAGTGTTCCCCTACTGGAAAATCAAATTATTTATCTGTTTTCAGATGGATATCCTGATCAATTTGGAGGAGCTAGAAACAAGAAGCTGACCATTAAAAAATTCCTCTCATTATTAGATGATTATTCAAAACAACCTATTCACAAACAGGGTGATGCTTTTAAAAAGCACTTTAATGATTGGATAGGGAATGATTCTCAGACTGATGACATTACTTTGATAGGTGTAAAAGGGGTGAAGTGATTTTAATCTTTGTTTTTAGGAATTACTATAAAGTTTTATTAACTTATATGGGCAATCCTAAAATCACCAAATCATGCAAGAAGAATATTTGCATTTTCTCTGGCGTATGAAACGCTTGAATTTTACTCAACTCAAACTTACTAATGGAGCACCCGTTAGTGTTGAAGAAGTAGGCTGGTATAACCTTGATGCCGGACCAGACTTTTTTAATGGAACAGTTTTAATCGATGGTATTAAATGGTCCGGAAATATTGAATTACATATTAAATCTTCTGATTGGTATGTTCATAAGCATCACCTAGATGATGCATATAATAATGTGATACTTCATGTTGTTTTTAAACACGATAAGGATGTAATCGTTAATGGGGTGAAACTTCCTACAATTGAACTCGAAAACCATATTGATTTAGCACATTTGAGGAATTACGAGAGCATAATCTCGACTCCTTCTCAAGTTCCTTGTTCAAATATTGTGAAGAATTATAAGTTGTCACTCTTGCAGCAGATTGATGTATCTTTTCTTCATAGAATTGAAAGAAAGGGACTCGAACTTTTAGAATTAATAAAATTTGAAGAGCGCGATAAATATTCAGTATTATTAGCTTCAGTTCTTAAAGCTGTTGGAGGAAGGGTGAATAAATTACCTATGCAAGAGTTGGCCTGCATTTTACCTTATAAATTAATAGCAAAAGAACAATGGGATAATAACCGATTAGAAGCACTTGTTTTTGGAACGGCTGGATTTTTAAACGGAGAAATACAAGATGACTATTATCAGGAACTAAAATATACATGGCAATTGTTAAAACACAAGCATAATTTGTCCGAAATGAATAAGTGCTCATGGAAATTTAGTGGAATACGGCCCAATAGTTTTCCAACCTTCGTTCTTGCTCAAGTGAGTGGGTTTTTGTTACAATTTAATATTTATAACTTATCAGCTTTGGATGCCCATCAAATTATTAAAGAAGTAAATAATTTATCAGGTACTTATCTTGATGATTATTGGAAAACACATTTTATATTCGGAAAATCGACAAAAATCAGGAACTTAAATTTTTCAAAGTTGTTTAAACAGAATTTAATCATCAATGGATTGGTTCCTTATTTTGTTTCTTTAAAGCATTTGTACAATGACTTTTCTTATAGTGACAAAGCTGTTGAGCTAATGGAAAAACTACCCTCAGAATCCAATAATGTCATTAATTATTGGAAGACTATTGGTTTTTCAGCAGAAAATGCATTACAAAGTCAAGGTTTGTTAGAATTAAACAATGAATTTTGTAAATTTAAAAAATGTTTATCCTGTAAGGTCGGAATAGAAAATTTAGAAAAGTAATTATGCGTAAATTTATTCAGAAAGTCGTTTTTTTCTTTGAGATGCGCTCCTTTGGAGTCAGTGAATGGTGGGCGAAAAAATTAGGCGTAAGAACAACAAAAGTACGTTTGTTTTTTATCTACAGCTCTTTCTTCGCTTTAGGTTCTCCATTGGTCATATATTTGGGAATGGGATGGATATTAGAAAATAAACACATTTTTAAATTACGTAAAAAAAGAACCTCAATTTGGGAACTATGATTGAATCATTAAAAAAGATTTTAATAACTGGAAGTAACGGGTTATTAGGTCAAAAATTAGTTAAATATTTTCAGCAACATAATATAGAATTCTTAGCTACTGCAAAAACAGAAAATAAACTATCTTTTTGTCCAAATGAAAAATTTGCTCTTTTAGACATTGAGAATATGGCTCAAACTGTTGAAGTGATAAACTCTTTTAATCCAACTCATATAATTAATGCAGCTGCAATGACCAACGTAGATGCATGTGAAGATCACGAAACGGAGTGTTTTAATGTGAATGCGCGCGGAGTTGCTAATATTTTGGAAGGAATTAATGGAGCAGAAATTCATTTAATTCAAATTTCAACTGATTTTATTTTTGATGGTAAAAAGAAGCTTTATTCTGAAGAGGATACTGCAAATCCATTGAGTAATTATGGAAAGTCAAAATGGGGCGGTGAAGAGGTGATTTTTGAAAGTAGACATGAGCAATCCACAATTCTAAGAACATCCATAGTTTATGGTGTTGGCGAATCATTGAAAAAAGGGAATATTTTTAGTTGGGCAATTAATGAATTGAGAGCAGGGAAAGACTTGAATATCGTTAATGACCAATTTAGAACCCCAACTTTTGTAGACGATCTTGTTCAAGCTTGTGCAAAAGTTGTCCTATTAAAAGAATTTGGAGTGTATAATATAGCAGGAGGAGAATTGTTATCAATGCATGATTATATTCTTAAAGTAGCCAAATACCTAAATGTGAACCCTATTAAAGTACATGCTATAACCTCAGGAAAATTAAATCAAAAAGCCAAACGCCCAATTTCATCTGGGCTAGACACTTATAAAGCAAAGTCAGAACTAGGGTATGTTCCTACAGATTTTGTAGAAAGCTTATCTAAGATAGACCTCGACAATTAAAATAATATTTTTAAATTAGCGAATCTGACCTTTTAATTTTATTGTTAAGAGATTCAAAGAGGTAATAAAAATTGAACACAAAAAAATAATATTTATGAGATTAGCTAAGGTTTTGGCTACCCTATTTCTGTTTTCTAGTTTTGTATTTGGACAAGATGTTCCTTTATCGGCTGAACTAACAACTAAAGATAAGTCACAGGCCATTGATAATGTGTCTGTTAAAATTGATGTGCAAGGCGGTAAAAAGCCATACAAGTTCATTTGGAACAATGAAAACATATCAATTTACAATGATCACTTCGCAGGTTGGTCAGAAGGGGACTCCGTAAAAGTAATTGTAATTGATTCAAATTTTGATTCAGTTACTGTCAAAGGATATGTTCCTCCAAATAGTTTTTCCGAATATGTGAATAATGGAATGAAGCCTGCCGTAGGAGTATTGCAGGAAGTTTTGTTTGCAAACATTTGGTCAGACACCGTGAAAGTGAATGAATTCATTCTTAAAGCGCCTTTTGCTTTAAACGTAGAAAAGCAAAATTATACTTTAAAAGAATGGTTAAAAAAAGATGGTGAGGAAGTCGAGCATCTTGAAATCATAGCTATTTTAAAAGATGGAGATAATGAATTCCCATTTTATGCAATGGGGGCTGGAACGCTTGTTCATGGCGTGCATGATGGAAATAAAGTAAAATCAGGAGATGGAGTTTATTTTACGAATAAAAGAGGGAATAGATCAGAGAAAATTTTAGGAAAAATTGATTACTCTTCTCCGCAGCCTTTTTATTTTAAAAACCTTACGAATAAAAACCAAGGTATACCCTTAATTGTCGTTTGGTTAGTCTTTGGAGCAATATTTTTCACTTTCAAAATGGAATTCATCCAATTTAGAGGAGTAAAGCATGCTATTGATTTACTGCGTGGTAGATACGATGATCCATCAAAGGACCACGGAGAGGTAACGCATTTTCAGGCGCTTGTAACGGCTCTTTCTGCAACGGTAGGTTTAGGAAATATTGCTGGTGTTGCAATTGCAATTAGTATGGGTGGACCAGGTGCTACCTTTTGGATGATATTAGCTGGGTTGATAGGTATGGCTTCGAAATTTGTCGAGTGTACTTTAGGTGTAAAATACCGACATATGAAAGAAGACGGAGAGGTTTTTGGTGGGCCTATGTATTACTTGAGTCGCGGTCTAGCAAAGCGAGGGCCAGGCTTTAAACAGTTAGGTAAAGTTTTAGCAATTATTTTTGCAGTTCTTTGTGTCGGTGGTTCTCTTGGTGGTGGAAATATGTTCCAAGTTAATCAAGCATTTAATCAATTATCTGAAATTCCAGGTTGGGAAGGCTTCTCCTCTTATGGATTGTATTTCGGTATCGGAATGGCAATTCTTGTAGGAATTGTAATTGTTGGTGGAATCAAAAGTATAGCGAGTGTAACAGATAAAATTGTTCCTGCTATGGTAGGTATTTATGTTGTCTCTGCATTGGTGATTATAGGATTTAATTACGATAATTTAGGCCACGGTTTTAATACCATTATTACTGGTGCATTTAGCCCAGATGCAATGTATGGTGGTTTTATTGGAGTTCTTATTATAGGATTTCAACGTGCAGCATTCTCAAATGAGGCGGGAGTTGGTTCCGCACCAATCGCGCACGCAGCTGCTAAAACTGACGAGCCAATTAGTGAAGGTATTGTTGCTATTTTAGAGCCATTCATCGATACAGTAGTCGTTTGTACAATGACTGCCTTGGTAATTATCTTTACCGGTTATGCACAGGACCCAGAAGGGCTTGAAGGATCAGCCTTAACATCAGCAGCTTTCTCTTCATCTTTAGGTGATTGGTCATTATATGTGCTTTCTTTCGCAGTTGTGTTGTTTGCATTCTCAACTATGATTTCATGGTCTTACTACGGTTTAAAGGCTTGGACTTATATTTTTGGTGAAACAAAAATAGCTGGATTAATTTATAAATTTATATTCTTAGTATTTGTGGTTATAGGAGCTTCTGTCGGATTAGGAGCTGTAATTGATTTTTCAGATTTAATGATTCTCGGTATGGCATTCCCAAATATCCTGGGACTTTTAATAATGTCTGGAGAAGTAAAAAGAGACTTGAAAGATTACTTTATTAGAATTAAATCAGGCGCAATTAAGCGATTTAAATAGAAGGGTTGACGAAAAAAAACTGGGACAGTGATTGGATTCATTTTTCTAAACGAGCCCGCAGAGGGGTTTTCGTTCTGATAATTATATTTATAGCTGTTGCAGTTAGTCCTAGAATTTATTACAACTATTTTTATACCCCTCCCCAGTACGATATTCTAGTCCGATCTATAATAGCAGAGGGTATTGAAAAAGATTCGGTTTACGGCAAAGATGAAATAGGAAGCCGTTACAATCAGCCTTCAGTATTATTTAATCCAAACGATTATTTGCTGGAGGAATGGATGGCAACTGGTTTGTCAGAAAAACAATCGGCCTCTATTCTGAAATACCTAGCTACCGGTGCTGTTTTGAAAGTGAAGTCTGACCTTAAGAAACTTTATGTCGTAGACGAAGAGCTCTACAATTTATTAGCGCCTAAAATAGCTCTTCCTGATTCAATAGAAAAGTCTAAAAAAGAGTCTTATTCAAAAAAATCATTCGTAAAAGTTGATAGACCAATAGAACAAAACCAAGAAGAAACTGTTAACGATAGGAAAGACAGCTTAAAGCCAGTTTCTATAAATACAGCTTCGGCTTGGGACTTAAAGAAGATTCCAGGGATTGGTCCTTATTTTGCTAAAGAAATAATTAAAATACGTGAGTCTTACGGAGGAATTATAGCTTATGAACAACTCTTTGATGTTTATTTAATGGATGAAGAAAAAATAGAAGTCATAAAGCCATTTTTGATTATTGATGAAAGTGAAATTAGAAAAATAGATATTAACTCTGCTTCAGAAAAACAATTGCGAAATCATCCATTGATTAGTTATGATATGGCAAAATCAATTGTTTTTTTTAGAGAAAATCACCGTGTTTATAAAAGGATTGATGAGGTACTTTTATCTCCTTATATAGACGGAGAGAAATATAAGGATTTAAAACCTTATTTAAAGTTAGATTAGATATATATTATGCCGTAAATTGGAATGAACTACTTTTTGTCCCGAATATTTTTAAAAATAAGGTTAAGTTCAAACGGGTTTACACTTTATTTTTTTTTTAAAATGTTACCATGGCGCTAGTAATAAAACCAAATGGACTCAAAACGAACTGAAATAGTTTGATTGGGATTAATATAGCGAATAGAAATATGCTATATTTGCAATTTGAAATAACGATAAGTGATAGAATTTAAATTATATAAAAATGAACTTTGATCTAAACGAGAATCAGATAATGATTCAGCAAATGGTGAGAGATTTTGCCGAAAAAGAAATTAAACCACATCTTTTAGAATGGGATGAAAAAGAATTTTTCCCTGTTGATGTGATGAAAAAATTGGGAGACTTAGGTCTTCTAGGTATTTATATTCCAGAAGAATATGGTGGAAGTGGCTTTACTTATGATGAGTATGTAACAGCACTAATTGAATTAGGTAAAGTTTGTGGTGGAGTAGGTTTATCTGTAGCTGCACACAATTCTTTATGTACGGGACATATTTATTACCATGGATCAGAAGAACAAAAGAAAAGATTTTTACCAAAATTATCTAGTGGTGAGTTTATTGGAGCATGGGGGTTAACAGAGCCAAATACAGGTTCTGATGCCATGAGAATGAAAACTACTGCAGTTAAAGATGGTGACGATTGGATAATAAATGGAGCAAAAAACTGGATTACTCATGGTCTTTCAGGTGATGTTTCAGTTGTTTTAGTTCGAACTGGTGAATTACTAGATAGTAAGGGTATTTCAGCATTTATTGTAGAAAAAGGTACACCAGGTTTTTCTGCGGTAAAAATTAAAGACAAATTAGGGGTTAGAGCAAGTGAAACTGCAGAACTTATTTTTGATAATGTGCGTGTTCCAAATGCAAATTTAATAGGAGAAGTTGGGGCAGGATTTGCTCAAGCAATGCAAATTCTTGACGGCGGACGTATTTCTATTGCAGCTTTAAGTTGTGGTATAGCTCGAGGAGCATATGAAGCTTCAGTAAAATATGCTAAGGAACGTGAGCAATTCGGTAAACCAATCGCGCATTTCCAAGGTATTAGCTTTAAATTGGCAGATATGGCAACAAATGTAAAAGCGGCGGAGCTATTAACTTTTAATGCTGCTGCTCTTAAAAATAAAGGTTCTAAAATGACTGAAGAAGGAGCTTATGCAAAATATTTTGCCAGTGAAACTTCTGTGATGTGCGGTAACGAAGCGGTACAAATTATGGGTGGATATGGTTACACTAGAGAGTATCCTGCAGAGAAGTTTTTACGTGATGCAAAGTTGATGACCATTGGTGAAGGAACCTCTGAAATTCAAAAAGTTGTTATTTCAAGAGAAATTTTGAAATAAGTATTGTTCATAAGGTTTATCTTATTATCTTTGCCAACCTGTTTGTAGAATTAGAAAACGAAATTAATTATAGAATATGTTAGTAGTACCTGTGAAAGAAGGAGAGAACATAGAAAGAGCTCTCAAGAAGTATAAGAAGAAGTTTGAAAAAACTGGACGTATGCGCGAAATCCGTAGACGTAAAGAATTTGTAAAGCCATCTATCTTAGATCGTCAACAAAGAATCAAAGCGGCTTACAAACAACGTTTGCAGTCTAAAGATATATAAAATATTCTTTCAAAGAATACGTTAAGGAGTCTATATAGACTCCTTTTTTTTATGCTTGAACAATTTCTAACATATCTTAATACAGAGAAAAGGGTATCGGATCATACCAGTACCGCTTATAAAAATGATATTCAATCTTTTTTAAAATTTGTCGTAGTAGATTCAGAGGAGGATTTAATAGAGTTGACCTACCAAAACATAAGAGGCTGGATTGTTGAGTTGATTAATAATAATAATTCTAACAAAACAGTCAATAGAAAACTTTCGTCCTTGCGTACCTTTTTTAAGTGGGCCCAAAAGCATCAGATTATTAAAATTAATCCAATGCTGAAAATAAGAGGTCCAAAACAGGAGAAAAGACTCCCTGAGTTTGTAAAGGAAGAGGATATTGAAATGGAAAATCTGGATGCATTGTTTCCAAAAGGATTTTCAGGTTTACGAGATAGGTTAATTATTGAGGTATTTTATCAAACTGGAATTCGATTATCAGAACTTATCGAGTTAAAGCAAGTAGATTTTGATAATGAGAAAATTAAAGTTCTAGGTAAGAGAAATAAAGAACGTATGATTCCATTAACAGCGTTGCTTTCTCAACAAATAGAAGATTATTTAAATTCTCCCGTATACCAGGACGCGAATATTGAATATATTTTTATTACTGATAAAGGAAATAAGGTGTATCCTAAATTCGTATATAGAAAAGTGAATTACTACCTTTCTATGCTTACGAATTTATCCAAACGTAGTCCACATGTTTTAAGACATACTTTCGCAACACATATGTTGAATAACGGAGCGGGTCTTGAAACTTTAAAAGAGATTTTAGGGCATGCCAATTTGAGTGCAACGCAAATCTACACCCACAATTCTTTCGATCAGATTTCCAGAATATACAGACAATCCCATCCTAGAGGAGGTAAGGATTAGACGGTACCAACTGAGGGGGCTTCCATAATTTTTGTTGTTGAATAAAAATAAATTACAAATATTTACGGTCTCTTTTCTGAATCAAATCCTTTGTAAAACAATGTGTTAAGTGATTTAATGCCCTGTCGGTTGGGATAGAAGAATAAAAAAATGAAAAATATTTTAAAAAAACGTTTGCCAGAGTTTATTTATTTCATACATTTGCATCCCCGAACGAGTTGATAAAACGAGTTAGGGAGTTCTTTAAAAGGTTATTATTTACCAACAAAAGTGCCGATGTAGCTCAGCTGGCTAGAGCAGCTGATTTGTAATCAGCAGGTCGGGGGTTCGAGTCCCTCCATCGGCTCATAGACTTTTTATTGGGGGGATACTCAAGCGGCCAACGAGGACAGACTGTAAATCTGTTGGTTTTTACCTTCGAAGGTTCGAATCCTTCTCCCCCCACAGTAAGGTTTTACTTTTATAATTTAAGCGGGAGTAGCTCAGTTGGTAGAGCGTCAGCCTTCCAAGCTGAGGGTCGCGAGTTCGAGTCTCGTCTCCCGCTCAAAATAACTTTTTTTAAGCTCGCTGCCGATGTAGCTCAGGGGTAGAGTGCTTCCTTGGTAAGGAAGAGGTCACGAGTTCAATTCTCGTCATTGGCTCGAAATTACTTAGAAAAGTCACTCATAATTATGGGTGAATTTTTTTGTATGTAGGAAAAAGGTTTTAAATAGTATATTAACAAGTAACAAATAAAAAATGGCTAAGGAAACATTTAATCGTTCCAAACCACACTTAAACATTGGAACAATCGGTCACGTCGATCACGGAAAGACAACTTTAACTGCTGCTATCGCTGCGGTTTTGTCAGCAAAAGGTTTTTGCGAAGTTCGTAGTTTTGACTCTATCGATAACGCTCCTGAAGAAAAGGAACGTGGTATTACAATCAATACATCTCACATTGAGTATGAAACTGAAAATCGTCACTACGCACACGTAGATTGTCCAGGTCACGCCGACTATGTTAAGAACATGGTAACAGGTGCTGCCCAAATGGATGGTGCGATTTTAGTTGTTGCTGCAACAGATGGGCCAATGCCACAAACACGTGAACACATTCTTTTAGGACGCCAGGTTGGAGTTCCAAGAATTGTTGTTTTCATGAACAAAGTGGATTTGGTAGATGACGAAGAATTATTAGAATTGGTTGAGCTTGAGATAAGAGAGCTTTTATCTTTCTATGATTATGATGGTGATAACACACCTGTAATTCAAGGTTCTGCTTTAGGAGCACTTAACGGTGATGAGAAGTGGAGTGAAAAAGTATTAGAGCTTATGGAAGCTGTTGATACTTGGATTGTATTACCTCCTCGTGAGATAGACAAACCATTCTTGATGCCTGTTGAGGATGTATTCTCAATCACTGGTCGTGGTACTGTTGCAACTGGTCGTATTGAAACTGGTGTTATCAACTCTGGTGAAGAAGTTGATATCCTAGGAATGGGTGATGAGAAACTAAAATCTGTAGTTACGGGAGTTGAAATGTTCCGTAAGATATTAGATAGAGGTGAAGCTGGTGATAATGTTGGACTTCTTTTAAGAGGAATCGACAAATCAGTTATTCGTCGTGGTATGGTGATTTGTAAGCCAAAATCGACAACTCCTCACGCAAAATTCAAAGCAGAGATATACGTTCTTAAGAAAGAAGAAGGTGGACGTCACACTCCATTCCATAACCGTTACCGTCCACAGTTTTACTTCCGTACAACTGATGTGACTGGTGAGATTCACTTAGGTGAAGATCGCGATATGGTTATGCCTGGTGATAACGTTACAATTACAGTGGACTTAATCGTTCCTATTGCCATGAACAAAGGACTTCGTTTTGCAATCCGTGAGGGTGGTAGAACTGTAGGTGCTGGTCAGGTAACAGAGATTTTAGATCAAGCATAAAATAAACTAGAGGAAGGGGAGTTTTAAAGACTCCCCTTTTCCACTACGGGCGTAGCTCAGTTGGTAGAGTACTGGTCTCCAAAACCATTGGTCGTGGGTTCGAACCCTACCGCCCGTGCAAATAAGAAAGAAATTGGCAAATATTGTAGAATATATTCAGGACACATATCATGAGTTAGCTCACAAAGTGAGTTGGCCTACATGGACAGAGTTACAGAACAATACTATCATTGTAGTGATTAGTTCTGTCATATTTTCATTACTTATATTTGTAATGGATTTTATATTTGGAATAAATCCTTCAAATTATTTCTGGAAAGGAATACTTGGGTTGATTTATCCATAATTAATAATACTGATACGTTTTAACGGAATTACTGTGGAAGAAGTTAAAAAAAGATGGTACGTTCTTCGCGCGATTAGCGGAAAAGAGAACATGGTTAAGGAATACCTTGAGATGGAAATAAATCGACATAAGTTGAATGATTTCTTTGGACAGATTCTGATACCTACGGAAAAAGTTTTTCAAATTAGAAATGGTAAGAAAATTTCTAAGGAAAAAACCTTTTTACCTGGTTATGTTCTTGTTGAGGTAGCTCTTGTGGGCGAAGTACCGCATGTTATAAAGGGTGTTCCAAATGTGATTGGTTTCCTAGGTGCTGAAAAGCACGGAGATCCACTTCCAATGAGGAAAGCTGAAGTTAATCGTATCCTTGGAAAAGTAGATGAAATGTCTGAAAACGAGGAGGAAATGAAAATTCCTTTCGTTATCGGTGAGTCTGTTAAGGTAGTAGATGGTCCATTCAATAATTTTAATGGTACTATTGAAGAGATTAATGAAGATAAGAAGAAATTAAAAGTTATGGTAAAAATATTCGGTCGAAAAAACTTGGTTGAATTGAGCTATATGCAAGTAGATAAAGAGAATTAATAAGTGTTTTTAACCAGTAGGAGTGGTGGTGATGATTAAAGCTTCCCATCTATACGATCACGTTAGAACTACACAAACTAAATATAAATGGCTAAAGAAGTAGCAGGTTTGATCAAATTACAGATCAAAGGTGGTGCAGCAAATCCTTCTCCGCCCGTTGGTCCCGCACTTGGTGCAAAAGGGGTTAACATCATGGAGTTCTGTAAGCAGTTTAACTCAAGAACACAAGAAAAGGCTGGAAAAGTATTACCTGTTGTAATCACTGTCTATGGTGATAAATCATTTGATTTTATTATCAAAACTCCACCAGCAGCAGTTCAATTATTAGAAGCAACTAAGCTTAAAAAAGGTTCTCCTGAGCCAAACCGTGTAAAAGTGGCGAGTGTTTCTTGGGAACAAATTAAAGTAATTGCAGAAGATAAAATGGCTGATTTAAACTGTTTTACAATAGAATCAGGTATGAAGATGGTTGCTGGAACAGCAAGAAGTATGGGAATCACCGTAAAAGGGGCATTTCCTCAAAACTAAAAAACATTAATCATGGGACGTATTTCTAAAAAAAGAAAAGAAGCGCTATCAAAGTATGACTTTGATAAAACGTATTCGTTGACTGAAGCGTGTGATTTAGTAAAGGAAATCACCAATACAAAATTCGATGCTTCTGTTGACATCAGTGTGCGTCTAGGAGTTGATCCTAGAAAAGCAAATCAGATGGTAAGAGGGACTGTAGCATTACCTCACGGAACTGGAAAGGATATTAAAGTACTTGTACTTTGTACTCCAGACAAAGAAGAAGAGGCAACTATTTCAGGAGCTGATTACGCTGGATTAGACGAGTACATTGAGAAAATTAAAGGGGGTTGGACAGATATCGATGTGATAATCACCATGCCTTCTGTAATGGGTAAAGTAGGTGCTCTAGGTCGTATTTTAGGGCCAAGAGGTTTAATGCCTAACCCAAAAACTGGTACTGTAACAATGGATGTAGCGAAAGCTGTTCGAGAAGTTAAAGCTGGTAAGATTGATTTTCGTGTAGATAAATTCGGTATTGTGCATACTAATATTGCCAAAGCATCTTTTGATGGTGGTAAAATTAAAGAAAATGCATATGAATTATTAAACACGTTAATCAAGATGAAGCCATCTGCAGCTAAAGGAACATACATCAGAAGTATATACATGAGTTCTACAATGAGCCCAAGTATTCAAATTGACGCTAAATCTGTTGTCGCTTAAAATTTTTAAATATGAATAGAGAAGAAAAAGCGCAGTACATTGATGAATTAACAGCAGAACTTAATGAAGCAGGTGTTTTTTACCTAGCTGATACATCTCAGTTGTCTGTAACTAAAATCAACGATTTAAGAGCTAGATGTTTTAAAAACAACGTTAGTCTAAGAGTAATTAAGAACACTCTTCTTGCAAAAGCTATCGAACGTATTGAAGACAGAGACCTTAGTGAATTGATACAGGTATTATCAGGTCCAACTGCGATTATGTATGCTGAAGTAGGTAATGCACCTGCCAAAATCATCAAAGATTTCCGCAAGAAAAGCGATAGACCAATCCTTAAAGCAGCTTATGTTCAAGAATCTATATACATTGGAGATGAGAATCTTGATGCATTAGTAGAAATAAAAAGCAAGGACGAACTTGTCGGTGAAATTATCTCATTGTTACAAAGCCCAGCGAAGAATGTTGTTTCTGGACTTAAAGGGCAAGGTGGTAAGATTGTTGGAATCCTTAAAACACTCTCAGAGAGAGCGTAATTATTATAAATTATTATTGAATCTTTTTTAAATAAAATAAAATGGCTGAATTAAAAGACATCGCTGAAACATTAGTTAATCTTACTGTAAAAGAAGTTAACGAATTAGCAACTATCCTTAAAGATGAGTACGGTATCGAACCTGCTGCTGCTGCTGTTGCAGTTGCTGGAGGAGGTGCTGCTGCAGAAGATGCAGAAGAACAAACTGAGTTTGACGTAATCCTTACAGCTGCCGGAGGTAGTAAATTGGCTGTAGTTAAATTGGTTAAAGAACTTACTGGTCTTGGTTTGAAAGAAGCAAAACAACTAGTTGACAGTGCTCCATCTCCAGTTAAAGAAGGAGTAGCAAAAGACGAAGCTGATAGCTTAAAATCTTCTTTAGAAGAGGCAGGAGCTGAAGTTGAAGTTAAGTAGTAACTATACTTATTATGCAGTGCAGGCATCCTCGATTTTCGGGATGACTTGTGCTGTTTTTATGCATTTATACGCATCGGGTTCTTTTTTTCTAACAAAATTTCGTAGTCTTGGCAACATCAAATAATATCGCTACAAGAATTAATTTCGCTTCTAGCAAAAGTGTTTTTGAATATCCTGACTTTTTGGATGTTCAACTAAAATCGTTCCGTCAGTTTTTTCAACTTGAAACAACTCCTGAGAACCGTGAAAAGGAAGGTCTATTTAAAGTTTTTTCTGAAAACTTTCCTATAACTGATACAAGAAATCAATTTGTCCTTGAATTTTTGGACTACTTCATTGATCCGCCTCGCTATTCTATAGAAGAGTGTATTGAACGTGGATTGACGTATAGTGTCCCGCTTAAGGCGAAATTGAAGCTTTATTGTACTGATCCAGAACATGAGGATTTTGAAACTATAGTTCAAGATGTTTATTTAGGTACCATTCCTTACATGACACCGAAAGGGTCTTTCGTAGTGAATGGAGCTGAGCGTGTTATTGTATCTCAGTTGCACCGTTCGCCTGGTGTTTTCTTTGGTCAATCTAGACACGCAAACGGTACTAAACTTTACTCTGCAAGAATTATCCCTTTTAAGGGTTCTTGGATAGAGTTCGCAACAGACATCAATAATGTCATGTATGCATATATCGATCGTAAGAAAAAGCTTCCTGTAACAACATTGTTCAGAGCTATTGGATACGAAAGCGATAAAGATATTTTAGAGATTTTTGATTTAGCAGATGAGATCAAAGCGACTAAAACAAACTTAAAGAAAGTTTTAGGTCGTAAACTTGCTGCTAGAGTTTTAAAATCTTGGATTGAAGATTTCGTTGATGAGGATACTGGTGAAGTAGTATCAATCGAAAGGAACGAAGTTATTTTAGATCGTGATATTGTTCTTGATAAAGACAATATTGAAGACATAATTGAAGCAGGTACGAAAACAATTATCCTACATAAGGAAGATGTTAATTCTGCTGATTTTACTATTATATACAATACCCTTCAAAAAGATACAGCTAATTCTGAAAAAGAAGCGGTTGAGGTCATCTATAGACAATTACGTAATGCTGAGCCACCAGATATCGAAACCGCACGTAGTGTATTCGATAAATTGTTCTTCTCAGACACCCGTTATGATCTTGGTGAAGTAGGTCGTTTTAGAATTAATAAAAAGCTTAAAATTTCAGATGATGAAGAGTCTAGAGTTTTAACTAAAAGTGATATAATTAAAATCATCAAATATCTGATTGAGTTGATTAACTCAAAAGCAGAGGTTGATGATATTGACCACCTTTCTAATCGTCGTGTTAGAACGGTTGGTGAACAGTTGTTCTCTCAATTTGGCGTAGGACTTGCCCGTATGGCACGTACAATTCGCGAAAGAATGAATGTAAGAGATAATGAGGTGTTTACACCTATTGACTTGATTAATGCGAAGACACTTTCGTCAGTAATTAATTCGTTTTTTGGAACAAACCAGTTGTCTCAGTTCATGGATCAAACCAATCCACTTTCTGAAGTTACCCATAAAAGACGTTTCTCTGCACTTGGACCTGGTGGACTTTCAAGAGAACGTGCTGGATTTGAGGTGCGTGATGTTCACTATACGCACTATGGTCGTCTTTGTACGATTGAAACACCAGAGGGCCCAAATATTGGTTTGATTTCTTCTCTTTGTGTATTTGCGAAAGTGAATAAACTTGGATTTATTGAAACTCCTTATCGAAAGGTTATAAATGGTAAAGTTCAATTAAACGAAGAGCCTATTTATTTATCAGCTGAAGAAGAGGATTCAATGATGATTGCGCAAGCAAACGCTCCTTTGAATGACGCAGGTGAATTTATTGGTGATGTTGTTAAAGCACGTGAAGAAGGAGATTTCCCAGTTGTTGAACCAAGTCAAATTAATTTGATGGACGTTGGAGCGAATCAAATTGCTTCTATTGCGGCTTCCTCTATTCCATTCTTGGAACATGATGATGCCAATCGTGCTTTGATGGGATCAAACATGCAGCGTCAAGCACTTCCACTACTGAAACCTGAATCTCCAATTGTTGGAACAGGAATCGAACGTTTGGTAGCCCGTGACTCTCGTGTTTTAATAAATGCTGAAGGAAACGGTGTCGTAGAATATGTTGATGCCAATGAAATAGTAATTAAGTACGACCTTTCTAAAGAAGATGAAATTGTTTCTTTCGATGGTAGTACAAAAAGATATAGCTTAACAAAATTTAAGAAGACTAACCAAGGTTCAACAATGAATTTGAAACCTATCGTAAAGAAAGGTGATATCGTTGAAGAAGGTCAAGTACTTTGCGAAGGTTATGCAACGCAACAAGGTGAACTTGCTCTAGGGCAAAATATGAAAGTAGCTTTCATGCCGTGGAAAGGATTTAACTTTGAGGATGCGATTGTAATTTCTGAACGTGTAGTTCGTGAGGATGTGTTTACATCTATCCACATTGATGAATATTCTTTAGAAGTGCGTGATACGAAACGTGGAATGGAAGAGCTTACTGCTGATATTCCAAACGTGAGTGAAGAGGCAACCAAAGATCTTGATGAAAATGGATTAATTCGCATCGGAGCTGAAGTAAAAGAAGGAGATATTTTAATTGGTAAAATTACACCTAAAGGTGAAACGGATCCATCTCCAGAAGAAAAACTTTTGCGTGCAATCTTTGGTGATAAAGCCGGAGACGTTAAAGATGCTTCATTGAAAGCTGGGCCTTCATTAAGAGGTGTAGTAATTAATAAGAAACTTTTCTCAAGAGCTGTTAAGGATAGAAAAACTAAAGCTCAGGATAAGCCAATTCTAGAAAATCTAGATACGGATTATGAAAAGGACTTAGGTGACTTAAAAGGTATTCTTGTACAAAAATTATTAGTCATTTTAGAAGGGAAAAAATCTTCTGGAGTAACAAATAATTTTAGAGAAGAGATCATTAAAAAGGGATCTAAATTTTCTGAAAAAGCACTGGGTATAATTGACTATTCAATTGTAAATCCAAGTAAATGGACTGAGGAGGATGATATCAACTCAATGATTCAAAGAGTTATTCATAACTTCACAATAAAGGCCAATGACTTACTTGGAAATTACAAACGTAAAAAATTCCATATCTCAGTAGGAGATGAGTTGCCGGCAGGTATCGTTAAATTAGCAAAAGTTTATTTGGCTAAAAAACGTAAATTGAAAGTGGGTGATAAAATGGCGGGTCGTCACGGAAACAAGGGTATTGTGGCAAACATTGTTCGTCAAGAAGATATGCCTTTCCTAGATGATGGAACTCCAGTAGATATCGTATTGAACCCACTAGGAGTTCCTTCACGGATGAACTTAGGTCAAATTTATGAAACTGTTCTTGGATGGGCAGGTCAGAAATTGAATGTTAAGTTTGCTACACCAATTTTTGATGGTGCATTGCCTTCAGAAGTTTCAGAATACTGTGATAAAGCGGGGATTCCACGTGCAGGTAAAACTTATTTATACGATGGTGGAACAGGAGAACGTTTCCATCAACCAGCAACAGTAGGTGTGATCTATATGCTGAAATTATCTCACATGGTTGATGACAAGATGCACTCTCGTTCAATCGGTCCATACTCATTAATTACGCAACAGCCACTTGGTGGTAAGGCACTCTTCGGGGGTCAGCGTTTTGGAGAAATGGAAGTTTGGGCACTAGAGGCGTTTGGAGCTTCTAACATCCTACAAGAAATCCTTACAGTTAAGTCTGATGATGTGAACGGTAGAGCTAAGGCTTACGAAGCAATCGTAAAAGGGGATAATCTCCCTAAACCTGGTATACCAGAATCATTTAATGTTCTTCTTCATGAATTGAGAGGACTAGGGTTGAATATCAAGATGGATTAATAGTCAAAGTTTAATTGAAAACACTTGTTTAAAATGGCGTATAAAAAAGATACTCAAAATACGGTGAAAGATTTTTCGAAAATCACCATTTCATTAGCTTCTCCAGAATTAATACTGGAGCAGTCAAGTGGAGAGGTTTTAAAGCCGGAAACAATAAACTATAGAACATATAAACCAGAAAGAGACGGTTTGTTCTGTGAGCGTATTTTTGGACCTGTTAAGGACTATGAATGTCACTGTGGTAAATACAAACGTATCCGTTATAAAGGAATCGTATGTGACCGATGTGGTGTTGAAGTTACAGAGAAAAAAGTACGTCGTGAGCGTATGGGTCACATCCAATTGGTTGTGCCAGTTGCTCATATTTGGTACTTTAGATCATTGCCAAATAAAATTGGTTATCTTCTAGGTCTTCCGACTAAAAAACTTGATCAAATTATTTATTACGAAAGGTATGTCGTAATTCAGTCGGGTCTTGCAAAGAATGCTGATGGCGAGCCATTGGATCACATGCAATTCATAACTGAGGAAGAATATTTGGATATTCTTGATGAAATCCCTCAAGATAATCAATATCTAGATGATACTGATCCAAATAAATTCATCGCTAAGATGGGAGCTGAAGCAATTTACGACTTGTTAAAATGGCTAGATCTTCACCAATTATCTTACGATTTAAGACATAAAGCGAATCACGAAACTTCAATGCAACGTAAAAACGAAGCATTGAAACGTCTTCAAGTAGTAGAAGCAATGCGTGATTCTCAGGACAGAATTGAAAACCGTCCTGAATGGATGATTATCAAAGTTGTTCCTGTAACTCCACCAGAATTGAGGCCATTGGTTCCTTTGGATGGGGGTCGTTTTGCTACGTCTGACTTAAATGACTTATACCGAAGAGTAATTATTAGAAACAATCGTTTGAAACGATTGATAGAAATTAAAGCTCCTGAAGTAATTTTACGTAATGAAAAGCGTATGCTTCAAGAATCTGTAGATTCATTATTTGATAACTCTAGAAAATCTAGTGCTGTTAAAACTGAATCTAACAGGCCTTTAAAATCTCTTTCTGATTCATTGAAAGGTAAGCAAGGTCGTTTCCGTCAAAACTTATTGGGTAAACGTGTAGATTATTCAGCACGTTCAGTAATTGTTGTAGGTCCTTCTTTGAAGTTACATGAATGTGGTCTGCCTAAAGATATGGCGGCAGAGCTTTACAAACCTTTTATCATTAGAAAACTGATTGAAAGAGGAATTGTAAAAACTGTAAAATCAGCAAAGAAAATTGTTGATAAGAAAGAAGCTATAGTCTGGGATATTTTAGAGAACATTATTAAGTCGCATCCTGTGTTGCTTAACCGTGCTCCTACTTTACACCGTCTAGGTATTCAAGCTTTTCAACCAAAATTAATTGAGGGAAAAGCTATTAGTCTTCACCCATTGGTTTGTACGGCATTTAACGCCGATTTCGATGGTGACCAGATGGCAGTTCACTTACCTTTAGGTAATGCTGCAATTCTCGAAGCTCAATTATTGATGCTTTCTTCTCATAATATTTTAAACCCTGCGAATGGTGCTCCAATTGCTGTACCTTCACAGGATATGGTGTTGGGTCTTTATTATATGACCAAGGGAAGAACAACAGATGAGGACAGAATAATGCAAGGAGAAGGAATGACTTTCTACTCGCCTGAAGAAGTTCAGATTGCATTGAATGAACGTCGTTTGGATTTACACGCTCACATTAAAGTTAAAACAGAAGTTTTAAATGAAAATGGTGAGCCAGTCCAGAAGATTATTGATTCTACTGCAGGTCGTGTATTGTTCAACGAAATGGTTCCTAGAGAAGTTGGTTATATCAATGATGTTTTAACAAAAAAAGCATTACGTGATATTATCGGTTTTGTATTAAAAATCTCTGGAACTTCTCGTACAGTTCAATTTTTGGATGATATTAAAACGGTTGGTTATGATATGGCCTTTAAAGGTGGTTTATCATTCAATTTAGATGATATTATTATTCCAAAGGAAAAACAAATTCTAGTTGATAAAGCTAATGTTAGCGTTGCCGAAGTTATGGACAACTATAACATGGGTCTTATTACTAACAATGAAAGATATAACCAGATTATTGATATTTGGACGCGTACAAACTCTCGATTGACCAATACTTTAATGGAGCAATTGAAATCAGATAAACAAGGATTTAACTCAATTTATATGATGTTTGATTCTGGAGCACGTGGTTCTAAAGAGCAGATTCGTCAGCTTTCAGGAATGCGTGGTCTTATGGCAAAACCACAGAAATCTGGTGCTTCAAGTCAAGAAATTATTGAAAATCCAATTCTTTCTAACTTTAAGGAGGGTTTATCAATTTTAGAATATTTTATATCTACACACGGTGCACGTAAGGGACTTGCAGATACCGCCTTGAAAACGGCCGATGCAGGTTATCTAACGCGTCGTTTGGTTGACGTTGCTCAAGACGTTGTTGTAAATGAATTCGATTGTGGAACGTTAAGAGGTATTGTTGCTGTGCCACTTAAGAAAAATGATGATGTTGTTGAACCATTATATGACAGAATTGTAGGGCGTAGCGCTGTACATGATGTGTTTGATGATAACGATAATCTTATTGTTGAAGGTGGAGAGTTAATTACTGAAGATGTTGCCACGGCAATTGACAAAGCAGGGATTGACGAAGTTGAAATTCGTTCAGTACTTACTTGTGAATTAAGAAGAGGTGTGTGTGCTAAGTGTTACGGTCGTAACCTTGCCACAAACAGAGAAGCTCAAATAGGAGATGCTATTGGAGTAGTTGCTGCGCAATCTATTGGTGAACCTGGTACACAGTTGACACTTCGTACATTCCACGTGGGGGGTACGGCATCCAATATTGCGGATGAGAATGACCTGAAAGCTAAATCTGCTGGCCATCTTGAAATTGACGAGTTGAGAACAATTACTAAGATCGATAAAGATGGAACGAAGAGAGAAATCGTTGTAGGTCGTTCGGCCGAAATGAAAATTATTGATAAGAAAACTGGACTTGCAGCAATGACATCTAACGTTCCTTACGGAGCTGAAATGGTTGCTGAAAATGGAACAGAATTATCTAAAGGTGATGTCATTTGTAAGTGGGACCCTTATAACGCAGTAATTATTTCTGAGTATAACGGACTAATTGAATTTGATAACCTTATTGAAGGAATCACATACCGTGAGGAAGTAGATGAGCAAACAGGATTTACTGAAAAAGTAATTACTGAAACAAGAGATAAAAAGAAAAACCCGATTATCCTCGTTAAGGATAAAAAAGGTGAAATCTTAAAATCATACCCAATCCCAGTTAACGCTCACGTTTCTGTAAAAGAAGGTGAAGAAATGCAACAGGGATACAGTTTGGTTAAGATTCCACGTGTTGGTGGTAAAGGGGGTGATATTACAGGGGGTCTTCCTCGTATTACAGAACTTTTCGAAGCTCGTAATCCTTCTAACCCAGCGGTAGTTTCTGAAATCGATGGTATAGCTAGTTACGGTAAAATCAAACGTGGTAATCGTGAGGTAATCATTGAAGCGAAAACAGGAGAGACTAAGAAATACCTTGTTCCTTTATCGAAGCACATTCTAGTGCAAGAAAACGATTTCGTTCGTGCTGGTCAATCTCTTTCTGATGGGGCTATTACTCCAAAAGATATATTGAATATTGAAGGGCCAACAGCTGTTCAGGAATACTTAGTAAACGAAGTACAAGAGGTATATCGTTTACAAGGTGTGAAGATCAATGATAAACACTTCGAAGTTATCGTTCGTCAGATGATGCTTAAAGTGGAAATAACTGATGCAGGGGATACTAAATTCTTAGAAAATCAAGCGATTCATAAAGCTGATTTCATGGAAGAAAATGACCGTATATTTGGACAAATGGTAGTGACTGAACCAGGAGATTCTCAAGAATTGAAAGCTGGTCAAATTGTTTCTTCAAGAAGGTTAAGAGATGAGAATACACAATTGAAACGTGAGGATTCTAAATTAGTTGGAGCACGTGAGGCAATCGCTGCTACGTCTAAGCCGATGTTACAGGGTATTACTCGTTCTTCATTGCAGACACAATCGTTCATTTCTGCTGCTTCATTCCAAGAGACAACAAAAGTATTAAACGAAGCTGCTATCTCAGGAAAAGTAGATAATTTATTAGGATTGAAAGAAAACGTAATTGTTGGACACAAAATACCAGCTGGTACTGGTGTTCGAGAGTTCCAAAACGTTAAAGTTTCATCAACGGCTAATTACGATGACATCAACAATTAAGATACTTATTATTAAATAAGATATTATTTATAGGCTATCAATTAACTTTGATAGCCTTTTTTATTACCTTTATTATTATGGAAAATAACAACGAACAAGAAAAAAAAATCAACATAGAATTGCCTGAAGAAGTAGCGGAAGGGATTTATTCTAATCTTGCCTTAATTACACATTCACCATCAGAATTCGTTTGTGACTTTGTGCAATTAATGCCAGGTATGCCAAAAGCAAAAGTAAGATCTCGAGTAATCATGACACCAGAAAATGCAAAAAGATTACTGAATGCTTTGCAAGATAATGTTAGAAAGTACGAAGAGAACATAGGGAAAATAAATAACGGAAATTCTGATATGCCACCAATTAATTTCGGAACACCTCCGACCGAGGCATAAATGAACGTTTATTAAAATTAAAATATATTTATCATGAGTAAATACGATGTAACTATCATAGGATCGGGTCCTGGTGGGTATGTAGCTGCTATAAGATGCGCTCAATTAGGGTTGAAAACTGCAATTATTGAAAAATATGACACATTAGGGGGTACTTGCTTGAATGTTGGATGTATTCCTTCTAAAACTTTATTAGACTCAAGTGAACATTATCATAACGCAAAATATTCTTTTGAAGACCACGGTATCTTATTGAAGGACCTCAGACCGGACTTCATGAAAATGGTAGAACGAAAAAATAAAGTAGTAGACCAAACAACAAAAGGTATCGATTTTTTAATGGACAAGAACAAAATTGATGTTCACCACGGAGTTGGTTCTTTCGTAGATAAAAACACCGTTAATGTAGTAGATAGTAGTGGAAAAGAAACAGCGCTAAAAACAGATAAGATAATTATAGCTACAGGGTCTAAACCAAACTTTTTTAAAGGAATGGAGCCTGACAAAAAGAGAATTATTACTTCAACCGAAGCGCTTTCTTTAGCGGAGATTCCTAAGAAAATGATTGTAATTGGTGGTGGTGTAATTGGACTTGAATTAGGTTCTGTTTATGCACGTTTAGGAACAGAAGTTCAAGTGGTTGAATTTGCTGACTCAATTATCCCAACCATGGATTTGACTATGGGGAAAGAGTTGACTAAATCACTTAAGAAGTTGAAAATTAAATTCAACATGAACCACAAAGTTCAAAAAGTTGTAAATACAGGAAAGGGTGTTAAGGTAACAGCACTTGATAAGAAAGATTTAGAAGTTACTTTTGAAGCGGATTACTGTTTAGTTGCTGTAGGAAGAAAACCATACACTGAAGGTTTAGGATTAGAGAATGTAGGGATTAAAACTACAGATCGTGGACAAATCGATGTGAATGAAAACCTTCAGACTTCAGCGGATAACATTTATGCTATTGGTGACGTTGTTCGTGGAGCTATGTTAGCGCATAAGGCAGAAGAAGAAGGAACATTCGTCGCAGAGAAAATAGCTGGACAAATCCCACACATTAATTATAACTTAATTCCAGGCGTAGTTTATACTTGGCCAGAAGTAGCTTCTGTTGGTAAAACGGAACAGGAAGTAAAAGAATCTGGAGTCGAATATAAAATAGGTTCTTTTCCTATGAAGGCATTGGGAAGATCAAGAGCTTCTGGAGACATCCAGGGTCTTGTGAAAATTATAACCAATAAGGAAACAGATGAAATTTTAGGTTTCCACATGATTGGTGCACGTGCAGCCGACCTCATAATGGAAGGAGTTGTAGCAATGGAATACCGTGCTTCAGCAGAAGATTTGGTGCGCATGTCTCATCCTCATCCAACGTATTCTGAAGCAATTCGTGAAGCGGCAATGGATGCAACTGGCGACCGATCAATTCACTCTTAAAACCTTTTTAAATTTCTAATATTAATGCCTCAAGCACAAAACTTGAGGCATTTTTTTCAAAATATAAAATGGAAAATAATAAAAATCACATCGCTTATTTTTGTCCCTCATTAAGTTGGGGCGGCTTAGAAATGACCTTATTGAAAAATGCAAATTGGATGCACAATAGAGGTCATAGAGTGTTGATTTTTGTTCAACAAGGAAGTAGAATTCATCAAGAAGCAGAAGCACTCGAAATGAAGGTTGACTTTGTTAAGGCACATAAGAAATACTATGATTTTATAAATGCATCGAGACTGATAAAAAAGCTTAAAAAACATCAAATTAGTCACCTTGTTTTTAGTGATCCAAAGGATATGAGTATTTGCGCTATGGCAAAAACTTGGTCCACAAGAAAATTTTTTCTAGCTTATTTTGCTGGCATGCAAATCGGAATTCCAAAACGCGATTTATTGCATACCTTAAGATACAATAGCCTAGATCTATGGTCTTGTCTTCTTCCTTGGTTGAAAAAACAGGTCAATGAATTGACTCGATTTCCCGAAGTAAAAACAAAAGTTATTCCTCCTGGATTAGTGTTAGAAAAGTATTTTAACGCTCCTCCTGCACTTGAGGCAAAGCAGTTGTTGAAATTGGATGTAAGTAAAAAATTCATTGGTCTTGTGGGTCGATTTGATGAACAGAAAAGACAACTTTTACTCTTAGAGTCATTTAACCAAATTAAAAACGAGACGAGTCACAACCTTGTTTTTTTGGGGGAGCCGACCCATGGAGAGTCAGAAGATTATTTTGAAAAATTAAAGAACTTCGTAAAACTTAACAATTTAGAAAACCGCGTGCATTTTATTCCATTTCGAAAAGATGTAGAAACATTTTATGCTGCTTTAGATGTTTTTGTAATGGCAACCAATTCGGAAACATTTGGTATGGTTACCATTGAAGCTATGGCCTCCGGATGCAAAATTGTGGGCAGTAATAAAGGAGGGACAGTTGAAATATTAAATCATGGTGAATTGGGTGATTTATTTGAATCAGGTGATGCCAACGATTTAGCTAAAAAATTGATGTTGTCCATCACAAATGAAAACTTTGACCCAAATAGAAACAGGCAAGCAGCAAAAAAATATGATTCCGAGATATTTTGTGATAAAGTAGAAATTGCTTTAGGACTCTAAGTTTTTTCTATGTTTGAACACCAAATTGGAACTGTGAACGTTATGCTAATGGAATGAATCCGGGTTCAAAAATTATAATACTGCTTTTTTTGCTTTTGATGGTGGTAGCACCTCCGTTAAGAAGTCAAACATCTAATTTAAGATGGAAGACAGTTGTGGCCCAAAACGACACATTGATCATTGATACGCTAACCATTTATCAAAAAAGCTTTAAAGTGTTTTGTGACGATTCTCTACTTTCTGAGTCCGCTTATTTTTTTGATGGGAATAGTCGGAAATTTATTTCTAAAAGCAATTGTAGTGATTCACTTCAGTTAAGGTATCGCGTTTTTTCAATTGATTTTCAAAAGCCTTTTCAAACCATCGATACCTCAATGATTTATCAAAATGAAGGCGAGTTGAAAGATTATTACTTTCGGAATGAAGAAGAATCATTAAACTTTTTCTCTGATAAAGGAATTAAAAAATCAGGTAGTATTTCAAGAGGAATTAGTTTTGGTAACTCGCAAGATCTTTCTGTAAATTCATCGTTAAATCTTCAACTCTCAGGTGAGATTGCCCAAAATGTGAATATTCTGGCGACAGTTACAGATGATAATTTGCCCATTCAACCAGATGGCAATACCAATCAAATACAAGAATTTGATCAAGTATTTATCCAATTGTATGGAAATGAATATAAAGTAATTTCGGGTGATTTTTGGGTAAAGAAGCCAACAGGCTATTTTATGAATTATAACAAAAGAGCGCAAGGTTTATATGGACAATATTCATGGGGAGATGAAAAGTCAATGTGGACTGTTCAAGGAGCTGGAGCACTTTCTAAAGGTAAATTTTCGAGAAATGTAATTCAAGGAATGGAGGGGAGCCAAGGTCCTTATCGCTTAAGGGGTGACGAGAATGAGCCTTTCATTATGGTGTTGTCTGGTACAGAAAAAGTATATGTGGATGGAAGGTTACTTGAACGAGGACAAGAATATGATTATGTAATAAATTATAACAGCTCGGAGTTAATCTTCACTCCACGAAATCAGATCACAAAAGACGCTAGAATCGTTGTTGAATTTCAATATACAGATCAAAATTATGCGCGTTCATTATTTCAAGGGAGTGCCAATTATGAGAGCGAAAAATTAGATTTTTGGTTGAATATGTACAGTGAACAAGATGCGAGAAACCAGTCGCTTCAACAGCAATTAAGTACGAAGGATAAAATTTTACTTAGTGAAATTGGTGATAGTTTGGAATTAGCAAGAACCGAATCTATCGATAGTGTAGGTTTTGCCGATAATCAAGTTACCTATAAACTATTAGATTCTTTGGGAATAGATTCTGTGCTTGTATATTCTGTTAGTCCAGATTCAGCAATTTACAGGGCTACATTTACAAATGTGGGACAAGGAAACGGAAATTATGTTTTTGATCGTTTTACAGCTGTTGGTCGTGTTTATAAATGGGTCGTACCATCAGGAGGAATACCTCAAGGTGATTTCGAACCTACAAGGTTAATAGTAACTCCAAAGAAAAATTCTATGATTTCTGTAGGCATAAATTATCGTTTCAACAAAAAGTGGAAACTGATGACCGAAATGAGTACCACTAATAATGACAAAAATTCTTTCTCGCAGTTCAATAATGACGATAATCGTGCTTTTGGTAACAAAACAAAAATTGATGGGTTATTTCATTTAAGAAATGATACTACTTCAAAATGGGTTATGACTGCGGGATTAGATTTTGAATTCCGAACTCAATACTTTAAGGAAATTGAAAGGTATAGAGGTGTTGAATTTGATCGAGATTGGAATGTGAGAAATAGAGCGTTTGAAGGCCAAGAAATTTTAGGTGATGTTTCTGGGGGAATCAAGCATACAGGTTATGGTGGCCTAGAATTAAAAGTGCAAAATTATACTTTGGGAGAGGATTACCAAGGAAACAGAGCTCAAGTTTTAGGTGGTTGGAAAAAAAATGGTTTTGAAGCCTCCATTGATGGAAGTTATCTAAGTGCGAACGCTGATGGTAAAAATACATACCTAAGACATTTGGCAAAGATTAGTCAGCAATTCGGTAAAATAAAAATAGGTTTTGAGGATGATCATGAGTTAAATCAATTTGAATTAGGTGATAGCTTACTTCAAACAAATTCTTACCAATGGTACGATTGGAAAGTTTACATTGCTAATGCAGATACTTTACAAAATAAATTTACTGTTTTCTACAGGGAAAGATATGATTGGAAAAGTGATTCTACAAGATTAGCAACCGCAGCCAAAGGAAGAAGTATTGGAGCAGATTATAATTGGGTTACGAATAAAACCTCAGTGTTAACTACAATGATGAGTTATAGAACATTAGAAATTAAAGATGAAAATTTGATTGATCAACAACCAGAAAATACTTTTTTAGGTAGGGTAGATTATAGATTAAATCTCTGGAAGAATGCTTTTACAGCAAGTACTTTCTATGAAGTTGGCTCTGGATTAGAATTAAAAAAAGAATTCTTATATATTGAGGTGAACGCTGGGCAAGGTATTTATACATGGATTGATTATAACGGGGATGGAATTAAAGATTTAAACGAATTTGAAATTGCTCAATATTCAGATCAAGCTAAGTATATTCGTGTTTTTACACCAAGTAATGAATATGTGAGAACCTATTCAAATGAATTTAATCAAACTCTATTTTGGAGACCAGAACGCATTTGGAAAGGAAAAGGAAAGGTGTTGAAAATGCTTTCTAGGTTCTCTAATCAGTCGCGCTTTAGAATTAATAAGGAAATGTCAAATCAGTCAACTAGGACATATAATCCTTTAGATCAGAGGATCGCTGATACTAACTTAATTAGTTTTAACTCCACAATTCGTAACACTGTCTATTTTAATCGAACAAATCCAGTTTTTGCTGCCGATTACACCTATTCTGAAACTGGTTCTAAAACATTGCTGGCAAATGGTTTTGATGGACGGGACATTCGTTTTAATGCGTTGTCATTCCGTTGGAATCTTCTAAGGAAATTCACATTAAACTTAGAGGGTGAAAATGGATTGAAATCATCTTCAGCAGATTATACTTCAGGACGTGATTATGCCATTAAATATTACCAGATAAAGCCAGAATTTATTTATCAGCCAAGCACCACCTTTAGACTTTCTTTAACTGGCCGCTATGAAGAAAAATCCAATAAGATAGAGTTTGGAGGAGAAAATGCATATATCGGAGATTTAGGTTTAGGACTTAAATGGAATCAGATCGAAAAGGGAAGTTTAAACGCAGAAGTTAAAATTGTTTCTATTAATTATTCAGGTGCTCAAAATAGTGCTTTGTCTTATGAAATGTTAGAATCATTAAATCCAGGTAGAAATTATACATGGAATGTAAATTACCAACGTAACATTTCAGAAAGCTTGCAAATTAGCATTCAATACAATGGACGCCAATCGGAAAATAGCAGGATTATTCATTCTGGAGGAATTGAAGTTCGCGCATTTTTTTAAATTAAATAAACAGGCCTTATATTTTAAAATAAATTGATCTCTAACCTGTATCATTAAATTCTTTGAGCTCGCAAGCTCTGTTCATGAATTTTATTTTTTTCAGCTTTTAGCCATCAGAATAATAAACAGAAGAACAGATTATTATACATTATTTTGGTTCTACCCTTATTTTAATGGTTGTATGGAATTGATAAACTGGGTTACAATTATTTATTCAGACATAAGTTAAACACACAAAGTAGTAATCCGAGAGCTCTGGTTGTTACTTTTTGTTGCGCTTTAATGGCACGTGGATAACAGGGATGCAAGCAACGTGGAAAGTCGCGGATTTTTTCACCTGTGGTGAATGCAGATATTCGCGGATTTTGAAATGCATTAATGTGCGATAAAAGAATCGCAATATTTATTCTCGATTGCATTAAGTAGTCCATTAAATTCGTGGTAGAACCATTATTTTTATAGCATATAAAAAATATCCTTTTTACAGGCTCACTTCGACGTGTTTAGTAAATTGCTGAGCAAAACTAGACAACTCATTGATTAATATTTTAAAATTCAACACTTTTAACCTTCAGTTGAATTCTTGGTAGAACTATTGATTTTTGTAAAGATTAAACTTGATTCGCTAGAGTATTCCATATAGAACCTACAAATAGGTTGGTAAGTTTTGATAATAAAAATTTGATATGTTCATAAATAGTGTTTTTGGAATGAGAACAAAGTATCAAGTGTTTTAAATTCCCGGTATTTTTCGCCTACTTCAAGACATTAAAAAAAGCTGCCTCAATCTGAGACAGCCTTTATCATTTTATCAAAGCTTTAAAACTACTTTATTACTTTAAAAGTCTTAACGATTTTTTCAGTTCTAAGATTTACAAAGTAAACTCCTTTGCTAAAGTTTGAAGTATTGATTTCAAAATTACTTGAATAGATTTTAGAAGTATAAACAACTCTTCCAGCTGCTGTAACAATTTCTAAAGATTCAAGTAATCCATTTTCATTTGTGATTTTCAGAACATCTTGAATTGGATTTGGATAAACTGTTACTCCAGCAAATTCATTATCTGTTAGGCCAAGGATGTCAATAAGTGCACAACTAGAAGTGTCGACACATTGACCATCTGTAATAATTACAGAATAGTTGCCATTTTCTGTTGCCGTATATGAAACACTTGTTTCACCAGTAATTTCAACATCGTCATCACAGTCGAACCATTGGTAATTCAGTCCTGTTGCATTTGCTGTAATCGTTGCAGAGTTTGTCGTTGTTGTAATATCTACATTACATTCTGGCAATGTTTCACCAGAAAGTGCAATCGTTTTATCATTTGAACCAGTAGTTGATAATACGATGTTTCCAGCTTGTGTCAAATTTACCGTTGGCCCATTCAGTCTTACATATATTTTTGTTGAAGAAATAGCTCCTCCAGCGTTTATAAGCGTTAAATTTGAACCGTAAGTTCCACTTGAAGTGTTAGCAATCTCAAAGTTTGTTGGTGCAGTAATATTAATGTCACCGTTTAGATTAGACCCTGAAACATTGAAAGAATCTGCTAAGGATGGAGTTCCAATAATCTGCGACAATCCAGAAATTGATGATTTCGTGGAATTCAGAATAGGACCAAAATTCATTCTTACAACAGGAGTTGAAGTTGTGTAATACCATGTGGCATCACTGGTGTAATATATGAATGAAGTTTGTGGCGCACTTTTCCCAGCTGTTGCAATAGAAAAATCGTTCTCAAAGCTTTTTACTGTAACAATATAAGTTTCTCCAGCAATAAGACTTATAGGAGTGCTAAATACTAAAGTTTGATAGGCGTTTTCATCTCCTGTAGCAACTGTATAAGGTTGCGTTTCGCCATTAGGAATAGGGTCTAAATTATCGTCTAAAATTTCACCAAAAACTAGAGTTCCAGGATTGATTAAGTCACCAAACTGAAAATCAATTCCAGTTAAATTAGCATTCGCATTCATCACAAAAGTGTTTCCTGCTTGAATTGAGGATACTGGGGTTTGCGTAGACCCAGTTGTTTGTCCATAAAAAACACCGGATTGTGCTAAAGTTGATGAGTCTCTCGCATAGATAGATGGATTTACAGAGAATTTATATGGCTCGAAACTGTTGTTTGATGGAATATCATCTGTGTTGTTATAAGAAATAGAGTAATCAAGTTGATAATCTCCAATAGAACTAGGACTGAAATTAGATGAAATAACCAATGAATCATTTGTTCCTGAAAGTATTGATACTGGAGTTGAAGTTCCCGTATAAGACCCGTT